>ERZ809504.27-NODE-27-length-22572-cov-6.099525_pt1 | contig 22572 bp, 20 predicted proteins | sample MGYA00521273_ERZ809504 | MGnify/ENA primary metagenome ERZ809504 (study PRJEB31581, sample SAMEA3312979) | metagenome | study: EMG produced TPA metagenomics assembly of the PRJEB8939 data set (Metagenomic analyses of Rumen microbiomes reveals...
GCATTCCTGCTGACCCGCTCTTCCGATCTAGCTATCGGTGTTGATGTGTTTATAGGTGAGAACATATATATTGCGGGAGGCTATAACTTCCGTCGTCGTGATGAGATGAAAGTCAGTGACGGAGACGGCAGTAGCAGTCATGGAGCAGGACTCTCTGTCGGAGCTGGATTGTCACTAAAGCGTTTCAAGCTTAATGTGGCTTATGCGAAATACCATGTCTCCGCATCATCGATATTGATTAATGCGACTTATTCGTTATAACGAAAAATCGATAATAGATGAAAAAGATTACTATAGCTATTGATGGTCACTCTTCCTGTGGTAAGAGTACTATGGCAAAAGACCTTGCCCGTGAGGTGGGTTATGTTTATGTGGATACTGGTGCGATGTACCGTAGTGTTACACTCTTTGCTCTCCGTAACGGATTGTTTACAGCAGATGGTATCAACGAAGAGGAGTTGCGTCACCGTATGCCAGAGATTAACATCTCTTTTAAGTTCAATCCAGAGACAGGTCGGCCCGACACTTATCTGAATGGCGAACTCGTAGAGAACGACATCCGTACGATGGAGGTCAGTAGTCGTGTCAGTCCTATTGCCACTCTTGGTTTTGTCCGTGAGGCAATGGTGGCACAGCAACAACAGATGGGTAAGGACAAAGGTGTGGTGATGGATGGTCGTGACATCGGAACTACTGTGTTCCCTCATGCGGAATTGAAGATATATGTCACAGCCTCTGCCGAGGTTCGTGCCCAGCGTCGTTATGACGAACTGGAGGCGAAAGGGATGGATGCTGACTACGACGAGATACTCAAGAACGTACAGGAACGTGACTATATCGATTCCCATCGTGAGGTATCTCCTCTGCGTAAAGCCGATGATGCCATCGAATTTGACAATAGTCATATGACCATTGCCGAACAGAAGCAATGGCTCCTAGATCGCTTCAATGAGACTGTAAATAAGGATTAGATAATATTTCTTGTTAAGATTTAGCTATCAATCCTTTTTCTTCTTTTTCTTCTTCTCCTCCTCAGGTGACATGACGGTGATGCGACGGTTGGTTGGATCGTGCATCACATCACTGACGATGGCGGTAACCTGGTCTTTCAGTTCCTGGATAAACTGTCCTGCATCGTATTTCTGGTGTTCGATGTCACGCAGTTTTTTCTCCCAGATACCTGTGAGTTCACAACTCTTAAGCAGTTCCTCGCGAATCAGTTCGATGAGCTCGATACCTGTGGGTGTTGCTACCAAGCGTTTGCGCTCTCGTCTAATATAATGGCGTTTGAAGAGGGTCTCGATGATACTGGCACGACTGGAAGGTCGTCCAATACCATTCTCCTTCATGGCTGCACGGAGAGTCTCATCCTCCACAAACTTACCCGCAGTCTCCATGGCACGGAGTAGAGAAGCCTCATTATAATAAGGAGGAGGTGTCGTCCATTTCTCCGTAAGAGTTGGCTGGTGGTTGCCAGTCTCACCTTTGATAAAGGTGGGGAGGGTCTTTTCTTCTTTCTCAGAGTTCTCAGAGTTCTCAGAGTTCTCGGAGCTCTCAGAGTTCTCAGAGAATTTGTCCCTGACGACCCTCCAGCCCGGTTCAAGGATTTCCTTCCCTGTTACTTTGAATTCGATATTATCCACTTCTCCGAGAACGGTAGTAGTGGAAAACTTACAATCGGGCAAGAAGACACCGATGAAGCGTCTTGCCACAAGGTCGAACACCTTCTGTTCGGCATCTGATAGCCCTTGCGGTATGACTCCAGTAGGGATAATAGCATGGTGGTCGGTTACCTTCGAGGTGTCGAAGACACGCTTCGACTTTTTCAATGCCTTACCACCAATGGGTTTGATGAACTCAGCATAGGGTGCAACACCAGCAAACTTCGTTTGGTAGAGACCGTTGAGTGTCTGTGGACATTTGGGGTAAATGTCATCAGAGAGATATTGTGTGTCTACACGGGGATAGGTGGTGTATTTCTTCTCGTAGAGCGACTGAATGAGGTTGAGGGTCATCTCTGCGGAGAAACCGAACTTGCGGTTGCAGTCCACCTGCAGCGAGGTAAGGTCATAAAGCTGTGGAGGTTGTTCTTTTCCCTCTTTCTTTTCTACTTTTGTCACTACGAAAGGCTTTCCCTCAATAATGGCGAAGGCCTGTTCTCCCTCCTCCTTGGAGGTAAATTTCCCTTTGGTTGCCGTAAATGTTGTATCGCGATAAACGGTGGCAAGCACCCAATAAGGCTCCGGCTTGAAGTTCTCAATCTCTTTCTGGCGATTAACAATCAAGGCAAGGGTTGGGGTCTGTACTCGTCCGATACTCAGCACTTGTCTGTTCTGTCCGTATTTCAAGGTGTAGAGACGGGTGGCGTTCATGCCTAAGAGCCAGTCACCTATGGCACGGGAGAGCCCAGCCATATAGAGCGGTTGATAGTCTGCCTGGTCTTTCAGTTGAGTGAATCCCTCACTGATAGCCTCGTCCGTCATAGATGATATCCATAGACGGCTGACAGGACATTTGGCACCAGCTTTCTGCATCACCCAACGTTGGATGAGTTCTCCTTCCTGACCGGCATCACCGCAATTGACGATACGGTCAGCCTTCTGCATGAGACTCTCGATAATAGCAAACTGTTTCTTGATACTCGGTTGGTCGATGAGTTTAATACCAAAGCGTTCTGGTATCATAGGCAGTGATGTCAGACTCCATGACTTCCACATTGGTGTATAGTCATGAGGCTCTTTCAGTGTACACAGATGACCGAACGTCCATGTCACCTGATAACCATTACCTTCCATATAGCCGTCGTGGCTGCTGGTGGCTCCGATAATACGGGCTATATCCTTCGCCACACTGGGCTTTTCTGCAATACAAACTATCATTTGGACGACAAAGGTACAAATAAATAGGCTAATAACCTAAATTTTCACCTACCAAAATGACAATAATGCGTCCCGGTTTACTGCTATTTCGAAGGAAATGGACGTAGTTACAGATACTCTGTGGAGAGTTGCAGTTATGGCATACACCATCTATTTGGCACGGGGTGTTGATGTCAAAACGAGAAGCATTGATGGGGCTTGCCGTACTCCTCGCTCGTTTGAGTGCAGCCTCCACGTCCTGCGTCACTTTGTTCATGCCCACTACAAAGATAACATGTTTTGGTCCCCATGTGATGGCAGCGACGCGGTTGCCATTACCGTCAATATTTACGATAATGCCATCCTCAGAGATCGCATTAGCCGATGAAAGGTAATAGTCTGCATGAAAAGCGCGATAGTACATCTCTTGCTTCTCCTCCGCAGTCTCCACTAGGTCTCGATCCCAAATATCTAGTGTGTCGCGTTCTTTCAACAACTGAGGAATACCCAGGTCGCGGACGGTCATGGTGCCACCCCATGTGACACTGCTACCATCGGGAATTAGTTCGCAGACTTTCTTTGCGGCTTCTTTGCCGGTGGCGCAATAATATGCTTCAAAATGGCGGCGCTCCAGATGACGGATCATTTTAGTGCCTAACCGTTGGTTACGTTGTTCTGTTGGTGTCATAATTGTTCTGTTTTAATATGCATGGTCGTCAATGATCTCCTGCTTGTCGAGCTTCTTCTTGTCGATGGCATACCATGCGTAGATGATATAAGCAAGAACAAATGGGACAAGTAGGGAAACATAGAACATGGTACGCAGCGTAAATTCACTGCTGCATGAATTAGCAAGTGTTAGTGACGACTGGAGGTCTGCCGTTGACGGATAATATGCGGTATGGTTCCATGCCGAGCAGAGTAAAAGTGCTAATACGGTGAGAACAGTGCCGATTCCAGAAGGCCAGATGCCTCCAATATAGTCCTTCGATACAATCGTCTTTCCAATACCAAAGAGCACGAGGATCACACCGGTCAGTAACAGGATGAGGAGGTACCACATGTCCATGAGATTGTGGAAATATTTATAAGGTTCCATGAAGATGGCTCCCGTCTCTGGATTCCATGCATAACCGTCTTTCAACAAAAGATGAACGAGGTAGGCAACGAAAAGGATGAGAAATGGTATAGCAGCTCCAAGGAGGCGTACACTGCCTCGGCTACGAATGTCCTCATCGTTGATATTATTCATTATGTATAGAATGCCCAGAATGCGGGCAAGGAAGACCACGGAAAAACCGAAGACAAGTACCCATGGATTAAGCAAGGCATCCAATCCGTGAGAAGCATTTGCCCAGCGGCTGATAATAGGTGTAAACGACCCCGCATCTATTAGATTGTCCTTGGCGATGATGAAGTTGGAACCCTCGAAGAAAGTGGCAACGGCTCCGCCTAAGAGTAATGGTCCCATGATACCATTTAGGGTCAGAAAGAACTGGAATACCTTGGGACCGAGGAAATTGCCTATCTTATTCTGGAACTCATAGCTGACAGCTTGTAGCACAAAGGTGAACAGAATAAGCATCCATAGCCAATAGGCTCCTCCGAAAGAGGTAGAGTAGAATAGGGGGAAAGAAGCGAAAAACGCTCCACCAAAAGTGACAAGGGTGGTAAACGTAAACTCCCATTTACGACCTGTGGAGTTATAGACAAGTCGACGACCTTCTTCTGTATATCCAAGACTGCCTGCCAAAGAGTTGGCTCCTTGAACAAAAAGCAGGAAAACTAGCAGGGCGCCTAGCAGTGCTACAACAAAGCACCAGTAATGCTGTAAGAATTCGTATGTCATATTCTCTAAACTTTAAACCCAAAACTATAAACTCTAAGCCTCATCCGAATACTCTGGTCCTTTTTTGATCTGCTTCAAGAGTATGCTGATTTCTACAGCAAGCATGAGTGTGAAGAGAAAGAGGAACAGGAAGAAGGTGAGAGCAACGGCATTGCCATTGATGTCACTGACTGCGACCCAGGTAGGCAACATGTCCTGAATAGTCCATGGTTGACGTCCGAATTCGGCAACCAGCCAACCGCTCTCCGAGGCGATATATGCCAGTGGGACAAGTAAGATGGCAAACCAATAGTGCCATGTGGGAAGTCCGGCAATATCGTTGTTGTCGGCTCCCGTCTCAGGGATGACTCCAAAAGTGGCAAGCGACCGTCGGGTGATGATAGTGATATATGGGATTTTGTAGGCGATCAGTGTCAGGATACCGAAGAAGAGAATGAAGAGGCATCCCATTCCCACCATGATACGGAAAGCCCAGAAATTAATGAGTACTGGAGGTACGATGTCTTTCTTTTCCTTCACATAGCCATAGCCCATATACTGCATATTGGAATTGATGATTGATAATTGTGAGCTAATCATTTCTTGATCAGCACCCTCTTTCTTCGCTTTGCGGTAAGCGGCGAGTGCGGTGATGGCTTTTTTACCTCGTTCGATTTTCTCGTCGACGGAGGGCTCTTTCCTGCCATAGGGTGTCGTATAGCCATTTAGGATGTCATTGATACCAGGAACATACCCCTTGGGGTCGTTAGTCGCCATTATACTGAGAGCATAGGGAACCTCTATACCTGGAATGATGGCAAGTCCCTGTTCTGTGCCTCCATCATACAGTCCTTCAATGGCAGCCATTTTCATAGGCTGGTATTCGGCGACCTGCTGTCCGCTGATATGACCGGTAAAGGCTGCCCCTAGTGAGGCGATGAGTCCTACGACAGCAGCGATTTTAATACTCTCTTTGGCAAGACGAAGTTCACGTTTCTTCATCAGATACCAGCAGGATACGGCAACGACAAATACGGCACCGATAATCCATGCGGAGATGACGGTATGACAGAACTTTCCCACAGCGAAGGGGGAGAAGGCTACAGCAAGGAAGTCGACCATTTCATTACGCATTGTATCGGGGTTGAATTCGCAGCCCACAGGATGTTGCATCCAGGCATTGGCAACGAGAATCCACCATGCAGAGATCGTGGCTCCCAAACCTGTGAGCCAAGTGGAGGCGAGATGGAATCCTTTTGAAACCTTATTCCATCCGAAATACATGACGGCAACGAAGGTGGACTCCATGAAAAAGGCGAGGATACCCTCAATGGCGAGGGGGGCACCAAAAATATCACCCACAAACCAGGAGTAGTTGCTCCAGTTGGTACCAAACTCAAACTCGAGGATGATACCTGTGGCAACTCCCATGGCGAAATTGATACCGAAGAGTCTCTGCCAGAACTTAGCCGTGTCCTTCCAGAACGTTTCCTTTGTACGGTAGTAGCAGGTTTCTGCAATACCCATGATGACGGCAAGTCCCAATGTCAGGGGTACGAACAGCCAGTGATAGATAGCTGTCAGGGCAAATTGTGCTCTCGCCCAGTTGATGGCACCTGTGTCAATGTTTAATAATAAGTCATTCATATCTGTATGATTTTAATTTATTGATCCGCCCGTTCTATCATCTCCGTAGCCACGAAATCGGACTCTCCGCCTTTCTCAGTGTGGGTCTTCAGGAAATTGGGAAAGAAGAAGATCTTCAGGATGATAAATATAATAAATAATTTAATAAGGATAATCGTCCAAAGCGTTTTCCCTAGTCGCATGTTCCGAAATCCGTCATAGTAGAGGTCGAAAGCCCTATACCAGAAACTTTGTTTATCCATAGGCTGTCGTTTCCTAGTTCTATTATTTTGCAAATATATGAAATAAATCTTAAACTTCCAATAGATATAAACAAAAAAACTTTGTTGTTTTGTCGAAAAGTTCTATCTTTGCACAGTTTTTAATATAACTAAGATGAATAAAAGAATCATATCTGTTCTCACGGCGGTTATCGTTTTACTGGTAGCTGGTGTGGCGTATCTTGCCTATAGTCTTAGCCAGCAGACCCAGGCGAATCGGGATATGGAGGAACTTGCCGTGCTCGACAAACAGGAGATGGAAGGCGAGTATCGGCAGTTTGCTGATCAGTATAGTGAGATGAAGACACGAATCAACAATGACTCCATCATCGCCCAGCTGACCCGTGAGCAAGAACGTACGGAACAGTTACTGCAGGAATTGAAGAATACTAAAGCTACGGATGCGGCGGAGATTACTCGCTTGAAGAAAGAGTTAGCTTCGGTACGTGCTGTCTTGCGTAGCTATGTTTTGGAAATTGACTCCCTGAACCGCCTGAATCAAGCGTTACAGGATGAGAATAGCAGGGTGCGCAGTGAACTGGAGGAGAGTAACCTGCAGAATCAGGCATTGTCCTCCGATAATGCAACGCTCTCGGAGAAAGTGGCTATTGCCGCCCAGTTAAATGCTGTGAATATCGATATCATGATGATTACCAAAGGGGCATTGTCGTCAAAGACCAAGGATCGTGTGAAGCATCCGCATAAGATTGGCGGTTCCACCAATGAGATGAAGGTGCGTTTCGTCCTGTCTCGTAATGTGACGGCATCAAATGGTATGCGTTCGGTTTATGTACGTATCCTTACGCCAACAGGCAGTGTACTGAATGCGACAGGGAAATGCGCTTTTGAGGATAAGCAAGTAGACTTCACGGCAGCCAAAAACATCGAGTATACTGGTGAGGAGACTCCAATGGAGTTCTATGTTGCTAAGAAAGAGACATTAATACCAGGAACTTATCGTGTCCAGGTCATTGCCGATGGTCATGAGATAGGTTCCCGCTCTATAGAACTTGAGAAATAGAAAATGAATAAGACCTTATTTTTTTCTCTGTTTGCTTGTTTGACGACACCAGCTCTTGCGCAGCAGACATTGACACTGGACAGTTGTCGTGCGATGGCATTGCGCAACAATAAGCAGTTAAGTGTCTCACGGGTTAAGCAAGAGGTAGCAGCCAACCTGCGTAAGTCGGCACGGACGAAATACTTGCCACATGTCAGTGCGTTGGGTGGTTACGAATGGACCAGTAAGGAGATGTCCTTGTTGAATGATGAGCAGAAAAATGCTTTGTCGAATATCGGTACGACGTTTGCCACTTCAGCATCAGAAAAGGCTGAACAGGTAATAGGTAAGATACCCCAAGGTATCTGGGAGATCTTGGAGATGAAGGGAATTACCCCCGAAGGACTCCAACAGCAGTTAAATTCTGTGATGGGTTCAATGGGTGCCTTGGGAAACGGTGCCGGTCAGAGAGTCGTTGACGCATTTCGTACAGATACCCGTAATGTGTTCGCAGGTGCTATCATGGTGACACAGCCCGTCTTCATGGGTGGCGCTATTATTGCGATGAACAAGATGGCTGACATCGGTGTGGAGCTGGCAGCCAACTCCACGGAGGCAGAGCGTCAGCTTACACTTTATCAGATAGACCAGGCTTATTGGCAGGTGGTCTCGTTGAAACACAAGCAAAAGCTGGCACAGGGTTACTTGGATCTTGTGAGAAAACTTGATGAGGATGTTCAGAAGATGATCAGAGAGGGTGTTGCCACCCGTTCCGAAGGACTGAGTGTCAGCGTGAAAGTCAATGAGGCAGAGATGACACTGATGAAGGTGGATGACGGATTGACGCTCTCGAAGATGTTACTCTGTCAGCTCTGTGGGATGCCTATGAGTAATCAGGTGACCTTGGCAGATGAGGATGCAGACGACCTGTCTACTTCTAACCTGACAACCAAGGTTGATATGGACCAGGTGGCAGTGATGCGCCCGGAACTACGTCAATTGCAAAATATGGTGGATATGAGTCGTCAGTTTACTAATATCCTTAAAGCTGGTAATCTGCCTATGGTAGCGCTGACGGGTGGCTATGCTGTCTCAAATCCCAACGTGTTCAATGGTTTCGAGCGTAAGTTCGCTGGTGTTTGGAATGTAGGTGTGCTGGTTCGTGTGCCTATATGGAACTGGGGTGATGTTGCTTACAAGGTACGTGCCTCAAAAGGTGCCACAGCTATTGCCAACCTCGAACTTGCTGAGGCTCGTGAGAAGATAGAGCTGCAGGTGAACCAGAGCAGTTTCCATGTGAATGAGGCTTTCAAGAGATTGGAGATGGCAAAGAAGAACACGGAAAAAGCCGATGAGAATCTGCGTACTGCTAATCTGGGTTTCCATGAGGGAGTGATTTCCTCTACCACTGTGATGGAGGCTCAGACAGCATGGCTTCAGGCACAGTCACAGAAAATAGACGCAGAGATAGATGTCAAACTCAGTCAGGTGAACCTGCAGAAAGCAATGGGAACATTGCAATAACATCGTAATATAGAAATATCGTAATCTCGAAAAAAATACAATATATGTCAGCAAAAACGCAACATAACAACATCCTGCTTGCCATTTTAGGATTCTCGGCAGCAGTTGCCATTGTAGCTCTGATCGGTTTTTTTGCCTTAGGGCGTGATCCGGAACTGATACAAGGACAAGTAGAGGTGAGTGAGTATCGTGTATCTAGCAAGGTACCTGGTCGTATCTTGGAGATTCGTGTGAAAGAAGGTGACTTCGTGAAGGTGGGTGATACCCTTGCCATTCTCGATGCCCCGGAGGTCCGGGCGAAGATGGAACAGGCACGCAGTGCGGAGAATGCTGCTGCCGCATTGGAGTTGAAGGCACAGAATGGTGCCCGTGAGGAACAGATACGTGGAGCCTATAACCTGATGCAACAGGCAAAGGCAGGTTTGGAGATCGCCGAGAAGTCGTACCATCGTGTCCAGCGTCTCTTTGACGAGGGAGTGATGAGTGCCCAGAAAAGGGATGAGGCTTACGCCAACTATAAAGCGATGGAGGCTCAGGCAAAGGCTGCTGAGAGCCAGTATGATATGGCTCGTAATGGTGCACGTCGTGAGGACAAGCTTGCTGCTGCCGCTCAGGTAGGTCGTGCCAAGGGTGCCGTAAACGAAGTGAACTCCTATATCCATGAGACTGTTCAGATAGCCCAAATGGAAGGTGAGGTCAGTGATGTGTTCCCGAAGGTGGGTGAGCTGGTAGGTACTGGTTCTCCGATTATGAATATCTCTGTGATGAAAGATATGTGGGGCACGTTTAACGTCCGTGAGGACCAGTTGAACGGACTCGCTGTCGGAAAGACGTTTGACGCTTTTGTCCCTGCTTTCAACAAGACGATACAGATGAAGGTCTATTATATGAAGGATCAAGGCTCTTATGCAGTCTGGAAGGCTACAAAGACGAATGGTCAGTATGACCTGAAGACTTTTGAGGTCAAGGCTCGTCCAGTAGCACCGATGGAAGGTTTGCGTCCTGGTATGTCGCTGATTATTAAGTAGTTTACAGTTGAGGTGAAGTATCTCAGGCAAATATATGAGATCATGCTGCGGGAGCTGTTGATTCTGCGTCAGAATCATATCTACCGCTTCTGTATGGTGCTGTTTCCCATACTGGTGATAGTATTCTTCACCTCGATATTGGATGACGGTCTGCCCACCAATATGCCTGTAGGTATCGTCGATCAGGACAACACTTCGACATCACGGGCACTGGGACGGAAGTTGGACGGATTACAGATGTCAAAGGTCGTGGCTCGTTATCCCAGTGTCACAGAGGCGCGCCGTGCCATCCAACGTAGTGAGATATACGGTTTCCTCTATATTCCCAAAGGAACGACTGAAAAACTGCTTGCTTCTCGACAACCGAAGATATCCTATTATTATACTTATACGACACTGTCGGCAGGTTCTATGATGATGAAGGACCTGAAGACCGTCTCCACGCTGGGCTCTGCAGGCTTGGGACAGGCGACGATGCGTGCAAAGGGACTCACGGACCGGCAAATACAAACCCTTTTGCAACCTGTCACGGTTGACCTTCACCAGATTGCCAATCCCTGGAGCAGTTATAATGTCTACTTGACGACAGTGATGGTACCAGGCATCATCATGCTGTTTATCTTGTTGATCTCCTCCTATTCCTTGGGTACGGAACTGAAGTTCGCCACGTCGAAGAAATGGTTGGAGATGGCAGACGGGCGTATGATGGTGGCACTGCTGGGGAAATTCCTGCCTCAGACGATGATCTGGCTTGCCATCGTCTACGGCTATCAATTCTACGTGTTCTACCACTTGGGATTCCCTCATCTGGGTAGTCCGTGGATGCTGGTACTCTTGGGGCTCATGCAGGTACTCGCCTCGCAGGGGTTCGGTATCTTCGCCTTCGGACTGATGCCATCGCTGCGTATGTCAATGAGTATCTCATCCCTGTGGGCTGTGTTGAGTATCTCCATGGCAGGCTCTGCCTTTCCCATCATGGGGATGGACGGTGCGTTGCAGGCGATGTCGTGGCTGTTCCCGCTACGCCATTACTGGATGATGTACCAGACCTGTGTTTTCAACGGGTTCTCCCTCATTGAGTCATGGTTCCACTTTGCCGCCCTTATGGCCTTTATGCTGCTGCCGTGGCTCGTGTTTAAGAAAATTAAGAATGCAATGCTGACCTATGTCTATATTCCATAATATATATCAGGGGATACTCGATACCTTTTTCATCTGGCGCAAGGAGATGAGACGGGTGGTGAAAGACGAGGGTGTGCTTATGTTCTTTCTGGTTGTACCCCTGGCCTATCCGCTGATATACTCATGGATCTATAACAACGAGACGGTCCGTGAGGTACCTGTCTGCGTGGTCGACCTGTCTCACAGTCAACTGTCCCGTCAGTTCATCCGGATGTGTGAAGCCTCGCCTGATGTCCATGTGAAGTGTTATGCGCAGGACCTTGACGAAGCGGAGTCACTGGTCAGCCGACAGTTGGTAAAGGGTATCTACCTGATACCTTCTGATTTCGAGACCAAGTTACTGCGGATGGAGCAGACCGTCGTCAGTGTCTATTGTGACATGAGTTTGATGTTGACCTATAAGGCGATCTTCCAGACGGCACAGACGGTCACGATGGAGATGGGTAATGAGTTCAAGACCCAGATAGGTGGTCATTATACCAGTCGTGAGGAAGCCATTGCGTCCCGTCCCCTTGACTATGACGACGTACCGCTTTTCAATCCTCAGGGTGGCTATGGCTCTTCGGTATTGCCTGCCGTCCTTGTGTTGATCCTCCAGCAGGCACTGGTGCTTGGTATCGGACTCTCTGCTGGTACAGCACGTGACGAGAATCCTTATCGGTGCCTGATACCTGTGGGCGACCCCCGCTATACCAATACGCTCGTAATCGTACTGGGTAAGTTTATGTGCTATTTGATGGTGTTCATGGTTATGGGTACGTGGCTGACGGCAGCTATACCCCGTCTGTTCCATTTTCCTCAGTTGGCTACGTGGCAGTCGCTGGCCCTCTTTTTGCTGCCCTATACCATGGCATGTATCTTCTTCGGCATGATGGTGTCGTGTCTTGTCAAGTATCGTGAGAATGTGATGCTGCTGGTGGTCTTCATCTCCGTCCCTTTGCTTTTCCTCACGGGTGTTTCATGGCCCCAGTCGAATATACCGGGGTATTGGCAGGGCGTGTCATGGCTCTTCCCTTCCACCTTCGGAGCCCGGGCCTATATCCGCCTGAACTCGATGGGTGCCGACATCAGTGATGTGACGCATGAGTTGCGTATCCTGTGGATACAAGTCGTTTGCTATTTTGTTATGACGCTATGCGTTTATCGCTTCCAGTTCTTCCATGCGCGTTACTCTGCCAAGGAGCGTCTGAAGTTCCTGAAACATAAGCGTGCGTCGAAGATAACAGAATAGGCATCGCTTGATAAGTGCCGTTGTATGTGTGTTGAAGAGCCGTTGCTCGCATGTTGAAGAGGCTGCCTTTGCAGTTGTTAGAAGCATCCTAATCGGTTGCCGACTCCAGTCAACCGACTTGCTGACTCCATTCAACAGGTCTGCCGACTCCAGTCAACAGGTCTGCCGACTCCAGTCAACAGGTTTGCCGACTCCAGTCAACAGGTAAATGAAATAATCACAACAACTTATTTTACCCCTACAATCTGTGTCTTTGGCAGTTCACGGTTGCGCTTGTTGACAACGGTGACTACCGACTGTGCGAGGTTGATGAAGGCGATGCCGGTAGCTGTATCGCTATGAAGAGCGGCAGGCGTACCTTGGTCGCCGCTGTCGCAGATGCCCTGTACCAGTGGGATTTGTGCGAGTAAGGGGACTTTCATCTCTTCCGCCAGTTGCTTACAGCCCTCTTTCCCGAAGATGTAATAACGGTTCTCGGGTAGTTCGGCAGGTGTGAACCACGCCATGTTCTCCACCAGTCCGAGGATGGGTACGTTGACCTTCTCATTGCGATACATATCGATTCCTTTGCGGGCATCGGCAAGGGCCACCTGCTGAGGAGTCGAGACGATAATGGCTCCCGTGATGGCAAGAGTCTGCAAAAGGGTGAGGTGGATGTCTGAGGTACCGGGAGGGGTGTCGAGGATGAGATAGTCGAGCTCTCCCCAGTCGGCATCTGCGATGAGTTGTTTGAGGGCATTCGATGCCATACCGCCACGCCATAGCGTTGCTGTCTCGGGAGAGACGAAGAAACCAATGGAGAGCAGTTTCACCCCATAAGCCTCGATGGGTTCTATCAAGTCACGACCCTCCACATTGACAGCATAGGGTCGTGCGTCCTCCACCTTGAACATCTTCGGCATCGATGGTCCGAAGATATCGGCGTCAAGCAGTCCCACCTGATAACCCAGTCGTGCCAAGGCGATGGCGAGGTTGGCAGAGACGGTGCTCTTACCCACACCACCTTTACCACTGCTGACAGCTACGATATTCTTCACACCAGGCAGCATCTTACCCACCTCTGGACGGGGCTTTGACTTGAACTCTGTCTGGATATTGACTTCAACATCCTTGCCACAGTGGTATTTGATGGCTGCCTCAGCAGCCTTGACAGTCGATTTCAGGAAGGGATCCGTGTCACGAGGGAACTCCAGTATGACGCTGACACGCCAAGGTTCGCCCTCTTTCTGAGGTGCGGCAACGACAGGCTGGTCTGCGACCATACCACTTTCCACGATGTTTTTCTTGGTGCCTGCATACGTCACAGTCTGCAGGGCTTCTATGATCATTTGGGGATAAAGGGTCATCTGTGAAGATAAAAAATGAGATTAAACATTAAAAATTGATGCCGAGGTTGATGAACAGACAACGGGTATGAACAGCGTCGAAGTCGTCCTTGGCGATATTGGCAAGTCCAAGGTCATAACCAGCCTCAACATACATCATCTTATACTCGAGTCCACATCCGCCACGCAGTCCGCCATCGAAGCGCTTCATCGTGTCAAAGACACTCTCCGACTCCCTGGTGGCGTAGTTCTTCGCCTTACCGGTGACACCGACAGAGAGATAACCTCCAAAGAAAGGCAGCAGGTAGAGGTCGTCGTCGAGATTGATACTATATTTCGCTACAATAGGAAGTTGCAGATAACCTAAACGGTAAGTCACCTTCTCGTCGTTGAGATGGGTCTTTCCTCCCTTCTCAGAATACAAAAGGCTCGTCTCCAGCCAAAGGGGATAGTTCCTGGAGAGCTGCATACCATAGGCAAAACCGATGACCAGACCACTGCGCGGATTGGTGTCGAAGGCGTTGGACTCGCTACTGGTGCTGGCGATATTCATACCCAGACGCAGTCCGTAATAACGTTCCGTATCATCGCGGTTATAGCGGCTCCTGCTTTTATTGGTCTCAAACTGTGCGAAGGATGGTATAGCGAATGCTATGACCATGATAACTGTGATAATTCTTCTCATCATTATTGGTTTTATGGTTTGTATTTTGTCAATCCGGCATCCAGCCAGTTGATGTATTCTTGGATATCCTCGTCGTATGAGCGCGAGGGAGCAAGGGGGGTGCCCTGCGGGTCGAGCAGCACATAGAACGGTTGTGTGTTGGCACCAAACTTCGTCGCCTGCAGATAGCTCCATTTGTCGCCAACGGTACGCAGTGTGCGCTTCTGACCGTTTATCTCCACCTCGACGGGTTGGGCAAGAGGTGTCTTGTCGTCGACATACAAAGAGATAAGAACATAGTCCTGTGTGAGACGACGCGCCACTTCTTCATCCGTCCATACGGCAGCCTCCATCTTCCGACAGTTCACACAGCCAAAACCTGTGAAGTCGATGATGACTGGCTTGTGTTGCTCTTTGGCAAAAGCCATCCCCTGTTCGTAGTCCTTGAAAGGTGCCTCGACGACTGTCGTCTGTATGATCTTGTAGTCTTGGGTGTACATCGGAGGTGTGAAAGCACTGATTGCCTTCAAAGGAGCTCCCCATAGTCCTGGTATCATATAGATGGTGAAGGCAAAGGAGAGGAGCCCGAGGAAGAACATTGGCACGTTGGTGCGATGCTCTGGTTCGTCATGAGGGAAGCGAAGCCATCCCATCAGATAAGCTCCTAACAGTCCGAAAAGGGCTATCCATATCGCGAGGAACACCTCACGGTCGAGGAGTCGCCAGCCATAGGCAAGGTCTGCGACACTCAGGAACTTCAGAGCAAAGGCGAGTTCGATGAATCCCAGTACCACCTTGATGGTGTTCATCCAGCTTCCCGACTTAGGTGTTGACTTCAATAAGGAGGGGAAGAGGGCAAACAAGGCAAAGGGAATTGCCAAGCCGATGCTGAACCCCAGCATACCGAAAGTAGGTCCGAGGATGTTTCCTTGGGTGGATATGGCAACCAAGAGGAAGCCAATGATAGGACCTGTGCAGGAGAATGATACCAGTACCAAGGTGAATGCCATGAGGAAGATGGAAAGTATTCCTGTCGTCCGGTCACTCTTCTGGTCTATCTTATTCGACCAGGAGGATGGCAGTGTCAGCTCGAAGGCTCCGAAGAAGGAGGCGGCGAAGATGATAAGCAACAGGGCGAAGAAGATATTAAACCAGGCGTTGGTGCTCATGGCATTAAGGGCATTGGCTCCAAAGAGTAGAGTAATTAACAGTCCTAATGCCACATAGATGATGACGATACTCAGTCCATAGGTCAGCGCCTCCCGAATGGCTTTCGCCCTTCCCTTGTTCCTTTTTAGGAAGAATGATACTGTCATAGGGATGATCGGCCATACACAGGGGGTGAGTAAGGCGATGAAGCCGCCTAACAGTCCTGCGAAGAAGATAGCAAACAAAGAGCCTCCCTCCTCTGCTCCCTGTTGAGGAAGGGGCGTTGGCACCCAAAGGGTACTGTCAGTACTTGCTGTATTGTTGATGCTGTCTGTGTTCTCAGCAAGAACTACACGAGCAACAGTATCTGTCTTGACGTTATCCTCTTTCCCCTCCATTAACAGGGAGGGGTCAGGGGTGGGTCTCTTTCCTTCTTTCTTGAACTCTGCGGAGGAAGGAGGCATACACATCTCGTCATTGCAGGCTCCATATTCTAAATAGCAGTCGATGACGTATTTCTCCTTCGTGAACTTGACTTTCTGTACGAAGGTTGCCGTATGCTCGAAATAGCGTACATCCATCCCGAAGAGCTTGTCGAAGGTTTTCTGCTCGTTACCTCTGGGCTTCAACTTCCCAACGGTCTCCACACCCTCCATCTTCACCTTGTTGAAGGTGGCTGGGATCGGTCCTCCGCTCAGATCGGTAGAGTAGACATGCCAGCCGGCATCAATCTTAGCTGAGAAGATGATCTCTGCCTCATCACCGCCGAGTTCCTTCAGCTGCGATGTGAAATGTACAGGATCTGCCATCTGTGCACTTATCGTCAGCACAGACAACCATAATATAAATAAGGAATATACTCTTCTCATCCAAGGTACAAAGGTACACACTTTCTTTCTATTTACCAAGAAATTTCGTGTCAAGATAACGTTGGAAGGCTTCTTTGTACAAATCCCCGATAGGCAGGTAGGTGTCTGCATCCATGATGATACGGTTCTTATTGACCTCCTGAATCTTGTCGAGGTTAACGATATACGAACGGTGAATACGCATGAAAGTGTCTGGCAGCCTTTCTTCCATCTTCTTCATCGAGAGAAGGGTGATGATGGGTTTCTCTCCTTCGATATGTATTTTCAGGTACTCGCTCATCCCCTCAATATAACGGATGTCGGCAACGGTGACTTTCACAATGCGGTAGTCGGTCTTGACGAAGATAGTGCCGTCGTCCTGATTGTTGGCAACAGAAGGCTCCAAACGTTCTTTTATCCGATTCGCCGCCCTTTGGAAATCCTGCAAACCGAAGGGTTTCAAGAGGTAATCAACAGCATTCACCTTAAAACCCTCGACGGCATACTCGCTATAGGCGGTAGTGAAGACTATCATAGGAGGGTATTGCAACGACTTCACGAAGTCCATCCCATTGAGGTCGGGCATGTTGATATCGCAGAAGATGGCATCCACCGTCTCCTGCTCTAAGTATTTCCTGGCTTCCAACGCACTCTGACACTGGGCAGCTAATTCGAGGAAGGGTATCTTTTTGATATATGCCACCAACTGTTGTAAGGCAAGCGGCTCATCGTCAATGGCGAGACATCTGATCATGTGAGAGGTATTTGAAGTTCAACATTATAGGTGTCAGGTTCATCCTGTATATTCAGTGTATAGTTTTCTCCATATAGTAAGTTTAATCGTTGTTTGACATTCGCAAGTCCCACACCGCCTTGCTCTTCATTCGGCTTTTCTGCCTTTGAGTTACGACAATGGAAGCATAGCCATATTCCTCTAACCTCTTCCCTCTCATCTCTCACCTCAATCTTGACATGTACAAACGAGTCGTGTTGATAACTGATTCCATGTTTGAAGGCATTCTCAATAAACGTGATGAGCATGAGGGGCGGCAACTGGTAGTCGGGAACCTCTGCAGGCAAGTTGACCTGTACATCGACCTTGTCTGTATAGCGAAGTCGCATCAGGGTGACATAGTTGCGGATGAATTCAAACTCGCGGCTCAGGGGTACCCCCTTCTTGTCGCCCTCATAGAGAACGAAACGCATCATCTTCGACAGTTCCAAAATAGTGTCTTTCGCCTTCTCAGGGTCGATATCCACCAAAGCATGGATGTTATTCAGCGTGTTCATGAAGAAATGCGGATTAATCTGGTATTTGAGATATTCCAGTTGTTGCTCCAGATTCTTCTTCTCCAATGCCATCAGCTGCTTGGTATCATAGCGTGACTTGAAATAGAGTTTGATGCCGATATTCATACCCAGCATCAGGATGAGGATGATGAGGGCGATGATATCATGTTGCCCCACCATCACAGGAGGTCTGTGCCGTCTGTGTTCCTTGAAGTCGTGAGGATGGGGAGGATGCAGTCTGTGTGATGGTTCCCGTTGTTCATGGGGAGGGGGCTCATGGTTAAATGCTCTCCGTTCAGAGGGGCGGTTAGAGCATTGGTAGACGATGAATCCTCCGATAATGACAGCAACGATACTGAAATACAGGGCACGGCGTTGCTTGTAAACCAGCAGCGGAGCGAGGAAGAGATGATGGATCAGGAAGATGCCGAGGTAGATACCAAACTGCTTCCAGATCATAAAAACCTCTTTCCACTCGAAATCAAAAGCGGGATTATTGACAGAACGCAGATAGAGACTGAGCACTGGCACTGCGAAGAGCATTCCCCACAGTGCCAGATAGGTCAGATTCTCATGTCTTTTCTGTTCTTCCATCCATCTCATATAACGTAGTGATAGCAAGATTATTGTTTGTTACCAGCCACGAGGACCACCACCCGGCATACCTCCTCCCATGCCGCCGCTGCTGATGGTGTTGGAGGCTGTCGCTGTTGTTGAGGTGCTGCTCGTTTTCACTGTGTAGCTGCTACCACTGGTCAGGTCTGGGGTACTTATGATGATGGTGTTGTTGCTGCTATAGGTGACTGGCGGCATCGTGAAGGTATAGAGTGTCTTGTTGCTATTACAGATGCCGACAGTGCTATTGGCTGAGACAGAACCTGTGGTGGTGATGATACCCTGCGTGGTACTTCCTAAGTTGCCGTCAACACGTCCTCCGATAGCGAAGAGGTAACCACCGGTGATATAGAGCTTCTTTTGCTCATTGATGTCGATACCGGCTTCTGTGCCATTCGCTCCACAGGCAATAATGGTACCTCCCTTGATATTCATATTCCCATTGGCATCAATGGCATCGTTGTTCGTTCCAACGGCAACAACCGTACCACCTGTGAAGGTCATGTCTCCTGTGGAGTTGAGGGCATCGTCATGGGCATAAACCATGACCGTGCCACCATTCACGTCAAATGTACCCTTGCTCTCTATACCTTCCGCATTATTGCCGCTGGTTCGTATCATGATATCACCACCTGAGATTTGTAAGACACCATAGGTCGTTGTCGTGGTACCGTCCTCCTCTTTTGTCCCAATCTTCATACCCTTTGGTGAGGATGTGTAGGCTGCTGGCAGGTTGTCGGTATTTCCCGTATAGTTGTGACTCTCGGTAGAGCCATTGCTGTAATAAAGTCCACCCTCTGTGATGATACGGATCTTACCTCCTGTGATGTATCCTTCCAAGTCTGCCTTGACACCTTTGCCTCCACTTCCGGTAGCCTTGGCATACAGCTCTCCACCATTCATGTAGAAGATGCCGTCACTGCCAATGCCTGCGGCAGCCTTGGTGTCTCCGCCGTAGGTGAGGGTCTCGTCTACTTCCCATGTACCATTACCTGTAGCAATCACGGTCGTACGTCCGCCATTGATGGTGATGTCTGCATCTCCATTGATAGCTTTACCACCGTCTGCGGAAACTTCTACATTGATGATACCGCCATTGATGAACATGTCATCACCTGCTTTGATACCGTTATTCTCCGTAGACTTGACATAGAGGTTGACACCTTTGTCGATGACGATGTTGCTCTTACCGTGGATTCCGTTCTTATATGTTCCGTAAACGTCCAGAGAACCATCACCGCTGATCAGGAGCTTTCCTTTGCTGTAAAGAGTGCCTTTATGGTCTTCCGTAGCTCCGTCTGTCAACTTGTTGGTACCACTGACGACAAGATAGGCATTACCTTTGCTTTCCAAGTCGAGGGCTGTGGTAGTGGCACTGGTGATATTGGCATTACTGAGGTTTAACTCGAAGGATGCATCACCTTTCACGATGAGTGAACCGTCTGTCGTGGTACCAGTGACAACATAGCATACTCCCTCCGTACTGCCATGATTGACAGTGACGTTATGACCATCAATCGTAACGGTGACACCATCAACGGTTGGGTCTACAGGATTCGATATGTCGATATTCACTATTGTCCCAAAGTTGTTGGTATTAAGTGCGTCACCTTCCTCTGGATACTGTGCGGTGGCAGCAGAAGCAGGCTCTGCCGTTGTCTTGTCAATAGCGACAGTGAAGGTTTTCATCTCACTGTAGGTACCAGTGGAACTGCTGCTAGAAGAACTTCCTTCACTGCTGTCGTTATCATCACCATAGATAATACTGTCGTTGCTCAACGGATCATCCGAAGAACAAGCTGTTGTCATTGTCATCATCGTCATGACTGCCAGGAGCATGACGGGCATCATCTTCTTTTTCATCTTCTTATTCATTATTTATTACTTAGATTAGATGATGCAAAAATAGAAAGAAAAAGCCGGCTCGTGAAATAAATTCAACGAACCGGCTCTTTTATTCAGTGAAAAGTCTAAAACTCTAATTTTTTTGTCGTTTTGCTTTGTATAAATGTCTTGCGACGATTACTTTACAATCCTAAACCTTTTTTGACATCAGAAGCGGCATTGTCAATAGCATCATTAGCCTTTTTCTTGGCAGCATCCTTCACTTCGTTAGCCTTATCCTCTGTAGCTTTCTTCGCCTCGTCAATCTTCTCGTTGGCAGCATCTACAGCAGCGTCCTTAGCATCTGTGGCAGCGTCACCAACTTTCTCGAGCAGTCCACTTACCACAGCATCTGGTTCTACCTCTGTAATAGCGGCAACAGCAGCGACAACAGTAGCATTCTCACCAACAACGCTCTTGATCTTGTCGGCATTCTCCTTCAGGAATCCCTGAACTTTTGCCACATACTGCTTGGCAGCCTCTGGGTCAGACTTAATGAACTCGGCAATCTTTTCCTTGACAGCGTCAAGAGCCTGCTGGAACTTGCTGGCATCATTGGCTTCAAGGTTTGCTGACAACATGGCGATAGCGGCATCAGCCTCTTCGTCAGCAGTGTTAATGGCAGCGGCAGTGCTGTCTACAGCCTCACCTTGTTGGGCTTTGTTACCACATGATGCGAATCCGATGGCAACCATAGCCATCACTGCAAATAAAATCTTTTTCATAACTTTCTCTTTTTAGTAAAACATGTTTAGTGGTTCTGAAAACCGCGACAAAGATACAAACAATTTTGTTTAGTGGTTCTTTTCTTTTAACTCTTTTAACTCTAAACTTTTCAACGATTATCTCAAATCCAGTTCAACAGGGCAATGGTCTGAGCCATAGATCTCCGTGTGTATCTTTGCGTCAGCTATTTGTGGAAGCAGGCGTTCAGAGGTTACAAAATAGTCGATACGCCATCCGGCATTCTTCTGACGAGCCTGAAAGCGATAGGACCACCATGAGTAAGTGACCTGCTCAGGATAGAGGGTTCGGAAGGTGTCAATGAAGCCACAGGCAAGCAAATCACTGAACTTCTCTCGTTCCTCGTCTGTAAAGCCAGCATTCATCCGGTTTGTCTTGGGATTCTTCAGGTCTATCTCCTCATGGGCGACATTCAGGTCACCACACAGGATAACAGGCTTCTTGGCATCGAGTCGCTTCAGGTAGGTACGGAAAGCATCTTCCCATGACATACGATATTCAAGTCGTTTCAGTCCGTCCTGCGAGTTGGGGGTATAGCAGCAGACGAGGAAGAAATCTTGCATCTCTAGAGTGATGACACGTCCCTCATGGTCGTGCATGTCAATGCCGATACCATATTCTACATTCAGGGGTTGATGCTTAGTGAAGATGGCAGTACCCGAGTAGCCTTTCTTCTCGGCATAGTTCCAATAGGAGGTGTAACCCTCAAACTGTAAGTCCAGCTGTCCTTCCTGCATCTTGGTCTCCTGCAGACAGAAGAAGTCTGCATCCAACTCTTTGAAGATGTCACTGAAGCCCTTGCCCTCGCAAGCCCTCAGCCCATTTACGTTCCATGAAATAAATCTCATATTTATAAAGCTTTGTATTGTTTCATTTCTTTTTCTTTTTCTTTATTGGCATGTATCATAGTATAACTATTATAGTTATTGTCAGATGAATGCCATTTGTGTTGCAAAGATAATGCAAACCGGGGAAATACCCAACGGATATGGTGTTTTTTTATAAATTCCTCTGCTGCATTGAATAAAAGACAGTTATTAATGGTGTTGAGAAAAGATCTCTCACAGAATTTGTTTAGTTTATTCTTTTGTATCTTTGCAACGGAGAATGTATCTCAGTCACGCTCAGAAAAAACAATTCTCTTTGAAAAAGAAAAAAAATCTCTCAATGTCTTTAATTATTCATTTATTTTTGTTACCTTTGTAATTGTGAATTACCAATCGTATAAAAATCAATAACTAAAAACGTAGTTTTATGAAACACTTCCTACTTCTTATCAGCCTCTTCATCAGCACAATGATGATGGCAGGTCCTGTTGATCAGGAGGCGGCTAAGCAAAAAGCGCAGAATTTTATTGCCAATAAGATGGGTGTGAAAGCCCATAGAAGTATGAAAGCCACGAGCAGTGGTGTCACAAAGGCTACTAATCGTGCAGCTACGCGTGATTATCTTTATGTGTTTAATATCGATGGAGGCGGATATGTGATTGTCAGTG
>ERZ809504.28-NODE-28-length-22148-cov-6.067759_pt1 | contig 22148 bp, 10 predicted proteins | sample MGYA00521273_ERZ809504 | MGnify/ENA primary metagenome ERZ809504 (study PRJEB31581, sample SAMEA3312979) | metagenome | study: EMG produced TPA metagenomics assembly of the PRJEB8939 data set (Metagenomic analyses of Rumen microbiomes reveals...
TCTTTCCCTACACGACGCTCTTCCGATCTAGCTATAGTACCGGCTCCGTCGAGAAATACAAGTCGTTTAGCGCCAAGGTGAAGGATGCCGCAGGGGTTCACGACCTCTATCTCTGTTTCGAGAAGACACAAGGAGACACCCGTCTCGACTGGTGGGAGTTTAGATAGTACTATGACCCTTCTCAGTAAATTCACTGAATTTAGTCGGTAAATTCACTGAATTTGGTAAGTAAATACACTGAATTTACTCAGTAAATACACTGAATTTACTTTGAAGGGGCTGTTTACTATCAAATATATCTGCTAAAACTTGGTCGTATCTTCTTTTTTCCTTATCTTTGCAGGGCAATGAGAAGACTAAAAATCCTTTCCCATAAGTCTTTCTCCATCAGGCTCAGCCTATGGATCGTGGCATTCGTCGCTCTGCTGTTCGTCGCCAATGTCGTGATCATGTTCTATTTTGCGCATCAGGCGATCAAAGAGGAAGCACTGGCAAGGGCAGAGAAGACAGTAGACGCTGCCATCCTCAGCATTGATAACTTATTGTCTTCTACAGAGACGGCTGTCAATAATGTACATTGGAGTGTCGAGCATCATACCAACCAACCCGACGCGCTGGCAGCGTATTGTCAGGAGTTTCTCGTAAGCAACCCGACCATTGAAGGATGTGCCATTGCTTTCCTGGATGGGCGGGAAATGGTGTATTATTATCGTAAGAACAAACAGATTGTCAAGGGTGACCATTTCGGGACAGCCCCTCTGGCACAACAGGAATGGGTGGAACGGCCCGTCAAAGAGGGACGTGCCATCTGGACAGACCCGCTCGTCGACGAGACCGTCTATCCCCATCCCATTATCTCCTATAGTGTCCCCCTCCGTGAAAAGGGTCGTATCATTGGTGTTATCGCAGCAGACATCTCGCTTGTCTGGTTGTCAAACAAGATAGAGCACAATATGATACTCCCCAACTCCTCTTTTGCATTGATGAGCAAAAACGGGTCCTTTATCATCCATCCAGACAGTACGATGCTGAAACCCGGTAGTGTGAGCCAGACATTGGAAAAAGCTCCCAACGAACAGTTAAAGCAACTGGCACAGTCGATGATCGCAGGAGAGAGCGGATACATCTATGCTGATTTCTATGGCTATCCCAGCTATATCTTCTACAAGCCCTATAAGAACACAAAGTGGAGTATAGACTATGTCTATTACGAAGGACAGATTTTCGCAGGCTATTACTACCTGCAATTCCTGATGATGGTGATAGGCATCATAGGACTTATCGTGCTTTTCTTCTGCTGTTTCCTGTTGATAGAGCGTATCATCCGACCACTTCGGGAACTCGACGGAGCTGTTCAACAGTTGACTGCGGGAAATTATGACGAGCCTATTCCCACCTCTCACCGCTCTGACGAGATAGGACACTTGCAACGGGCGTTCCACTCCATGCAGTTGTCGTTGTCAAATTACCTTCATGAGATCAAACAGAAACAATTGGTACTCTCCGAGCATAACAAAGCCTTGCAGGTGGCTCATGACCATGCACAGGAGGCGAATCGTATCAAGTCGACCTTCCTCCAGAACATGACAGACCAAATGGTTAAGCCGTCAGAAGCCATCAGCAGTATCGTGGAGACCATCCAACAGAAGCATCAGCAGCTCAACAAGGATGACATCACTCAGATGACCAAGAAGCTGGATGACAACTCGAAGGCAATTACCTCCATGCTTACCCGGATACTTGAGATATCAGAAAAGAAAAAAGAAGAATAGTCTATGACATACCCCTTCCAACATATCCGACAGTCGCTTGCCAGCAAACTAAGTGTTGGTATCCTGCTCCTTGTCATCGCAGGATTTATGGGCACTCTGGGCTTTCTGTTCCTTCGGTCACGTCAGATCGTCAAACAGGAGGCTATAGAACATGCGGAGCGGATATTGGACAATACCTCGCTGCGGGTGACGAAATATCTGCAGGAGGTGGAGGTCGCCACCAACACGATGGAGGGACTCATCCTTCGACATCTGACACCAGACTCCTTGCTGGAGTACACACACCGTATCGTAGCAATAAATCCCCATTTCAACGGCTGCTCTATCACGATGGAGCCAGAATTCTTCCCACAGTATGGACGATATTTCTCGGCTTACTCTGTCAGAAACGGCGATTCCATCACTACAGAGAGGGAGGGTGAATACGAGTATTTCGAGAAAGTATGGTATGCGACCCCCAAGAAAAAAGGAGAAGCCTGCTGGGTAGACCCTTATGACGACTATAACGAAGGGACCCTGTCGGCTGACCAGATTATCGTCTCCTATTGCAAGCCCCTGTATACTGCAGAGCATCACTTTGTGGGAGTCATTGCCACAGACCTCTCATTACCTTGGCTCTCTCATATGATATCCGCGGAGAAGCCTTATGAGAACTCCTATTGTGTGATGCTGGGCGAAGACGGTCGTTACTTCGTGCATCCTGACTCCACAAAACTGCTCTCAAAGACCATCTACTCAGATACCGATCCTACAAAGAATACGGATATCATCACCTTGGGTCATGAGATGACCAGTGGTAAGAAGGGAATCCTGGAGGTCAATATCAACGGTCAGAAATGCTATGTCCTCTACCGTCCACTGCCACAGACCCAATGGAGCATCGCCATCGTCTGTCCGGAACACGACATCTTCCATTCTTACTACCGTTTTATCTATATCGTCATTCCTTTGGCAATTATCGGACTCCTGTTGATTCTCCTCTATAGCAGAAAGACTGTCGCCTACTTCATTGCCCCACTCAACCAGTTGTCGCGACAGGCCCGACATATCACCAACGGGCATTTTGATGAAGAGGTGCATGTCATCAAGCAGAAGGATGTCATCGGAAGGCTCCAGACCAACTTTGTCGCCATGCAGCAGTCTCTCAACGAGCATGTCAACAACCTTCAGGAAGTCAATGCCGAAACGGAGCAACGCAACGAGGAACTGATACATGCCCATCAACTGGCGGAGGAGGCTAGCAGACAAAAGACGGCTTTCATCCAAGACATGCTGCACCAGATACGTACACCGTTGAATATCATCATGGGCTTCGCACAGGTGATTCGTGACGATTACGAGAATATACCACAAGAAGAGATTACCAGTATCACTACCACCATGAAACAGAATGCCGACCACATCACCCGTATGGTGGCTATGCTGGTTGACTCGTCCTCTATTGACAGTGAGCAACACATTGCTATGGATGACGTACTGAAATGCAACGATTTCACAAGAGAGGCTATCGCTATCTGCGATACCCGAATGGTAGATATCCCTTGTATGATTACCCTGGAGACAGCTATCCCTGACACATTGACAATCCACACTAACCAGAAACTTCTGAGCAACGTGATGAACGAGTTGCTCTACAATGCCAAGAAATTCACGGCTAAACAAGCTGAGGAAGGAAAGGTCTTGGTGAGGATACAACGAGATGACAGCCATGTGCGATGGCTGATAGAGGATAACGGACCTGGTATTTCCGCAGATAGCCATGAGAAGATCTTCACGCCTTTTTCCAAACTCGACGATTTCAACGAGGGACTGGGGCTGGGTCTTCCTCTCTCCCGTCAAACGGCCCGTTTGCTGGGTGGAGAGCTTACCCTGGACACAACATTCACCACAGGCTCACGCTTCATCCTGGAAATTCCCTTGACAGATTTCTGATTCTGTTACATTTCCAAAACTAATTGATACAAACAAGTATTCATTTTCGTACATTTGTTTGTATCTTTGTAATCAAATTCATAATAACTAAACCTACATATCATTAAAACAATGAAAAAAACAATTCACCTGACTTTGATGCTCGTGATGATCTGCGGCATCGCTAAGGCACAATGGGGACAGGCTCCTGACCCCAATGCCGGACTGGGTATGAAGGACACCTACAAAGATTATTTCTCCATTGGTGTCGCTGTTAACCAGAGGAACGTAGTAACACCAGAGCAAATGGCACTGATCCAAAAGGAGTTTAACAGCATTACCGCTGAGAATGACATGAAACCCGTCTCCGTACACCCCAAAGAAGGCGTATGGAACTGGGGGGGGGCTGACAGCATAGCCAATTTCTGCCGTGAGAAAGGCATCAAATTGAGAGGACACTGTCTGTGCTGGCATTCTCAGTTTGCTGACTGGATGTTCTACGACAAAAAGGGGAAGCCCGTGAAGAAAGAAGTGTTTTACGAACGTCTTCGTGAGCATATCCATGCAGTAGTCAACCGTTATAAAGATGTAGTATATTGCTGGGATGTCGTCAACGAGGCTATCGCAGACCAGGCTTTCGGATGGCCAGGACATCCTGCTAACCCATACAGAGAGAGTACTGCCTACAAACTCTGTGGTGATGAGTTTATCGCCAAAGCTTTTGAGTTTGCCCATGAGGCAGACCCCAATGCGCTGCTATTCTATAATGACTACAATGAGTGCGACCCCGGCAAGCGTGACCGTATCTATAATATGGTAAAGAAAATGCAGGAACAGGGTGTGCCCATCCATGGTATTGGTATGCAAGGACACTACAACATCTATGGTCCCTCTGAGGAAGATATTGATGCTGCGATTACCAAATACGCAGAACTGGTGAAGCATATCCATGTCACAGAACTTGACCTACGCACCAATACCGAGCAGGGCGGACAGCTCCGTTTTTCACGAGGAGAGACGAAACCACAGGCTCCTTATATCGCCACGCTACAGGAAGATCAGTACAACCGCATCTTCCGTATCTTCCGTAAGCATAAGGACGTCATTGACTGTGTCACTTTCTGGAACCTCTCCGATCGTGACTCATGGCTGGGTGTGAACAACCATCCCCTGCCTTTCGACGAGAACTACAAGCCCAAGAAGTCCTATCTGGTCATCAAGAACTTTGATACGAAACTCGATAATTATCAACCTAAGGAGGATTTCCGTCCTAATGAACTGAACCAACACGGACAAGAGTATCCTATGGTGAACTCTGAAGGTTTTGCACGTTTCCGCGTGGTGGCTCCCGATGCGAAATCGGTCATTGTCAGTCTTGGTCTTGGCGGTCGCGGAGGTACCGTACTGCGTAAAGACAAAGATGGAATATGGACAGGGACGACAGAAGGACCGATGGATGAGGGTTTCCACTACTATCATTTGACGATTGACGGTGGTACGTTCAATGATCCTGGCACACATAACTATTTCGGCTCTTGCCGATGGGAAAGCGGTATTGAGATTCCTGCCCACGACAAAGATTTTTATGCCTGTCGCATGGATATTCCTCATGGCAACGTACAACAGGTACTGTTTCCCTCTAAGAGTACAGGTACCACGGCACGTGCTTTTGTCTACACACCTCCCACGTATGGAAAAGACAAGAAGGAACGTTTCCCTGTTCTTTATCTGCAACACGGATGGGGTGAAGACGAGAATGCATGGAGCAACCAAGGACATGCCAACCTCATCATGGACAATCTGATAGCTGATGGTAAGATCAAACCTTTTATCATTGTTATGACCTACGGACTGACCAACGATATCAAGTTTGGCACCATCGGACAATTCACAGCCAAGGAGTTTGAGACTTTATTGGTTGATGAGCTGGTACCTTATATTGACGCAAACTTCGCCACCAAAGCAGACAAGTGGAATCGTGCGATGGCTGGTCTGTCAATGGGAGGTATCGAGACAAAACTCATCACCATGCGCCGTCCAGAGGTCTTCGGCAGCTACGGATTGTTGAGCGGAGGACAGTATGAGCCTGATGACATCAAGGACAAGAAACAGGTGAAACTTATCTTCCAGAGCTGTGGCAGCAAAGAGCGTCCTGACGCTATCAAGGAGTCGACAGCACATCTGAAGGCTGCTGGTCTCAATGCCCAAGGCTATATCTCCGAGGGTACTGCCCATGAGTTCCTGACATGGCGCAGAAGTCTCTATCAGATGGCACAACTGTTATTCAAATAAGATTAATGTATAGGAATATCATATCCTTCCTTTTGGTTGTTGGCTATGGGCTTAATGCGCATAGCCAACAACTTCCTTTGGTCTATGACCAAGAACATACTGGCAGTCATTTCGCCCCCCCTGAGATGCCTGGCTAAGACCAATTATCAGAATGTAAGGATTTGCCAGATCCTTTAGCATGGAGTAACGGAGAAGGAAAAGTCACCCATTTCAACTAATGGGCGCTCTCACCATTCATTGACAAGTTTTTATTAGGGAAAAAAAATGACACCAACAATATACAAATTAATGTGTTTGACCAGTAATATAGCTTTTTCTCTTCTTTTGTATTTGTATCTTAAAAGTTTGCGAATTGTAACATTTTCTGCTTGTGCTACATTTCGCAAACTTCGTGTTACGTTCTGAAAACACCTTTTAACATTTCTTTTTGTAATTTTGCGGCATCAATAGCGCCTTGTGCGAAGTTCATAAGAAAGTTTGTATAAAACCTATTTATATTTATTAATTAACTAATTTAATCTATTATGTGGAACTTTAAAAAGTTACAGAAAACTTTGGCAGTGCTGTTCCTGCTCTGCATGATTCCTCTTGGGATGAATGCTCAGACCGTAAAGGGAACAGTCAGCGACGAGTCTGGCGAGCCTATCATTGGCGCTACCGTCAAAGTACAGGGAAGCAATGAAGGTGCGATTACCGATTTCGACGGTAATTACAGCGTCAAGGCTGCCTCTGATGCCACATTGAACTTTTCCTATGTGGGTTACGTATCCCAGCAGGTAAAAGTAGGTGGCAAAACTACCATTAATGTGACCTTAACAGAAGACAACACCACGCTGAACGACGTGGTAGTTATCGGTTATGGTACGATGAAGAAAAAGCTGGTGACAGGTGCCACTGTTCAGGTAAAGGGTGATGATATCGCCAAGCTGAACACCACCAACGCACTGGAAGCCATGCAGTCAAGCACTCCTGGTGTACAGATTACCAGTTCATCTGCACAGCCCGGTAAGGGTTTCAAGGTGTACATCCGTGGTATCGGTACCACTGGTGACTCTCAGCCTCTGTATGTGATTGACGGCGTTGCAGGTGGTAACCTCGACGACATCAACCCCGCTGACATCGAGAGCATCGACATTCTGAAAGATGCTGCTTCGGCTGCCATCTATGGTGCCCGTGCCGCTAACGGCGTTATCCTCGTTACTACTAAACAGGGTAAGGCTGGTAAGATTGAGATCACCTATAACGGTGCTATCGGTTGGTCAAACGCATACAAGCGTCCACAACTCCTTAACGCTCAGCAATACATGACCATCATGGACGAGTTCAGTTTCAATACCTCTGGTGCAAAGATGGACTGGCCCGCTTACGTGCCTCAGAACATCCTCGACAATGTCGCTGCAGGTTGGAAAGGCACTGACTGGTGGGATGTATTCAAGAACAAGAATGCCGTTCAGCACAACCATTCTATAACGCTGACAGGTGGTTCAGACAGATCTAAGTTCATGATGTCTTATACCTATACTGGCAATGAGGGTATCATGGGTGCAGAGATGGCTTCTTACTACAAGCGTAATACCATTCGCCTCAACAGTGATCACGTCCTCTATCGTGTAAAGGATTTAGATGTAATCACCATTGGTGAGAATATCTCCATAGGTTATAGAAAGAGTCACGATCTGGCTGAGGACGGCATGTATTGGAGCTATATCCACGACCTGCTTCAGACCTCTCCACTCGTACCACAGTATGCAGAGAATGGTGACATTTACAGTTACCAGAAAGTAAATGGCAAACCTGGCTATGGTCAAGGATGGAACGCCCAGATCTTCAAGAACCCATGGGAGGCACTCTCTAAGGGTGGATTCAATTCTTTGGCAGAGAGCCGTAGCCTGAATGTCGGCGCTACAGCCTTCATGACTGTTCAGCCTATTAAAGGTTTGAAATGGCGAGCACAGTTCAATTACAACTGGTGGTCAGGTTCTTATCGCAGCTATGGTGAGCCTCGCTCTCCTGCCAACGGTTCAGCTATCGTAGACTCTTATAGCGGAAGCCAGAGTCAGAATATGGGTTCTAACTGGTCTATTGAAAACACCATTACCTATGACTTCCCCATCTTCTCTGGTCACAAGATTACTGCAATGGTTGGTCAGACCTTCCAAAGCTCTGCATGGGGTGAAAATATTGGCGGTTCTAACAAGGCAAAGTATGGCGAGCAGCTCGCAACACTGAAAGGCTGGGATTCTGCATACTTAACAAACTTCAAGCTGGCAAATGCTACAGATGCATCATTGACAGGTGCACCAACCGACGAGAACTACCTCGCTTCTTGGTTCGGTCGTGTCTCTTGGGACTGGAATGAGACCTACATGGCTACAGTTACTTTACGTCATGACGGTTCAAGTGTATTCAACGACGGTCACCGCTGGGGAACTTTCCCATCTGTATCTGCAGGTTGGGTTATGAGTAACGAGAAATTCATGGAGAAGACCAAGAGCTGGCTCGACTTCTTCAAGATTCGTGCAAGCTGGGGACAGAACGGTAACTGTGCCATCCCCGCTTATCAGTATCTGTCTACTATTGCCCAGTCAGGCGCATATAATGACAACGGTTATAAGTTCGCTTCTGACATGACAACCTCTGTATCTGGTACTCCCGTTACTGGTGCTTATGCCAATATCCTGCCTAACTATGACCTCACTTGGGAAACTTCTGAGCAGATTGACCTCGGTTTCGATGCTCGTTTCTTGAACAGCCGTTTGGGCGTGACCTTCGACTGGTACAAGAAGACTACTAAGGACTGGCTCATCGGAGGTCCTCACGTTGCTATTTACGGTACCAATCCCGCCTACATCAATGGTGGTGATGTCCGCAACACTGGTATTGAGCTTGCTATTTCTTGGAACGACAGAATTGGTAAGGACTTCAGCTACAACGCTAGCGTAAACTTTGCGACTAACAGTAATAAGGTAACCCGTATCGCTAACGACAACCACTATATCAATGGTCCTAGCGGTGTCCTCTCACAAGGTACAGAATATGTATATCGTGCTGAGGAAGGCAAACCTATCGGTTACTTCTACGGTATGTCTTACAGCGGTATCTGGCAGAATCAGGAGCAGATTGATGCTGCACGTGCAGCAGGTAAGGCTGTTGCTGCCACCGCACAGCCTGGTGACTGCATCTGGGATGACTGGAATGGTGATGGTAAGCTCACCTACACTGAGGGTCCTGACTGCGACCGTCATGAGATTGGTAATCCTAACCCAGACGTAACTCTTGGTGTCAACCTCGGTTGCGCATGGAAGGGCTTTGATTTCTCTGTAAACGGTGCCGGTGCATTCGGTATGCAGATTATGCGTTCTTATCGTTCATTCGGTGACAATCCTTACCAGAACTACGATACTACTATCTTTAATCGTTGGCACGGTGAGAACACCTCAAACGATCAGCCACGTATTTCTGCTACTGGTCACAACAATACTATCTGGGTTTCTACCCGATATATGGAGGATGCTGACTACTTCAAGATCAAGACCGTTACCCTTGGTTACGACTTCAAGCACATCTGGAAGGCATGCCCATTCCAGCAGCTCCGCTTCTATATTCAGGCTCAAAACCTCGTTACTTTCACTGGTTACACCGGTCTCGATCCTGAGGTAGGTAACTCTGGTGGTGGTACTGGTTGGGCTTCCGGTATTGACCTTGGTCTTTACCCAACCCCACGTACCTTCCTGGTTGGTGCAAGTATTAAATTCTAATTCGATTATAAGTTATGAAGAAATATATTTTATCAGTGTTGACTGTTTTGGCAGCAACAACCTTGTTCACATCTTGTAACAGTATGCTGGACTCCGATCCGCGTAAGACCGAGATGACCAAGGCAACCTTCCCAGGTAAAGCTGGAGATATTGATACCGAGTTGGCTGGTATCTACACCATCATGAACGTACTTGGTGGTGGTGATTCTGACAGTTGGAATCCATTCTATTGGTGGGAGATTATGTCTGACAACTGCTATGGAAGTGGTGGTTTGCAGGACGACAAAGTCAAGGCAATGCATCATCTCGTCCAGCAGAATGCTAACCAATGGCAAAACCCATATATTGCTCTTTATGGTGGTATCAAGCGTTGCAACGACTTGATTGAGACTATCGATAATGTACCCTGGGATGAGGATCAGAAGGAATTCCGCAATCAGGTTCTTGGTGAGGGATTCTTCATGCGCGGTCTGTACACCTTATGGTTGACTCAGATGTTTGGCGACGTTCCTCTTATCACCGCTTCAGACGTTACTCCCGAGATGGAGGAGCAGGTTAGCGCAGAGGAAGTGATTTATCCACAGATTATTGCCGATTTCATTTCTGGTAAGAACCTTATGGGTACAACCAGAGGAAGAGGTGACGGTCATGCCAATAAGTTCGTTGCTGAGGCTTTCCTCGCTCGTGCTTACATGTTCTGGGCAGGTTTCTATATGAAGAAAGGAGAACTTGCTGTAGATAAGGGACCAGACATTCAGCTCGTTGGTCGCGATGGTGCAGCTATCGAACAGGAAGGCTGCAATGTAACATCTGTTTCCCAGAAAAATGTGGAAGATGCCCTTAAGGACATCGTCACAAATGGCGGATACAAACTCTGTGAGGATTTCCGTTCACTTTGGCAGTACTCTAACAGCTATGTTTATAATGAGGGTAAGTATGAATTCATTAAAGACATGGATCCCAAGAACTGCTTCGATATGCCAGGCATGGGTAACGGTAACACCGAGGAACTCTTCCAGATTCAGTTTATGAATGCTTCTAGCTGGAATATTCCTGTTACCTATTACAGCCAGCAACGTCAGTATTGTAACTACCTCTCCGTATTCTGGGGACTCCGTTGTAACGGTGATAACGGTAAAGTTGATCATACCTATCCATTCAACCAGGGATGGGGACAGGGAACACCTTCATGTAACCTCTGGGATGATTGGTCAGATGCAGAAAACACCGGCGGTTACAAAGATATCCGTAAACTCGGCTCTTTGATTGACTGTGTCAATGAACTTGCAGACTATACCTTCGAGAAGGACGACTGTGAGGAATCCGGCTATGCAGTAAAGAAATACAATGCCGTAACCGTTATGGCAAGTGGAGACTCTTTTGCTCCCTGGTGGTGCTTTACTCCTAATTACTCCAGCAGTTCACTCGACAACAAAATGCAGGGTGACAACTTCGAGGATTTCTATCTGATGCGTTATGCTGATGTACTGCTGATGCTTACTGAGCTCACTGGTGAGGCCCAGTACATGAATGAGGTTCAGCGTCGTGCTGGTGTTCCTGAGACAGCCTACTCCTTGAAAGCCGTTCAGAACGAGCGTCGTTGGGAGTTTGCCTTCGAGGGTCTTCGTTTCAATGATCTGCGTCGCTGGTCTGGTAAAGACGCTAATGAGAGCTCACTCGCTGCCAGGGCTCTTCAGGCACAGGATGGTAAGATGATTGTTGTCCGCGGTAAGAAGGATGCTAGAGTTCCTATGCACCACATGACCAGCTCTTGGGCAAAGCGTTACGCTGCTACCAAAGGCTTCTTGGCTAAACCTCAGGAACAGATCAACCTGATGGCGGGTAAGCTTACCCAGAACGAGGGTTGGGATGGCTCAGAGGAAACACAATATGTTTCATTATACTAAAATTATAATCAGTAACCAATATGAAAAAGATATTTTTGCTTTTTGCCGCAGCATGTGCGCTTGTAGCTTGTAATCCTACAGAAGAGGATATCAGCAATGGTGGTCACATCTCCCTTGATGAGCTCAAGGCAATGTCCACCGTCGCTGTTGACAAAGCTGACAATGGTCAAAATGGTAACGTCATTACCTGTTCAACCACAGCACCTGTCAATGCGAAGTGGACAATCGATGGCAAGGATTTCACTAGCAACTATGCTAGAAAGAAAATGAAGGTAGGCGATTATGTGGTCACCCTGACCGCTGTTTGTCCTGATGGTACCGAGCTTACTTATGATACCAATGTATCTTGTGAGGTCATTACCGAGGAACTTCAGAAGTTTATGATCTATGATGGCGAGCCATTTACCATTGTTGCTTCTGGTGATGCCGGACAGACTCGTTTCAGTGATACTGAAGGTAAACACTGGCCCACTATTTCTGACGAGGTTTACGATGGTCTCAAGACACTTGTCTTTGAAATCAAGGATGCACAGGATGGTCCAGGTATCTGGGGCATGCCAGACGGAGCTCCCCTATTGCGTGTCATGAATGGTTGGTGGAGTACCACCTATGCTGATGGTGTTGAAGTTAAGCCAGGTCTGCTGGAAATTACTATCACCGAGGCAATGGCAAGAGAGTGTGCAAAGAAATACGCAAGTGCTGACCCCGCAGGTGGTAAGGACCTTACACTTTTGGTAACACGCGGAACTATAACCTTCGGTGACGTTTATTATGAGGAATAAGATTTCTCAATCTGTATTTTAATAACAGGCTGGCTCATTTAAAGTGAGCCAGCCTTTTAAAGCATTATAATGATAAACAAAAGCAAAGCATCTGATGCCGTCCTCTATGGATGTCTGTTGGTTTTCATTTTATTTGTCGCGTACCTATTATATATTAATCAGGAAGTATTCTATACGGCACATGATCGTTCGGAGTTTCTCTTTGGAACACCCTATTTCAACACCCTCCTGTCGAAGCCATTTGGTCTGTTACAATATATAGGTGCCTGGCTTACCCAACTGTTCTATCATCCAGTTTTAGGCACGGCTATACTGGTAGCCATCTGGATACTTATTTTCTTGGTAGGTAAAAAAGCATTCAGATTACAGGGATATGCCTCTGCCTTGATGCTCTTGCCCGTAGCCTGCCTCCTGACATCGATTGTTGATTTAGGCTATTGGATTTATATCCTTCCCATCAAAGGCTATTGGTTCTCACAATCAATTGGCTATCTGTTGATGCTGTTGTTATTATGTGCTGCCCGTAGCACTCCACGTAAATGGCATATTGTCTGGTATGTGTTGGGCTTTTGCATCTATCCAGTTCTAGGATGGTTTGCCTTGCTTTTCGTACTTTGTCTAATACTTACTGAAAAACCTACCTGGCGTGAATTATCAGGTATAGTATTGATTCTTTCTACCGCTATCATCTGGCGTGCGTTACTTTATTCTAATTTAAAATTCGACGATGTCGTATTAGCAGGCTTACCACACTTCGTAACAGCAAGCGACAGCAGCAAGTATCTATCCACTCCGTTCTGGGTACTTGGTACTGTCTCTGCACTCCTTCCGTTGTGTAACAAGTATCTGACGAAGTGGTTTGTTCCAATAATATGTACAGCTGCAGGCATCGTATTCACCACATCATTCACCTTTCGCGATCAGAACTATATTGACGAGATGCGCATGGTGCGCTATGCTGAAACAGACAATTGGCAGGAAGTCCTTAACATAGTAGCCGAGAACCCTAAGCCTACCACCGCAATGGTTTTTCTCAAGAATGTGGCACTTATGAATGAAGGAGGATTGCTCAATCGCTCTTTTAAAACGGGTAACATCAGTTTTCCCGTCACCAATCCCGATACACTCCATGTTAGTTTCCTGAACATTGTTTCACCCCTTGTCTATTATAATTATGGTATGATCAATGAAGCCATTCGATTGAATTATGAACTTGCCATTCAATACGGCTTCTCACCATTCTTTCTGAAAACGCTCTCACGCTGTGCTTTAGCGAAGGGGGATCAGAAACTGTTGGAGCGTTATACCACCCTATTGCATCATCATCCTCTTTACAGCAACTGGCAACCGGCTCCCGTCACAACTAAGGTAAAATCATTGCAGGATGCTTTTCCTGATGAACTCACTGGCGTGGAGAACAGCGACAGCTATATTGTCAATAGCATCAGTCTCTGGTATGAAACCGATAGCAAAGTAGCTTCAGAGCAGGCTTTGTACTATGCCATGATCAGTTGCGACTCTCAGCGCTTCTGGTCGACATTGCGTAACTATATAAGGTTGCATCGGAATGAGGAATTTCCTGTACATGCACAAGAAGCATATATCCTGATGATGGATAAGGCACCAGAAGAAAAACGTATGATGCTTCCCGTTGAGGAGACAGTTTACAATGGCTACCAACAATTCTGTGAGACATTAGCCAAACTAGTAAAGCCTGGCAAGACACTTGGACAAGTGGCGGATGAAATGCGCGGGAAATGGGGAGGCACCTATTGGTACTATAACTTTTTCGGAAGACAATATACAAATTCTGCCGAGAGGAAAGACAACGAAGTTCAATCATGAGTAAGCTATGAAAAGATATATCTACTTTATAATTGGAGCCTTGCTGCTCTTAACATCGTGTGCGAATCATCCCGATGTGCCTTCCTCATACAAGGAAGCCAAGTGCCTGCCTGCCGTCTTTCCTGATTATTGCAATGTGACGGTGCCTTATAACATCGCCCCACTCAATTTCATGTTGCCTGCCGATCAATACAAAGAGTGCGTTGCTCGTTTCACCACATCAGACGGACAGCAACAGACTTACGGCAATGGTGTGAAAGTACAGATACCTGAAGACGAATGGCATGCTATGCTAGATGTCTCGAAAGGTAAAAGCATCAAGGTGGAGGTATGGGGTAAGAAGAATGACGAGTGGCTGTCATTCAACCTATTTGAGATTCATGTAGCCAAAGAACCCATTGATGAATATATCTCATATCGCCTCATCGAACCATCGTATGTAGCATGGAACTTCATGGAGATTTCCCAACGCGACGTCACTACATTCGAGGAGTCTCAAATCTTCAACAATGAGATAACCTGTAATGACAGAGCAAAAGGACAATGCATTAACTGCCACAGCTACCAGAACTACAAGACAGACAACATGCTCTTCCATGTACGTCTTGCTAATGCAGGCACCATCATTGTGAACGACGGTAAGGTGTCAAAAGTCAATATGAAGCGTGACTACACCATCTCTGGAGGTGTCTATCCAGCATGGCACCCTACCGCCAAATTAATTGCCTTCTCCACCAATAAGACTCGACAGGCTTTCCATACAGCACATCCTAATAAACTTGAGGTATACGACCTTGCCAGTGACCTGATCCTCTATGACGTAGCGACAGACTCCGTGAGCATCGTTAGCAACGATTCCACGCTTTTGGAGGTATACCCTACCTGGTCACCCGATGGAAAATACCTGTATTACTGTAAGTCTGTTCCACTTCCAGAGGAACTGCGCGACAAGGATATCAGATCCACCTTCGAGAAAATACAATACAACCTCTACCGCCGGTCGTTCGACATAGCAACACACAACTTCGGAGAGGAGGAACTGGTGTATGATGCAGCATCGCAGAACAAGAGCGCTACCCTGCCACGTATCAGTCCCGACGGACGTTATCTGCTGTTTGCACAAGGGCAGTATGGTTGTTTTCATATCAGACACTGTGACGGCGACATCGTTTGTATACCCCTGAATGTAGAGAACCCTTCTCCGCTTGATCTATCCAAGTTCAACAGTAAGGGCTTTGCAGACAGCTATCCCACCTGGTCAAGCAACGGACATTGGATGATGTGTTCCAGTCGTCGAGGAGATGGTAACTACAGTCGTGTCTATTTCTCCTATTTCAATAATGGAAAAGTGGAGAAGGCATTCATGCTCCCACAGGAAGACCCTGAGCAAAACACGTTCCAATTGAAGTGCTACAACCGACCAGAGTTTATGGTTGAGCCCGTCAAGATCAGCGTCAACGAGTTCAGCAAGGCATTCTGACATAGGGGTGGCATATTATAAAGAATTCGCATGGTTTGTAACGCAAACTTTGCGAAAAGTAACATTTATGTCTTTCTTTTCAAGAAAGATATGATACATTTCGTAAAAAATTATTATCTTTGCACTTGTTCTGATGTTACAAATCATAACTGTGCAAACTGACATGAAAAGTAAAGTTCTTACATTCTTGTTTCTTTTTCTGCCTTTGGGCATCCATTCCCAAACAGGTAAATTGTTTGACGCTGACAAACAATTGTCCAGTAGTTTCGTCTGCCAAGCCTACCTTGACAGAGATGGTTTTATATGGGTTGCCACCCGTAACGGCTTGAACAAGTACGACGGATATCAGTTCCGCATCTACAAAAAAGAGAAAGAGGCAGAGCTGGGTATGGCAAGTAACTATGTCAACTGTATCCTGCAAGATCGTAACGGGCTCTTTTTCGTCGGCATGTATGGTGCCCTCCAGTCGTTTAACGGTTATCGTTTCAAAGACATCAAGGTTCATGACCTGCAAGACCGTATCATGCCGCCTTACGTGACTTGTTTTACGGAGCGTAAGAACGGGGATGTCATGATCGGCACGTCAGGACACGGTTTGCTTCGACTGACCGACAAAGAGAATGCCCATCAGGTTGGTGGTCCTCTTGCTGACATCATTGGTGTTCACCAGATGACAGAGGATCAGCAAGAGCGTTTATGGCTGGTCACGGAAGAGCAAGGACTCGTATGTTATGTCGGCAACAAGTCGTACCGTTATTTTGAGGATGAGTTTTTCCGTACCCAACTACGCTCCGTCTGCGAGGGAAGAGACGGTAAGATCTATGTAGGAACAGCAAAGAACGGACTCTTTGTCTTAACGGAGAAAGGGACTTTTGAGCATATCGCTGTTACAGGCAACCTGCCCATTGTAGAGATTTATAAAAACAGGAAAGGAGAATTACTGCTGGGCTATGATGGAAAAGGCATGGGTATCTTCCAGCCACTGACTGGTGTGTTACAGAACAACCCCTACTATAGCAGGGAGGTGGACCTCTCCCAGAGCAAGTGCTACTCTATCGTAGAAGACCACACCGGGAATGTCTGGTTAGGATTGTTGCAAAAGGGTATCTATATGCAACCCCGCACGGAGATCCCTTTCAACTACATGGGTTACAAACTCGGAACCCGTAACCTGCTGGGACAGGCATGTGTGACCAGCGTACTCATCGACAGTAAAGGATGGACATGGGTGGGCACCGACAAGGACGGACTATACAGTTTTGACAACAATGACCAGCCCGCATTTCATTATAAGGAGAATTTCCCCAGTACCATCCTCGGTATCACAGAAGACAACCAAGGACGCATCTGGGTAGGTTCTTTCCGTGAGGGGTGTGGCTGGGTCGATGCCAAGAGTCATGCGTTCCACCGTCAGGCATTACCCCAGGGAGAAGCCGTCAGCGTCTTCGACTTAGAATGTGACAAAGAGGGAACACTCTGGCTTGCCACTATGGGTGAGGGACTCCTGCGCCTGCAACTAAGCTCCGGGGAGGTGAAAAGCTATCTGACAGAAGAGAATGCTGTCTCCGACCGTAGGATAAACAGTATTATCAACAACTATATCTCACAGATCTCACTGGCCCCAGACGGTAAGCGTATCTATGTTGCCACCACGATGGGTGTCTGTTGTATGGATATCGCCAGTGAGAGCTGGACAAAGGTCTTTGGAGCGAACACCATTAATTATGGTACCCCCACTCGTATAGCAAGAGAATACAATAACAATCTGTGTATCGGAACCAATGACGGACTTTACGTCTATGACCTTACCACCAAGAAGCTACGTCACCTGAATATGGAAAAAGGACTTGCCGACAATGGTATCGCCTCTATCCAGCAAGACCAACAAGGGAATATATGGGTGGGTACGGATCATGGTCTGTGCTGTTATAACCCACAGACACATTTGACCCAGAGCTTCTTTGTGGACAACGGCTTGCAAAGTAACGAGTTCAGTGACGGTGCCTCTAGTATCTCCGCTAAAGGAACGATGATGTTCGGAGGTGTCGGCGGTGTGACATGGTTCAATCCCTCCGATATCAAACAAACAGAGTGGAAGGCTGATGTCAAGTTGACTGCCTTCTCCATCAATGGGGAATTTGTCACACCAGAGACCAAGTCAGGATGGTATCATGTCACGGACACAACGGTGATCGCCTCCAAACGGTTCGTCCTGAGCAGTGGTGACAACTCATTCTCCATCCAGTTGTCAACATTGACCTACGACAACCCAGAGCATATCGTATACAGCTATCGCATCAACAAAGAGGAGTGGGTACGTCTGCAACCTGGAACGAATGAGATCACATTCAGTCATATGGCACCAGGCAACTACGACTTCTGCGTGGTGGCACAACGTAACAACCAGACCACAGAGGAGCGTTGCTTCACCGTATATATCCATGCACCTTGGTATCGCTCTTACCTCGCCTATGTCTGCTACCTGCTGATTCTTGCCTTCATCGCATGGAAATACCTGCTCTATCGCCGTCACAAGGAGCAAGACAACCTCCGGCTGCAGGAGCATATCCATGCTGAGGAGATGGGAGAGGCGAAACTGCGTTTCTTCATGAATATCAGCCATGAGATCCGTACACCTATGACACTGATTATCTCTCCTTTGCTTTCTTTGATGAAACAGGATGACGATCCGCACCGACGCAGTCTGTATGAGACCATCCGACGGAATGCGGAGCGTATCTTAGGACTCATCAACCAGATGATGGACCTCCGTAAGATTGACAAAGGACAGATGCAGATGCATATGTGTGAGACAGACCTGATTAGTTTCGTCAGAGATATCCATACCCTCTTCACCCAGCAGTCGAAGGCGAAGAACATCCAGTTCAGCTATGAGCACGACACCCAAATGCTGCCAGTATGGATAGACCGTGACAACTTTGACAAGGTCATCGTCAATATCTTGTCTAACGCGTTCAAGTTCACACCTACCGGTGGTATGATCTGCATCAAGGTTCTCCATGACGACAAAAATGCCACGATCCGTATCTTCGACAATGGTGAGAAGATCCCAGAAGACAAGTTAGAGCGTATCTTTGAGCGTTTCTACCAGTCACCGTCCTCTGTCAACGACCGTAACGTAGGAACAGGTATCGGACTCGACCTCACCCGTTCCTTGGTAGAGCTGCATCACGGCACCATCTCCGCCCACAACAATGAAGAGGGCGAGGGCTGTGAGTTCGTCGTCACCATCCCATTGGGTAACGAGCATCTGAAACCCGAGGAGATGGTAACCGACAAAGCGGATGTCACCCATGCAAACAATTTGTTTGACGAGGATGCCATGATGACCGCTGACAACAACCAGCAGGAAGTCATCATTCCTAAAGCAAACAGACAACAGACGATTGTGATTGCTGAGGACGACCAGGAGATTCGTGAATACCTCATCCAAGAGCTGTCAAACAACTATAAGGTCATTGGGTGTGAGAATGGTAAGGAGGCATTGGCAGAAGTGCTGAAGACCTTCCCAGACCTTCTGATATCCGATATCATGATGCCTGAGATGGATGGCAACACCCTCTGTTCGAAAGTGAAGGCGAATCCTATCACCAGTCATATCCCTGTCATCCTCCTGACGGCAAAGAACCGTGACGAGGACCAGTTAGAGGGCTTAGAGACAGGAGCAGACTCCTATATTGTCAAACCTTTCAATATGGACATCCTGCGACGTACCATCATCAATCTCATCCATACTCACCACATTCTTCGTCTGAAATACGGTCGCAACGACCAGTTGGAGCAGAAGGTGGACGAATTGCAGATCAAGACTCCTGACGACAAGCTCCTTGAGCGTATCATGGCTGTCATCAACAAGAATATCGGCAACTCTGAGCTGAGTGTGGATGCCATCGCCGATGAGGTAGGTATCAGCCGCGTCCATCTGCATCGAAAGATGAAAGAGCTCACAGGACAGACACCTCATGACTTCATCCGCAATATCCGCTTGAAGCAAGCAGCCAACCTGTTGGCAGGACAGAATGTGAATATCACCGAGGTGATGTATGCCTGCGGCTTCAACAATGCCGCCTCCTTCTCGACCATCTTCAAGAAGTTCTACGGTATGTCGCCACGTGAGTATATGAATGAAAGAAAAGAGGGAAAGTAAACCCTTTCCCTCTTTTCTTAGCAAATATCTAATCGTTCTTACCTAAGTATTTTCTTTCCCTGATAGATATACACACCCTTCGTCGTCGGCTCACCTGTGAGTCTGCGACCGTTAAGGTCATACCAGTTATTGTCTGTGTTCGGACGATTGTTGAAGGTTATTGGTGTAATGGCCGTAACGGTTCCCGTGACATCGTTCACCGTGAACTTGCCACCCACTTCAGCACCAATCTCATAATAGGCATCCTCGCTCAACGGACCGATATCAACAGTCTGTTTCTTGCCTGAACCTTGGTTGAAGATGATGTTGAAACTGTAGTCTTTCATATCCACATTGAACTCATAACAGTACCACGTGCACCCATCAATATCTTTGGTCGTAGTGATTGGCGTACCAGGCCAGTTGCCCAGCAGTTGCGTATTATTCCCATCATTGGCCCATGCGTAGAAATATACGGGAGTAGTCCAGTCAGGATTCTTCAGGTAGATGGTAGCCTTATGAGGCTCGAAAGGCTTGATGGTATAGTGACGCGTGATGATGTTCTTCACTACCCCACCAATGAGCAGACCAACTTTCAGGGTACATGTCTCGCTAATGGTGATCTTGGCACCACTGTTTACCTTCGTGCTGCTAGCCACAGGATCACTACCATCGAGAGTATATACCAGCTGGGCATTTGCAGTCTGCGACACGGCAGTCAGAGTTGCCTCCATAGGATCGGTATAAGTATCCTCTGCCAGACTCACCCAAGGTGTCTCTGCCTTCTTCTCTAGATAGTAGGCATAATTGGTGCCGCTCAGGATCTTCACATAGTCGCTACCAGAGAACGACTTATTGCCAAAGACAGCATAGAGTTTGGCCTTTGCTCCCGTAGTGTACATTTCATAATATTGAATGGCACTACTCACTTGCGTAAACGTGCTCTGGTTGGTGATGCCAGCCGCCTTACGAGCCAGAATCATCTGCTTGATCTCATCCTTATAGCTCTTCCAATGAAGCAGGAACACACAAGGCGTTCCCGGCATGGCAAGCAGCCACGCATTGGCTGCCGCCACATTCTTAGTAATCGGGTCTTTCGCATAGTTGCTGACATTGCCACGGTCCTGCATGTCGTGATTCTCCACGAAAGTCACCGCATAGCGGTCGAAGCCTGACTGTGTGGCAAGTCCCCCATTTGCCAACTTACTCCAGTTAGTATTGTTACAAGCATCACGAGCAGAATAGCGGAAAGCAAAATCAAAGGTTGCACTCTGTATTTGGCCATTCTTCTTCATTTGATTCACCACGTTCTTCAAGTTGTTCACATTACCGTCCCAATACTCTCCTACAGAGAACTGAGGCTTCGTCGTCGCATTATAGTCTGCCACATAACTGCGGCTAAAGCCCTTGGTCATGTCGTAGCGGAAGCCCGCATACTTCAGGTCGTCCAGCAGAAAGCCAAGATACACCTTAATAATGTTCTGCACATTCTCGCTCTTATGGTCCAGGTCGCGGCAACCGTCCCAGTCCTCACCTGTGTCGCTATTGCCACTGATGCTGATACCCTTTCCGTCGGCCCATGTCTTCGTCTTGCCGCCGTCGTCGTTCTTACAGATGTCGGTTGGCTGCATCTGGTATGTCACGCCCTTATACACCTCTGCCGGGTAGTCCACCCATGAGCCGCCCACGCCGAGAACGTCGCGATGGTTCACTACCACATCGGCAATAATCCCGATGTTCCGTTCCTTGTAAGCCTTGATCATCGAGCGCAACTGAGCCTCCGTACCGAACGAGCTATTTTGGTCAAAGTAATACACCGGCGTATAACCCATTTGGTTATACGATGAGTTACAATTACCGCTCTGTGGCACCCATATCAGGTCGAAATAGCCTTTCATCTCATCCGCCTGACGTTCCAAATTGGTCCACTGAGTGTCCACAAAAGAGTCCCATGAGAAGCCTTGCAGCATCACACCATCATAACTTGCCGGCCATCCCTGAGCCGATGCGGTCAGTGAGGCAACAAACAATAAAAGGGTTGTGTAGATTTTCTTCATATCTGTAAGTTTTTAGTTGTCTGTGTGCAAAGATACTATTTTTACCTTTACGTGCTACTTTTCAACTATTAAATAAGGTAAAGCGGGTCGTGCAATCGGTTGCACAGGGTGCTTTTTCGAAACTTTGCCATCAGAGATGGCGAACTTACTCCGTCTCGGCATAAAAAAGATTAAAATCTTTTGTTCTGCTCTCAACT
>ERZ809504.29-NODE-29-length-21741-cov-5.509868_pt1 | contig 21741 bp, 15 predicted proteins | sample MGYA00521273_ERZ809504 | MGnify/ENA primary metagenome ERZ809504 (study PRJEB31581, sample SAMEA3312979) | metagenome | study: EMG produced TPA metagenomics assembly of the PRJEB8939 data set (Metagenomic analyses of Rumen microbiomes reveals...
GAGATCTACACTCTTTCCCTACACGACGCTCTTCCGATCTAGCTATCTCAACTTGTCCCAGAGTTTGAGGCACAGTATGAGGCATTCAAGAAGACACTCCCGGATACTGTGGAGTTGATTGACGGAGGAATGGTGACCACCAAGGAGCAGTCGATGGTGGCAGGTGATAAGTTCCGTGCTGCTGATGTCGACCTGGTCATCCTGCAGATGTTGACCTATTGTACCTCTTATAACATGTTACCAGCGGTACGTGATCTTGATGTCCCTGTTGTCATCGTCAATGTTCAGAAGAAACTGGCACCAGACTATGAGAAGACGGACATCCCCATCTGGTTGGGAGAGCTGTATGCCTGTGGTGCCATCGGTGAGATGGTAGCCGACTTGAATCGTGCCGGCAAGCGTTCCGCAGTGATTACCGGTGTCGTAGAGGGAGGTGACCCTCAGGTACAGGCAGAGATAGAAGACTGGTGTCGTGCCGCACAGGTACGCCGTCGCTTCCGTGATACGAATATCGCACAGATCGGTCGTCCCTATCCGGGAATGATGGACCTGTATATTGACGAGACTAACCTGTATCATCGCATGTGGCTCTACACCAAGCAGTTTGACTGGGAGAAGATGTGGGCGATTGCTGATGACATCACGGATGAGGAAGCCATCAAGGCAAAGGCACAGGATATCCTTGACACCTTTGATATCGAAGGTGGGGGAACTATCGAGAAGGTATGGGATATGGCAAAGTATGTCGTGGCCTTCGAGCAATGGGTAAAAGACGAGAAGTTAGGTTTCATCGCCTCCCACTATGATGGTTTCGCCAAGGGTATTGCAGGCAAGCTCGACTCGATGCTGATACCAGCATTCTCCATGCTTATCAAACAACATACGGCATGTGCTGTAGAGGGTGACATGAAAGTGGCGATGGCGATGTCTATCCTGAAGACCATTTCTGGTACGGGAACCCTTGCCGAGATGTATAGCATCGACTTCCCGAAGGATATTTGTATCATCGGACACTCTGGTTCTGGTGACTATGATATCTCACAGGCTAAGAAGCCGACGATGAAGTTAGTGCCAGTGTTCCACGGAAAGAGTGGTGGTGGCTATCTGACACAGTTTTATCCTCCCACGGGTCCTGTCACCTATCTTGCCATCACACAAGACAAGAATGGAGTCTTTAAGTTTGTGGTCGCTGAGGGTGTCAACGAGGAAGGTCCTATCTTCACCTTTGGTGATACCAATATGCGTACGAAGTTCTCATTGAGTTGTCGTGAGTTCGTCAACAAGTGGAGCGAGGCAGGTCCTACCCACCACATGGCAGCTGCTGTGGGTCATCATATTGACACCATCCTGAAGGTGGCTAAGATCTTCAATATCGAGTGTGATGTGGTGTGCCGCTAATCAATCGGGATCTTGTCATCTTGAAATAACGAAATCTCGTAATATCGAAACAATATGTCAAATTCAAGTTCTTTGAAGAGCACGATAGCCGTGTCTCTGACGAATTATCTGGATGCGGGTGCCATCGTCGCAGGAGCGTCAGGTTTGACCTTATGGCAGAACTACCTCGGACTGTCGGAGGTGCATCTAGGGTGGTTGAATTTCATCAGTGCCAACTGCCTGGGTGCCGCTATCGGTGCGATTATCGGTGGATTCCTTGCTGACAAGTATGGACGTAAGTTTATCTTCACGTACAACCTGCTGGTCTATATGCTGGGAGTACTGACCATCATGCTGAGTGTGAATTTCCCCATGTTGCTGTGTGGCTTCCTCATCACGGGTATCTCTGTGGGTGTGGGGGTGCCAGCCTCTTGGACATATATCTCTGAGTCGTCCGAGAACAACAATCGCGGACGTAACATCTGTATCTCACAGATGTCGTGGGGCATTGGCCCGATGGTTATCCTCCTGCTGGGTATGTTCTTTGCCCCAGGTGGTTATCTATTCGGATGGGTAGAGAGCATCGCTCATGCCGTCGGTGGTGCTGATATGGAGGAACCGGCAGTCAATGCTTTCAGTTCCCGACTGGTGTTCTTGTCACTCTTTATCGTCGCCTTTATCGCATGGAACCTGCAGCGTCAGCTTCAGGAGAGTGCTGAGTTTACGAAAGGGCAGGAGAGTGGTGAGAAGAAACCGGGACTGATAGATAATATCAAGGTGTTGTTCTCCAACAGTATCGCTGTGAAGACGGTCTGTTTCCTTGCCACGATCTATCTGACGTGGAATCTGGTGGCTTCTGTCATGGGATTCTTCCAGCCGCATATCTATGAGACAGCGGGTGGTGTCACTAACGAGCAGGCTAACTGGATGAACTTCATCCAATGGGCGATTATCGTCAGTGTGACATTCTGTACCTCGAAACTGATTGACAAGACCAGTCATAAGGGTATCTATGTCTTTGGACTGCTTGCCGCACTCTGTGCTTGGCTGGTGATTGTGACTATTGGAGTCAACGGTCCTGCTGGTTTGTGGGCATTCGCTATCCTGTGGGGTATCCAAGGTGGTGCCTCCCCTCAGATATTCTATGCGTTGTGGGGCTCAGAGCTTTTCCCAGCTAAGTTCCGTGCTGGAGCCCAGGGCTTTATGTTCTTTGTGGTTCGTGGCTTGTCGGCATTGTGGGGACTCCTCTTTACCTATATCTATGGAGAGAATGGCGAGGGCTTCACCATCGCCGCCTACTGTATGATAGCTTTGTTGCTTATCTCATTGGTAGTAGGTATCATCGGTGCTCCCAACACTCGTGGCCGCGCCCTGGATGACATCACGAAGGAACGCTATGGTGAGAATTATTAATGAATCGTAATATAGAAATCTCGAAATTCCATAATTCCGAAATCTCGAAATAAAAGAATAAATAAGATGAAAAGTATATTAGAAAACCGCCCCGCATTGAAAGCGGTGATTGATCAGATTGCAGAGGTGACGGGTTACCTCTGGCAGAAAGGATGGGCAGAGCGTAATGGTGGTAATATCACCGTCAATGTCACAGAGTTTATGGATGAGGAGTGCAAGGCGATGCCTGCTATCTCAGAAGTGAAACAGATAGGTCTGACGCTGCCCCAGTTGAAGGGTAAGTATTTCTATTGCAAAGGAACAGGTAAGCGGATGCGTGACCTTGCCAAAGAACCGATGCAGAACGGTAGTATCATCCGTATCTGCGACGACTGTGCCAGCTATGTGGTGATTGCGGATGTGAATGTGGTACCTACCTCTGAGTTGCCTACCCATTTGGCACTGCAGAACTATCTGCTGGAGACGGGCTCATGCTATAAGGCAACGCTTCATACGCATCCCATCGAACTGGTGGCGATGAGTCATATCCAGCGTTTCCTGAAAGGTGATGAGATGACACGAGTGCTGTGGTCGATGATTCCAGAGACTCTCGCCTTTGCTCCGCTGGGTATTGGCATCGTACCTTACGCACTTCCCTCGTCGGTGGCTCTTGCTGAGGCTACCCTTGAGCAGATCAAGACGCACGATGTTGTGATGTGGGAGAAACATGGTACGGTGGCTGTCGGACAGGATATCATGGACGCTTTCGACCAGACTGACGTGCTCTGCAAGGCTGCTAATATCTATATGTGTGCCCGCAGTATGGGTTCAGAGCCTGATGGTATGACGGAGGAACAGATGAAGGAGGTGCAGGACGTATTCAAACTACCTAAGAAACGTCCCTGCTGACATGGAGTCAACAACTCTGTTGACTGGAGTCAGCAACCTTGTCGACTGGAGTCAGCAACCCTGTCGACTGGAGTCAGCAACTAGTAAGGAGGCTGCTTTCAAGTGGCTTCCTTACTTCTTTTAAGTGCGAACCTACGTCCTTACAATCGCATAAGATACCTCTTCTTTCCGCTTTCTCTACCTTATTTTATATGTGAGAGCGTAGATTTTACACTAAAATGTTTGGAACTTTCGGAAAAAAACACTAATTTTGCTGCGTAATTGAGTGTATACGCTTCTCTCGAGAGGTCACACAAAGATGAAACTACAATTAACATAATAATAACAAACAAAACTAAAACGCTTATGAAAAAGTTTTTTACCCTAATTAGCATGGCTCTCGTAGCTATGAGTGTTAATGCGCAAGATCTTCCTGAACATTGTTATCCTATTAAAAGTATCACTTGGGGTGATATTACTTGGAAGAATGGTAATAACAAGAAGGATAAGGATAATGCAGACATGTATTTCCTGATGGGTACAGGTAATGGGTATAAGGACATTTATGCCGAGGAAATTTACACAGATGGTGAGCCAACTGGTAAATATCGTGCATATTATACTTATATTGACTATGAGAAAGGAGAGACAGGAGCACCTGGCTATGGTTTATATTACAAGTTTACTCCCTCAACTTCTGGTACGCTGAAGGTTAATGTATGGGTAAACAAAGGTAATCGTAAAACATTTGTCGTAAAAGCATCTGATGGTAAACCTATGACTCCATATGTAGATTATACATTTGATGGTTATGTAAATGGTCAGAACTTAGATGGAAAACCAATTTATTTTACTGCTACTGAAATTAAGACTCGTCATGATGACTTTAACGAGGAACAGAAAGCCGCAGGTAAAGATCCAGTGAGTGATTATGTTATTGAAAAAGGTAATCAGGCCGTATGGGGTTGGATTACTTTCAATGTAGAAGCTGGTGAGAGCTATATTGTTTATCAGCAGAGTTCACAACTCGGTTTCGGTGGCTTTGAGTTTGGTAGTGAGAAATATGTAGCCTCACCTACTGGTGGTGTCGCAGATGCGTTCAAAGCTGTAATTGACGCAGACGGTAAGGCAACTAATGTTACTACCGAAGGTTCTGTAGTAGAATTTACTGCTTGCGGTGTTGCAGTTAAGGCTGTAGGTGGTGCTGTTCCTACAGAAGTTGTTCCTAATCTCGATCCTACAGGCATCAACAACGTGAAGGCTGCTGAGGCTGACGCTAACGCTCCTATTTTCAACCTCGCTGGTCAGAAGGCAGACAAGAGCCAGAAGGGTATCCTGATCCAGAACGGTAAGAAATTCGTGAATAAGTGAGAATAAAGCAGAGCTTGCTCATGCTTTATCGAACGGGAACGAATTCGACGAAGTCAAAGTTCGTGAACAAATAAGTCTACACCTTATTAATAATATAAAGCGGAGCCGAATTATGCGGCTCCGCTTTTTTGTTGCCCGAAGATTTGGAAGTCTGCAAGAAATCATATAACTTTGCACCCAACGCAAAAAACTACTAAAACAAATACAGGATGAAAAAGCAAGTTGTGACTATGATGCTGATGTGTGTAACGGCTATGGGAGCCTTTGCACAGAAGACGATGACTGTCGCCAAGGATGGTAGTGGTGACTATACCACCATACAGGCTGCCGTCGATGCCGCAGCGGAAGGAGCAGAGACCGTAATCAAGGTTAAGGCTGGCACGTATGCGGAGAAGGTGAGTATCGGCTCTCGTCGGAAAGCATCCACTAAGCGTATCACCATGATGGGTGACGGGATGGACAAGACCATTATCACTGCTGCCTATGGCAAGAAGAATATCGGCAACGGTAAGGATGTGCGTGACTATGCTACCCTTGCTGTCTTTGCCGATGATTTCTATATGGAGAACATGACTGTGCGGAATACGGCTGGTAAGGAAGGAGGACAGGCTCTGGCACTCTTCGTGTCAGGTGACCGACAGACCTATTATCGTTGTAAGATAGCTGGATACCAGGACACACATCGTTCCAAGAAAGACACGCGTAGCTATTATAAGGAATGTGTCATCGAGGGTGCCGTCGACTATATCTATGCTGGTGGTACCTGCTGGTTTGAGCAGTGTACGTTGAACAGTGTGGGTAATGGCTATATCACGGCACCGGAGGATATCAACGTCTATACGACAGCTGCCGATGGCACCAAGATATGGTTGGGTTTCATTTTTAATAACTGTAAGGTGACAAAGGCTGCTGGCGTCGCTGATGAGAAAGTGTATTTGGGACGTTGCTGGGGAGCGGAGAAATGTGGCAGTCTCTGGTTGAACTGTGATTTAGGAAAGGTGGTTCATCCTGCAGGATGGCAGACGATGGGAGGTAATGACGGTAGCAAGTCGTTCTTTGCAGAGTATAAGAGTAGAAACGGTGCTGCACCTGTGGAGGTGTCTAAACGTATCAGCTGGAGTCATCAGATGACAGACGCGGACTATGCGAAGGTATGCACATGGGAACAGGTAGATGCAGTCTTCCGTAGTGTCAGACCTAAAGTGTCTGCATTTAACCCAGAGGTCGTCATCGCTGCTAATCAGATGATGGAAGACTATGCTCCCTTGGAGGATGAGCTTCTTGCCTTCCCGACAGCACGGGGCTTTGGGAAATATGCTTCTGGAGGAAGAGGTGGCAAGGTCGTTGAGGTCACCAACTTGGAGAATAGTGGTGAAGGCTCGTTACGATGGGCATTGACAGAGGCGGGTAAGGAGGATGCCACCATCGTCTTTCGTGTCAGTGGGGTCATCAACATAGGTGCAGACCCGCAGCGTAAAGGTGAGAATGCTATTCGTGCTAAGTTGAGGAATGTGACCATCGCAGGTCAGACGGCACCAGGAGAGGGTATCCTCCTTCGTGGTGGTAAGTTAAACCTCGGCGGGTCCGAGAATGTCATCATCCGTAATATCCGTTCCCGTCTGGGTGTGAAGGAGGATCCTGCAAAAGACAAGAAAGGCAATTTTATCGCAGGGGGTGCCATCGGTATTGAGAATGCCAAGAATATCATCATCGACCACTGCTGCTTTGGTTGGAGTGGTGAGGAGAACACTACAATATATGACAATCATTTCACGACCGTGCAGTGGTGCATCATCCATGAGGGACTTTATAACGCAGGACATCATAAAGGGGTCCGTGGCTATGGTTGTCAATGGGGAGGATCTCCTGCTTCCTTCCATCATAACCTGCTTGCCAATAACGACAGTCGCAGTCCGCGTATCAATGGAGCCAGTAATCCTAAGGGTGACAGGAACGTGTTCCTGGAGTTTATGAATAATGTGAACTTCAACTGGGGAAGAAAGAACTCCTGCTATGGTGGAGAGAACGAGGCAGGTGAGGGGAGTACTCATGAGTGTAATTTCGTGGGAAACTATTACAAGCCGGGACCTGCTCATCCGTCTGATAACTACTTCATAGAACTCTCTGCGGTACGTAAGGGAAAGACACTGACAAGTCCGTCCCTTTGGTATTTCTCAGGGAATGTGATGGAGGGACAGAATACTCAGGACAACTGGCAACTTATTGGTAATAAGACTGGATTCAGTGTGGAGCAGATGCGACAGGATCGTCTGCTCAATAAACCTGATTTTGACAAATACCTCACACCTGCAGAGTCTGCGGAAAAAGCATATCAGCATGTATTGGAGAAAGCCGGCACTATCCGTCGCGACGCTGTGGAACATCGTGTAATAGAGGACGTGAGAAGCGGTCTTCCTAAATACAAAGGAGAGAGTGCAGGCAAACAGGGTATTATAGACTCACCTGCTGATGCTGATGGATGGCCTCATTATGCTACAGCAATGCCTGTGCTGGATGATGACCACGACGGTATGGCTGATGACTGGGAGACGGCTAATGGTCTTGACCCGACAAATTCTCAAGACGGCAAGTTAGTGGTGTCTTCAAAGGGTTATACTGCTTTGGAGGTGTATCTGAATAGTCTGATGGGAGAGAGAATCCACATGGATAGAATCAAATAATCGACAAAGTCGCTTCCCTAGTGAAGAGGTAGGATGTTAACACGAGAATAAGGATCCCCAAGGGTAACTCCCGGGTTTCATGATAACGAAAGTCCCGTTCGGGGCTTTCGTTTTGATAACCCCTGGTGCTAACTGACTTACGACCTTCAGTTCATTCCACCCAAGATGCCGCAGGGTGGCGAAGGTACTGGCTCCTCCCTCGATAATCAGTTGGCGGGGTTGCTGTCTCTCCACTAAGTGTTGGATGAGTCGTGCTGTCGTCTCTCGCAGATGGACAGCGACTTCCTTTCCTGTACGATGACGATGGGGAATGGTAATCATCAAGGAACCTTCTCGCTGGTAGATGGCACAGGCTTCCTCCAACCAGGATGTGATGTCCTTACTGCCGTCATAGATGTCCAAGGGCATTGCCGTTACAGGGATGCCGAGATCTAATGGCTTGCTTTGGGTGCTGCCGCAGAGGAAGAGGGTTCCTATAGTATCTATAGTTCTTATAGTCCCTATAGTCCCTATAGTATCTATAGTCCCTATAGTCGCCTCAAATAAATCGGCGGCACCAGCGAAAAGGGTATGCCCGTCATCATAGGCAGCAATTACTTTTTGGATGTCTTCTTTGCTTTCCGCATCAGGCATAAGGATACCACTTGTCTCCGCATCAGGGAAGCGCTCTCTGAGAACAGCTGTCTTAGCCGGAAATTCCGGGTCAAAAGAGAAATCGGTCTGGTCAATCGGTGTTCCATTGATATAATAGACCCCATCTTTGATGATTCTTCCCTTAGAGGGATTCGCTGGTAAATAGACGGCACGCTGGTAACCTGTTGCCTCCATCAGCGTTTTCAGTTCCGCTACCACATGACCACGTAGGGCGGAGTCTGTCTTTTTGAAGAGAGACCCTCTCTGTTGAGGGAGGGAAGAGGTGATACGACGGGTCTCGGCAATCGCCTCCACCTTTGTCATAGAACGAGTATCAGTGGCAATGACGGTCGTTCCGTTTGTGACGGTGACATCGCCACAAACTAAACGAACGTCTTCGCCTGCCTCGAAAGCGATACCTGCTATCTCCGCAGCCCCAGTGATATCATCGGCAATGACAATCATCTCGCCTCTCACTTCTTCTTCTCTCTCCTATAGATCGCCATACGGGTAGCATAGTCGATGGAGAGGGTCATCGCACTGTCATTGGCAATACCCTTGCCTGCCACATCGAAAGCGGTACCATGATCAACACTAACACGGATGATAGGTAGTCCGAGGGTGATATTCACACCACTGGCACTCTCCATCTTTCCCGTTTCCTTGTTCCAATTGAAGGCACATACCTTCAAGGGGATGTGTCCCTGGTCGTGGTACATGGCGACACATCCGTCGAACTGTCCGCACTTCGCCTTGGCGAAGATAGAGTCGGGAGGTACGGGACCTTCGACATCAAAGCCACGGGCTTTCAACTCCTCAATGGCGGGGATAATCTCTTGCGCCTCCTCATAGCCGAACATACCGTTCTCACTGGAATGGGGGTTCAGACCAGCCACTCCGATATGTGGCTTTTCGATACCAAACTGACGACAGGCATCGTCTATCAGTTCCACACACTCGATGACACGAGCCTTCTTCACCAGGTCACAAGCTTTCCGCAAAGGGACATGGGTAGAGACATGGATGACGCGGATATTCTCGTCGGCAAGCATCATGGCATATTTCTTTGTATTGGTGAAGGTAGCATAAATCTCCGTATGTCCGTCATAATGATGTCCTGCAAGATTCAACGCCTCTTTGTTCAGGGGTGCTGTCACCGTACCGTCTACCTCATCCGCCATAGCGAGGTCTATCGCTTTCTTGATATACAGGAAGGCGGCATTGCCACACTGTGGCTGTACCTTACCGAACTCAAAAGTGGAGAGGTCGACACACTGCAGGTCATAGACATCAATAGTGCCATACTCAAACTTGGCGTCCTTGACACTCTGTACGGCATTCACCTTCAGGTCCAAGCCCAGCAATTTCACTGCCTGCTCCATGATGGCGGCATCACCGGTGACGATGGGTTGGCACTTCTCGTAAGTCACTTTTCTATTCAGGGCGCGTACCGTAATCTCAGGACCGATGCCTGCGGGGTCGCCCATGGTGATAGCTAATATGGGTTTCATCGTTTTTTTTGTTTTTTTATTTCGGCATTTCAGAATCTCGGCATTTCGGAATCTCGAGTTAATATAATGAATTATAAATGTCTTTCGCATCCTGCTCAGTGACCTCTCTCGGGTTGTTCTTCAGCAGACGCTGCACCTCCATGGCTGCTTTCGCCATACCATCCACGGCAGACTGTGGAATTCCAAGGTCTGTCAGTTTCTTGGGAATACCCACGGCTTCGGCTAAGCGATAGATGAAGTCTACCCCTTGCTGGGCAAGACGAATGTCATTGGTGTCACTAGGAGAACCAGACGTACTGGAAAGTAAAGCTGCCGCCACTTCCGCATAGCGCTTGGGACAAGCCTCTGCATTGAACTTCATCACTGATGGCAACAGGATGGCATTTGATAGTCCGTGGGGAATATGGAACTCACCACCAAGGGGATAGGAGAGAGCATGGACTGCCGCTGTGTTAACAGGACCCAGACAGAGTCCGCCATACAGAGAACCGAGGGCAAGTGCCTCACGAGCCTCCTGGTTCTTACCGTCCTTTACGGCTGTCTCCAGATTAGCGGCAATGAGTTGTATACCCTTGAGCGCATAGATGTCAACGGTGGGATGGGCAAACTTGTTGGTGTATGCCTCGATACAGTGGGTCAGCGCATCCATTCCCGTGTCAGCAGTGACCTTGGCAGGTACCGTCCATGTCAGTTTAGGATCCACATAGGCGGCATCGGCGATGAGGTAAGGAGAGACGATACCTTTCTTCAGGTGGTCACGCTCATCCAACAGGATGGCATTGGGTGATACTTCCGAGCCTGTTCCTGCTGTTGTCGGCAGACAGGCAAACCACAATCCTTTCGCCTTGATGAAACCTGTGCCGAAGCAATCGGCTGCCTGTTGGTCGGAATGAGCAAAAGCTGCGACTAATTTGGCGACGTCAAGGACACTGCCGCCACCAATACCTACTACGCTGTCGGCATCAAACTGGCGTGCTTTCTCCACGATAGCATTGAAATCGTTGAGCGTAGGTTCTGCCATAATCTGGTCGAATACCTCAATATCGGTTCCTGCTGCTTTCAATGCAGCCAGTGTCGGTTCAATGAGGGGCAGAATGGGTGGCGCCGTCAACACAAACAGACGCTGGTATCCCAGTTTTTTATAGTCTTCTACTAATGTCTGGATGCAGCCAGTACCGAATACAATCTTCTGTGGCTGCAAAAGTGTAATCTGTTTCATAATCATTAAGTTAAATTTCTTACTTCTTACCTCTTACCTCTTCTATATATCCCCAGATGGTCAGTTCCTTGTCGGCAAGCGGCGTCTTGAAGAGGAAACTCGCCAGATAACCGACGACGAGGACAATGAGGTGAGAGTAGACACCTAACATATATTTGTGATGAGTGAAGTTCCAGTCACCCAGGTCAAGCAAAGTCTCCTTGACTCCTGTTCCGTGGATGTCTACCTTTGTGGATGTCAACACGGCATAGGCGGTATACAAGACGGCAACAGCGATGCCAATATACAGTCCTTGTTTGTTGGCACGACGACTGAAAAGTCCGAGGATGAAGATTCCCACAATACCTGCCGAGAAGATGGCATAGAGTGAGAACAAAGCACCGAGGACACCTTCTCCGCCCCATGAGATATAGAGGGCAGCGACACCGATGGCTCCGATACCGGCAGCCACCACCATCCACTTGCCGAAGCGTAGTTGCTGCTGGTCGGTGGCATCCTCGCGGAACCGTTTGTAATAGTCCTGGACGGCAATTGCCGACAGACAGTTGAGGTCGCTGTCCAGTGATGAGATAGCAGCGGCGGCAAGGGCGGCAATGATAAGACCACGAATACCGACAGGCAGTTCATGGGCGATGAAGTAGGGGAAGACCTCATCCGCCTTGATACCCTCTGGCAACAGCGGGGCTCCCTGGGCATGGTAATAGGCGAAGAGTGCTGTACCGATAAACATAAACAATGCCCAGATGGGAACACTCATCAGCACACCGATATACGCCGCTTTCTTCGCTTCTTTGTCGTTCTTGGCAGCAAGGTAACGTTGTACAATGGTCTGGTCGGTACCGTATTTCTGCAAAGCATAGAAGATACCATTCAATACCATCACGATGAATGTCAACTGTGTCAAATCCCAGTCGTAGGGACCGAAGGAAATCTTATTGTATTCCGAGGCAATACGGAATGTCTCGGCGGGACCGCCCTCGATACCGAACAACAGGATGGCGATACATATGATACCGCCGCCAATGAGCAGGAAACCCTGTGCCACGTCCATCCATACAATCGCCTCCATGCCTCCAAACAATGTCAGGATGATGATGGTGATACCTAAGACGAGGACGATGGCATAGATGTCGATATTCAGGAATGTCGCCAACGCCATTGATACGAGGAAGAATACCGTACCCGCCTTGGAGAAATGTCCTAAAGTGAAGGCAAACGAGCTATAGAGTCTTGCGAAGAGTCCGAAGCGACGCTCGAAATACTCGTAGGTGGAGAGACGTATCACTTTGCGGAATAATGGTACGATGACCCCTACCAGAGCCAATAGTACGATAGGTACCATCAGTCCCTGCACCAGCAATATCCAGTTGTCAGCATAGGCGGCACCCGGATAAGCGAGGAAGGTCACACTACTGATGAGTGTTGCAAAGATAGAGATACCTACTGCCCAGGCGGGAATCTTACCACCTCCGGCAAAATACTGTGACGTGTCCTTCTGCTTATGGGCGAACCACACACCTGTGCCGATGGCGGCAAGGATGGACAACAGGACGATGAGGTAATCTATTAAGTGCATGTTGAAATTTTGATGTTTCGGAATATCGGAATTTCGGGATTTCTTTTAGTCGAGCTTCGCTCTTTGTAAAAGCGACTGCGTCGATTACGGGATTTCGATATATCGGGATTATGAAAGGGATGTCGCCTTGGCGGCAATCGCCTGTTCTTCTGTTGCGGAGAGGCGGGTCAGCGGCATCAGCATCCAAGGCTCACAGAGTCCCTTGGTTTGCATCATCACCTTCAAGGCGGTGAGTGACTGTCCTAAGGTACGGTCTTTCTGGTAGATCTTGGCAATCTCATTCGTCTCGTCCTGCAGACGATTTGCTGTCGCCATATCGCCGGCAACTGCTGCTTCGTAGAGCTGTTGGAACATCTCCGGGACGAAATTGCCGGTAGATGGTACGATACCGTCTCCACCCAATTCAAGGGAGTGTGCCGACTGTGCCGCCCATCCGCAGAAATAGCAGAAGTCATCACGATCCTTGGCAATCTCTATACACTGTGCCATACGCTCCAGATCACGCTCCGAGTCTTTCATTCCCACAATATTGGGATGGTCGGCAAGCCGACGGATAACTCCTACGGGGATACTCATGTGTGTCGTAGCGAGGATGTTATAAAGCATCAATGGTCCCTTGATACTATCGGCGAGAGTGCGGTAGTAGTTCTCCATCTGCTCTTCCGTCAGGGCATAGTAGGTGGGCAGGGTGGCTACGATGACATCTGCCCCCGCTTTGGTATAAGCCTCTGCCTGTGCCAGTTGCTCTGCGAAACAGTTGCCGGTCAGTCCTGCATAGATAGTGATACGTTTCTGTGCAGCCTTCACTGCCGTATCCACAAATAACAAGCCGTCCTTCTGGCTGACACTGTTTCCCTCACCAGTCGTACCCATCAACAGGGGAGAGATTCCTGCCTGGACAAAAAACGCAATGATACGCTCCACAGCCTGTGTGTCGAGCGTACCATTTTCTTTAACAGGTGTGACCATCGGAACGACCACGCCTTTGTATTTCTTGTTTATCATACTTCTTTCCTTTTACTTCTTACATCATACTACCTCTATTCATGCACATAAAGGTTCCAACCCAGATAAGTCTCTATCGCTTCATTGAGGATGTCCACCACATCGGTGCGGCACATAGCGACGTGATGCTCGAAACCGTTTTTGCAAATATACTTCATCAACTGCTGAAGGTTATCCACCTTGGTGACAGCGATACAACCGTCCATTCCGTAGGGGTCGTCAGTAATCTCGCCCTTGCCGAGATAAGCCTTGATACAACCTTTCGGGTCGTCGGTGGAGATACGGAAGAAGGTGAAAGGACCGCCCGTCACCTTGGCATAGACAGCACCGAAGGTGTTGATCTTACCCAGAGTGCGTCCCAGTACACCGAGGGGACCTAACTTCAGGTCGTTCTGTACGAAGGATTTCGGATAGTTGCCACAGTGGGTACATACACATTTGTTGCGATCCTCTGCGAAGTTATTGTTCCAATCGAGTAATGCCGAAGCCTTCCCGGAAGCAAGGGTCAGTGCGTACATGGATACAGCACCGGCGATATCTGTCTCACAAGCTGCGGGGATGAGTTTGTCACCCAGCATCGACATCGTCACACAGGGAGCACATCCATAGTTCTGTTCCAGGGAGTCCCAGCACTGGATGGCGACAGCCTGTACGTCATTCGCTTCTATCCAATTCTCGACGGCGACACTGAATTTCGCCTGTAGCCCCAGTTTCTCCTTATAGTTGTCGGGGACTTGCGCATAGTTACAAGTACGCTCACACATCGCCTTGAACTTCGGATCGTCATCGCTGATCTTCTGAGCGGCAAAGAGAATCTCACTCAGGTCGGCAGGAACGACAGTGATACCATAACGCTGTAACAGTTTCTCACTGGCACGGCAGGTGTTGAAACCGAGAGGACGTGTACCAATCTGTCCGATGCGACAGTGACGCAGTCCGTTGACGACACGGCAGATAGCGGCAAACTTGTCGATGTCTTTCGCCAGGAGCTCACTATATATAGAATAGGTATGCAGCGTGGTGTCCGTGAAGGGGATGCCATACTGGTAGAGGTTGTTGCAGACGGAGATCTTTCCGCAGAAAGCATCACGACGACTGTCAAGGTCTACCTTGTCATTCTCGTCGTCACAGGCCTGAACCAAGACAGGTACGTTCAGGTCAGCGTCACTGATGGCATTGATGATACCAATCTCGAAACCGAAGTTGGGCAAGGAGACGATGATACCGTCAATCTCATCACGGTGCTCGCGGAACTGTTTGGAAACCTTCAGTCCGTCCTCACGGGTCTCGATACTGCTGCTGCCGGTAGGTGTGGCGTCTTCAGGCAGGATGACATACTCATAGCCTCCCTCTTCTAAGGTCTTCAACAACTGCTTGCGCACGTCTTTGGCAAGCTCAGAATTAAAATAGGCGCGTGTTCCAATAATCACGCCAAAACAAGTCTTTCCGTTTTTCATTTGTGTACTGTTATTTGTTTAGTAGATTTGATGGCAAAGATACGAATAATCAAGATAAAAGCCAAAGAAATTTGCAGTTTTCTTTTGTTTTTCGCTCACTTATTCGTACCTTTACACCCCAGAACGCTAAAACAAAGAAAAAGAATATGAGAAAGATTATTGTAACCGTGGCACCCGTCTGCCATGTGGGGAAGGTGATACCTGCTGATGTGAAGAACCCTTTGACACCAGAGGAGATAGCCGAGGATACTATTAACTGTTATAAAGCAGGAGCCTGTGAGGTACATCTGCATACCCGTGACCTGCAGGGAAATCCTACCTTTGAGTTGGATGTGTTCCGGAAGACTATCGGACTGATCCGTCAGGAGACGGACATGATCGTGCAGGGGTCTACGGGAGGACTCTCCACGCTGACCCTTGCTGAGCGTTGTGTCTCTTTGGATGTCCCTGAGGTGGAGGTCGCCTCTCTGAACATGGGTAGTGTCAATTTCGGTGAGACCGTGTATGTCAATACGATGCCAGACCTGCGCTACTGGGCGAAGCGACTGGACGAGACGAGTACTGTTCCAGAGATGGAGCTCTTCGACCTGAGTCATGTGGAGTGTGCCACCCGCCTTGCCGACGAGGGGGTCATCCATCGTCCTATGCACTATAACTTCTGTGTGGGACCAGGTAACTCCTCCAATCTGTCGGCGACGGGTCGTAACCTTGCCATGCTATGTTCTTTGATGGAGCCGAATACCAGTTGGGGTATCACTCATGACTCGATGCAAGATTTCTCGATGCTTGCCTGTGCCATTGGTATGGGAGCCTCTGCCGTTCGTGTCGGTTTCGAGGACAGCTTCTATTATGCCGAAGGCAAACGTGCCCATACGAATGCCGAGCTGGTTGAGCGGCTGGTAGCACTGATCCGAATGATGGGCTGTGAGCCTGCCACCCCTGATGAGGCAAGAGCTATGCAACATATTATTAAAAAATGAATCCCGAGACATCGAAATCCCGAATAGACAAATGAAACAATACATCATCGCAATTGACCAGAGCACCTCGTCTACTAAAGCATTGTTGTTTGACGAGCAGTGTCACATGATAGGGCGTACCAATGTCGACCATCATCAGTACTATCCCCAGACGGGATGGGTAGAGCATGACGCAGAGGAGATCTATCAGAATATGGTGGAGGCTATCCGAAACCTGATGGAAGAGGGAAGAGGTAAGATGGAAGAAGGGGCTTTCTCCCTCGCCATCACCAACCAGCGTGAGACGGCAGTCGTGTGGAACAAACAGACAGGTAAGCCCATTGCCAATGCTGTTGTATGGCAGGATACCCGTGGTGCGGAACTCTGTCGTGAACTGAAGGAACTGGGCTATACCCGTCAGGTGACGGCGAAGAGCGGTCTGCTGATTGACCCTAACTTCTCCGCATCGGGGGTGAAATGGTTGTTGGACAATATTGAAGGAGCAAAGGATGCCGCCAACCATGGGGAGTTGCTGATGGGAACCATCGAGACATGGCTCATCTGGAAACTCACAGGGGGAAAGTCTTTTGCCACCGACCATACCAATGCTTCCCGTACGATGCTCTTTAATATCCACACGATGGACTGGGATGACGACCTGTTGAAGTTGTTCGGGATTCCTCGTAGTATGATGGCGGATGTCCTTCCTTGTGATGCCGTATATGGAGAGACGACGGTAGAAGGCATCTTCCCCCAGCCGATTCCTATTGCCGGCGTGTTGGGTGACAGTCATGGTGCCCTCGTCGGACAGATGTGTTTCACCAAAGGCTCGGGTAAGGTGACATACGGAACAGGTTCCAGTGTGATGGTGAATATCGGTGAGGAGCCGCAGGCAGCCCCCGATGGACTGGTGACCAGTGTGGGATTCTCTGCCTTCGGTAAGGTATATTACGGTTTTGAGGGTAATATCTATAGTACCGGTGCCACCCTGAAATGGATTGCCGACCAGTTGCAGCTAGTCGGTCATCCCTCGGAGATGGAGGCGTTAGCTACCAGTGTAGAGGACAACGGAGGCGTGTATATCGTCCCCGCTTTCTCAGGACTGGGAGCCCCATGGTGGCAGAGTGGGGTAAAGGGTGCAGTCTTTGGACTCACCTTTGCCACGACGAAGGCACATTTTCTCCGTGCTGCCCTAGAGAGTATCGCATATCAGATCAAAGACCTGGTGGATGTGATGGCACGTGCCACGGGAGGCAGGCTCAGTGAGATATGTGCCGATGGTGGACCGACGAAGAACAAGTTCCTTATGCAGTTCCAGGCAGACATGTTGGAAACACCTGTCGTCTGCACGGAGGTCGATGATGCTTCCGCCCTCGGTGCCGTCATCATGAACGGTTTTGCCCGTGGACTCTGGAAGTCGTTTGATGAGGTCATCGGACTGCGTAAAGTGACAGACATCTACCGTCCGAACTCTCAATGCTCAAAGCTCAATGCTCAACTCTACAAAGGTTGGCGTGATGCTGTTAACCAATTGATTTCTAAACATTAAAGAGATATGATTCACGTAGTATGTGTACACACCGCCATGGCTCTGGTGGAGCCGTTGACGAAGATTTTCCAGGAGTATCTTCCTGAAGTGAATGTAAACCATATTGCCGACTCGTCACTGATCAAGGAGGTCATTGCCAACAATCAGGTGACGAATGCCGTGCGTCGTCGTCTGTTATCTTATTATAACGGGGCAGCTGACGCTGGAGCCGATGTAGTGTTTAATACCTGTTCCAGTGTTGGTGATATCGCCGACTATGGCAACCTGTATGCCCGCATCCCTGTATTCCGTATCGACCAGCCGATGGCTGCGGAGGCAGTGGGTAACTACGACCGTATCGGTGTCATCTCCACCTTACCAACCACCCTCGATCCTACTTGCCGTCTGTTACGTAACGAGGCAAAGAAGGCAGGGCGTGAGGTGACCTTGGTGGAAGGACTTGCCGACGGTGCTTTTGCTGCAGGACAGAGTGGTGACGGGGATACCCATGACCGCCTGATTGCAGAGGCGGCACAACGTATTGCCTCACAGGTTGATATGTTTGTTCTAGCCCAGGGCTCGATGGCACGGATGGAGCAGCGTCTCAGTGAATTGACCGGTAAACCGGTGCTCTCCAGTCCTGTCCTTGGTGTGAAGGGCTTGCGTAAGTTCCTGGGACTATAATACCTATCAATCCTATAGTCCCTATAGTAACTATAGTCCCTATATTATGATGAAAAGGAAGAACGTCATCCTCACCATGCTCGTCATTCTGGGCATGGTCACTTTCCTCGACCGTATCAATATCAGTGTGGCGGGGTCAAGCATCATGCAAGACCTCAACCTGTCACCAGCCCAGTGGGGATGGGTACAGAGTGCCTTTATCCTGTCGTACGGTCTGATGCAGATCCCTATGGGAGCCTTGGGCGACCGTTTCGGACATCGTAATATCCTTGCGGCTATCGTCCTGTGGTGGTCTGCCTTTACCGCCTTTACGGGAATGGCAGGTGGACTGATGTCCCTGTTGGTCATCCGTTTCATGTTCGGTATCGGTGAGGCAGGATCCTCACCTTGCAGCACCGGTGTCATCAGTCGCTGGTTTGAGAAAGACGAGGTAGGTAAGGCACAAGGCTATGTCTGGGCAGCCAGTCGTATGGGCGGTGCCCTGACCCCATTTGTGGTGATTCCCGTGATGATGACGGTTGGCTGGCGTGCAGCCTTTTATCTATTAGGTGCCTTAGGCATCATCTGGGCTATTGTATGGTGGCTCTACTATAAAGACACTATAGGTACTATAGGAACTATAGTCACTATAGATACAGAAAAGACCCGTCTCCCCTGGTCCTCCATCCTGTGCAACCGTCAGTTCTGGTTGATCTGCGGCATGTATTTCTTCTATGCTTTCGGCTCCTGGTTCTTCTTCTCCTGGTTTCCCACCTTCATGGAATTAGGGCGTGGCTTCGACAAGACAGAACTGACCTATGCCGTTGCCGTACCGTTTATCATGAGTATGATAGGTAATATCGCAGGAGGTCACCTGACAGACCGTCTCACCCAGCGTTATGGGATCAAGATAGGACGTAAGGCATTAGGATCCACGTCCCTTGCCGTCTCAGCGATATGTATGTTCCTTGCCGCTTTCATCCCTGGTAAGATGGCAGTCTTCGTTTTCCTGTCGTTATGCTTCGGTATCTTCGACCTGATGCTGCCCTCTGCATGGGCTTTATGTATCGACTTAGGCAAGCGTCATGCGGGAACGGTCAGTGGTGCGATGAATACCGCCGGGAATATCGGAGGCTTCTGCTGTGGTATCCTTTTCGGAGAACTGGTACAGCAGTCGGGCAATTACAACCTGCCGTTGTATATGATTGCCGTGATGCTGATCATCAGTGCGGTACTCTTTGCTTTCATCAATCCTGAGAAGCCGATTGTTGAGAGTTGAAAGTTAAAGGGTTAGGCAATCGCCTAACCCTTTAACTTGAGATATACTTCTTTGAGTGATTCCTCATTGCCTACATTACCAGGGAAGATGATGTAGGGGAAGTCCTTGGTCATGATACATGGTACACTGTTCACGATTTGTCCTAATACCCGTGCTGACTTGATATTCAGTCCGTGTGTCAGGATGTCGTGTGACGTAATCCCTCCTTTCGCTACGAGATAGGAGGGAGTATAGGACAGTTGGCGGACGATATCCACGAGGAAGTCGCTGACCTGTTGTCCGAGGTGTTGCCGCTGGTTGGCATCCTCCAGTCGGATCTCCTGACGGGAGGTATACACCACCGGTGTCAAGTGTTCATCCACCACCTGACGGATCACCTGTTGCGTTTCCCTCATCAGTGTCTCTGCGTCATCGAGAATACGTTGTACGTCGAGTTCGATACCGCAGGTACCCTCTGTTGCCAACAGACATTCCAACTGTCTGGTCGTCTTCCGGACATGCGAGCCGACGATGAAGAGGGGTGTTGTATGATGGCTGATGTTGGATGTTAGACGTAAGATGCTGTGGTCGAGTAGGGGAATGTCAGGGATACCGGCAATCGCCTTGGGCAGTGATGATGACGAGCGGATGACGATAGCGTCAGAGTTCTTGGAGTTCTCAGAATATTCAGACGCTTCCCACCACTCCCTGAGTTCTTCATAACTCTGGGCACTGACAATCTCGTAGTCGTCGGGATTGGCACCTTTCTCACGGATATAGTCATGCAGCACACTGGTGTGGTAGGCGAAGACATTATCTTGGGCAAACTCCGTCTCACTGACAGGAATCAGCATGTCCCCGTCTTTCATATAATGGACTCCGTCAATAGTGACGCGTCCAGCCTCGATGAAGGCGGGGCAGAAGGGAGTCTTGGGTGCCACGGTGACACCATGGCGTACCAGACAGTCGCGGATGACATCCGTCTCCAAAGGGAAATGCCCACGCAGACAACTGTCGCTGCGGCTCACCACGATGAGGCGGTAGCCATAGTCTTTATTGACGTGGATGACCATCTCCATTGCCTCGCGAGTCACTTTTGCAGCCTCCTCCCGTGTCATCGCACGGGTATTGGTGAGGATATAGAAGAAGGGCACGTCATCCTCAAAAGCGAGTCTGACGCTTTCCTCATCCCATTGGGTAATCAGCAGACAGCCATGAACGGTCTGTATCCCTGTCGGGTCATCGTCAAGGACAACTAAGCGTGTCATAGTTTTTTTTATTTATAGTTCCTATAGTACCTATAGTATCTATAGTGACTATAGGCTCATAACTGCTTTAACGATACCTTCGGCGTCGAGTCCGTAGTGGTGGAAAATCTCAGCGTTCGTGCCATGTACGACATTCTCGTCAGGGATACCCAGGATGCGGACGGGTACAGGATGCTCACTGATAGTCTCACAGACCATCGCACCCAATCCACCAAACTGACTATGCTCCTCAACGGTGACGAAACGACCTGTCTCCTTGGCGGCTTTCAGGATTGCCTCAGTGTCGAAGGGCTTGATCCATGAACAGTCGAGGACTCTGGCGTTAATACCTTTCTCTTTCAGTTGCAGACCAGCCTGCCAAGCGTGGTAAACAGTCTCGCCGGCAGCTACGATGGTGATATCATTACCATCCAATACGGTGATTGCCTTACCGGGAATCACCTCGAAGTTGTCGTCAGCATAGACATCAGGTACGGCGGCACGTCCAACACGGACATAACATGGCTTATCGTAGTCGACAAGCAGTTTCACGAGTTTCTTGGTGAAACGCCAGTCGGAGGGCAGACAGACTGTCATGCCAGGAAAAGTACGCAGCACGGCGATATCGTGCAACGAGTGATGGGTAGCACCTAATGCGCCATAGGCGACACCACCAGATACACCAAGGATGGTGACAGGATTCTCAGAGTATGCGAGGTCGACTTTCACCTGTTCCAGGGAACGTGCCACATAGAAGCAGGCGGGACCGCAGCAGAACACTTTCTTGCCAGAGTGGGCGAGACCTGCGGAGATCCCTACCGCATCCTGTTCTGCGATACCGCATTCCACAAACTGCTTGGGCAGTGCTGTGGCGTAGTCACCCAGTGTCACGGAGCCACGGGCATCCGTGGTCACAGCGACAATATCTTTGTCTTCACGTGCCAGTTCCAGCAACGTGTCAGTAAACTGTTTTCTA
>ERZ809504.30-NODE-30-length-21355-cov-6.542254_pt1 | contig 21355 bp, 17 predicted proteins | sample MGYA00521273_ERZ809504 | MGnify/ENA primary metagenome ERZ809504 (study PRJEB31581, sample SAMEA3312979) | metagenome | study: EMG produced TPA metagenomics assembly of the PRJEB8939 data set (Metagenomic analyses of Rumen microbiomes reveals...
GCCAATACTACTGAAAGAGTTGTCTATAATAGTAATGTCCGAAGCTTCTTTTGCCACCGAGGTCCCATCCCCCATAGAGAGTCCTACATGAGCCGCTTTTAAAGCTGGAGCGTCATTGGTACCATCACCGGTTACAGCAACCACTTGTCCTAATAACTGCAATGCCTCCACCAATCGTTTCTTATCCATCGGTCGGGCACGCGCTATTACCTTCAGATCCATCACTCGTTCCAGCAGCTCAGTGTCTGACAAGGCGGCAAACTCCGGACCGGTTATCAACTGACGATCCGTATCATCATCCGACCACAGTCCCACCTGACGGGCAATCTCCCGGGCAGTGGCAGCGGTATCACCCGTCACTATTTTCACGGCGATACCCGCTTCCATACATTCACGGACTGCTTGCGGCACATCGGGACGGACAGGATCTGAGATAGCCACCACACCCAGGAATGTCATCTGATTTGCAACCAATTGCTGTCCTACGATAGGCATCTCTGTATCATCTAATCGCTGGTAAGCAAATCCTAATGTACGCATCCCTTGCTCCTGATAGGTAAGCAACCTTTTCTGAATGTCTTTCTTTTTCTGATCAGACAACACGCACTTCCCATATACAATCTCAGGAGCACCCTTTACATAGAGGATTCTTTCCTGATTCGTCCTGATAACCACCGCCATCAACTTACGCTCTGTAGAGAAAGGGAGCTCCATCTCATAGACCACTTCCTCTTTCAGAGCACGATAATCTATACCCTGATCATACAGCCATAAGAGCAGGGCACCCTCTGTCGGATTACCCAAGACCTTTGGTGATGTCCCCTCATCGATCTGTAACGACGCTGTTGTATTCACTGCGATTCCCTGATAGACCCGATGCTGGTACTGTTCTCCCTCTGCCTCAAAACATGTCTCATAAACATGCATGACGTTCTGTGTCAGCGTTCCCGTCTTATCCGTACAAATAACGGTAGCCGCCCCCATTGTCTCACAGGCATGCATCTTCCGCACCAGATTATTAGTCTTCAACATACGACGCATGCTATAAGCAAGGCTCAATGTCACTGCCATGGGAAGACCCTCAGGGACAGCAACTACAATCAATGTCACGGCTATCATGACTGTCTGCAAAACATAGGATACGAAATGAACCCATTCAAAGTCGTAATGATGAAAATACATCATAACACGACCAACAATCACTAGGAAAGCAATACCATAGCTTACCCTTGCGATAAGGGTGCCCAAACGCTCTAATTGTTCATTCAACGGTGTCTTCACACTGTCATCAATTCGCGCCGCCTCATAGACCTTGCCATTCTCAGTGGCATCACCAACAGCCTGAACTCGGGAAATACCATGGCCCTCCATTACTTTCGTTCCACGCAAAACCTGATTAGTGGGGAAAGTAGCCTCGGGGTCAAAATCCTGATCTGCCACACTTTTATAACATACTGGTTCTCCTGTCAACGTCGATTCATCAACATTCATCGACACAGCTTCCAGTAACAATCCATCAGCAGGTATCTCGTCACCTGTATTGATTAATACAATATCGCCAACAACAACATCACATTTAGGAATTTGCAATCTTCGCCCCTCACGAATGACCACAACGGGTTCCTCATCATTTACCTGATTGAGAATCGCAAACTCACGGTCGGCTTTCACCTCAAAAAGAAAAGCCAGTCCCGTAGCAAGCAGGATTGCGATAAAGATTCCTACGGGCTCAAAGAAAACGGTAGTATCCTCCCGCAAGACAAAATACTCATAGAAAGAAATGCTAACTGACAAGACACCTGCCACTAGCAAAATAATAATTAAAGGATCTTTGAACTTCTGGAGAAAACGAATCCACAAAGGTACTTTTTCCGGCTCAGAAAAAACATTCGTGCCATACCGCAGACGACTTTCCAACACCTCTTCCTTTGTCAATCCTTCATAATGATGTTGCTTCATGGTTGCAAAGTTACGAAAAGTCGAGAGTAGAACAAAAGATTTTAATCTTTTTTATGCCGAGACGGAGTAAGTTCGCCATCTCTGATGGCAAAGTTACGAAATAAATTAAGAACCGAACAAAAGAAAAACTAAATTGTTTAAAAAGTTACTCTGTTTTTGTATATTCTACAAGGAGTTTGATGATTATACAGAAAAAAAGGGGCACGCTTGCCCCCCATGAAAACACTATGTTAACCTAAATCACTATGATATCATCTATTAATCAGTTTTTGTGTATTTTGGTTGAGAGTGTCTTTTTGCTTATTAAGTCTTTTGTTATCTTTCTGACGCAAAAGAAGAGAAAAAGTTTAATGTTAGTCTAAAAAAAGGGGGAGAACGATAGCAATTTGATAAATTTTAACTAACTTTGTACCCAATAATATATAAAATGACAAGATATATTCTCATATTTGCCATCATCCTCTTTAGTCTTTGCGGTTGTCATCAACAGCAAAAGGAAGAGATTGTGTCTGTTCCTGCCGACACACTTCCATCCCTTGTCACCCATATCCGGCAATGTTCCCGTATCTATACTACTGAATACAAGATTCACAAGATAGTGACCCACGATGATGTGATTCGACTTAAAGGCACTTTCCTTGCCCAAGACTTCAATCTCAAGATGCCCTTGGGAGACCGGAAGATAGCTATTCCGATGGATGCGACACTAAAGGCCTATATTGATATGAGTAACTTCTCTGAACGTAATGTTGAGAAGACCGATGGAAAGATTATTATCATCCTGCCCGACCCTCAAGTAATCATGACCAGCTCGAAGATTGACCAAAAGAACATCAAGGAATATATAGGATTGGTACGTTCTCATTTCACTGATGCGGAGATGACGAATTATGAGCGACAAGGTCGTGCTGCCATCATAGAGAGTATTCCACAATTGAACATCCTTCACACAGCTCAAGAGAATGCTGCGCGTGTCCTAGTACCACTCATCAAACAAATGGGCTATCAGGAAGAGGATATCATCATTCAGTTCCGTAAGGAATATGGGTTACGTGACCTTCAGTCACTTATTCATCTGGATATCGAACATGAGAAGAATCAATAATCCCTTACTGAGTCTGGCCGCCATCGGCATAGTACTTATCCTACTGGTGCTCCTGGTTGGGTGGATCTATCGTGACATCAAAACCACACGTCTGAGAATTGGTGCCGACCAGAAGATAGACATCACTCCACAACAGATACAAAGCATCAAAGAGATTGGAGAATGGGAGTTCCTTTCCATCAGTGACGAGGAGATGGTGGACACTATCCGTCACGGGATCTTTTCCGATGACCATTTGGTAAGAATCTATTATGGTACGATGCGTCTGGGGGTCAATCTCAAACAGGTTGAACCAGGATGGATTGTAACACGAGGTGACACCATCGAGATTACCCTGCCCCAAATCAGTCTCCTTGACCATGATTTCATAGACGAGGCACGTACCAAGAGTTTTTATGAGAGTGGCAGTTGGACGGCAAAAGACCGTGAAGCGATGCTTCGCAAAGCATACCAAATGATGCTACGGCGTGGAATGACTCGCCAAAACCTGCAAATTGCAGAGCAAAATGGCCAAGGACAGGTACGTCAAGTGATGCAGGGTATGGGATTTAAGCATGTGAAAATACTGTATAAAGAATAGGAAAAGATGGAGCAACTCAATCATTTTTTTGCAGACCTCAGTGGATTGCTATGGGGATGGCCGATGATTATCCTTTTACTGGGAACACATATATATCTGACGATAATACTGCGTGTACCCCAACGCTATATATTCAAAGCAATACGCATTTCAGTAAAAAAAGACACGGAGGCGACTGGTGACGTATCGCAGTTTGCTTCCCTTGCAACCGCTCTTGCTGCCACGATTGGCACTGGTAACATCATCGGCGTGGCTACAGCCATCGCACTGGGAGGTCCTGGCGCTGTGCTGTGGTGCTGGCTGACAGGTGTATTCGGTATTGCCACGAAATATGCAGAAGGTCTGCTCGCCATCAAATACCGTAAGAAGAAAGAAGACGGACAGTTCATCGGCGGGCCGATGTACGCCTTGGAATACGGACTGAAATGGAAATGGCTCGCTATTTTGTTTGCCATCTTTACGGCAATTGCAGCCTTTGGCATCGGTAATACCGTACAAGCTAATGCCATAGCCACCGTAACTAAGGAGACATATGCCATATCGCCCTATTTCACAGGAACCATTATCGCCTTGTTAATAGCATCAGTGATATTAGGTGGTGTGAAGAGCATTGCACGGGTATGTTCTGCCTTAGTGCCTATGATGGCAGTTTTTTATGTCGTGGGTTGCATCTATATTATTTTTGTCAACATCGACTTTGTATGGCCTGCCATCAAAATGATTGTTAAATGTGCGTTCACCCCCCAGGCTGCGGGAAGTGGTTTCGTAGGAGCCGCTGTGATGACGGCAGCCCGCTATGGTATTGCACGAGGTCTGTTTAGTAATGAATCGGGATTGGGTTCCGCACCTATCGTTGCCGCAGCAGCTCAAACGCGTAACCCTGTCCGTCAGGCACTTGTATCAAGCAGTGGTACTTTCTGGGACACGGTGGTCATCTGTGCCATGACGGGTATTGTGATTGTGAGCAGTGTGCTACACTATCCCGATATCTCATTCAGCAACGGTGCTACACTGACACACATGGCATTTTCCAAAATACCAATAGTAGGAGAACCTTTGTTAACATTCGGTCTGCTAACGTTTGCCTTCACTACCATTCTAGGGTGGAGCTATTATGGCGAGAAAGCTATGGAATATCTCAAAGGAAGCCGCTGGGTCATACCCTACCGCATCGCTTTCGTCATTGTGGTATTCATAGGAAGCGTTATACAACTTGATATCGTATGGAATCTTGCTGATTGTATGAATGCTCTTATGGCGATACCCAATTTGATATCCCTATTAGCACTAAATGGTATTATCGTCCACGAAACCCGCAAATACTTATGGCAGAATCAACTAGATCAAACTGAAGATTCCGAAGATTAAGAATGCCTCAATGGAAGAATGAATACAAAACGAGTACCACGACGGTGGTAGTTCTCATCCATATAAAGTGCTCCTCCCACCTTGATAGCGATACGGTGACAAATACTCAAGTCAAGCTCCACTTCATCAGCCATCTCCTCTGGCTTCTCAAACCATGTGAAGAGTTTATTACGACGATTCTCTGGGACCCCGTTTCCTGTATCTTCCACGAAGAAAGTCAACTGGTCAGTGTTCTCACTGGTATTACACCCTACCAACACCTCGCCGACCTCCGTGAAACGACAAGCATTTAATATCAGTTTGTTAAGCACCAGTTCCACCATATGGCGGTCGTTCTTCACAAAGAACTCATCATTCAACTCACGCTTGAAATTCAATTTCACTGCCTGACGGTGATAGATACTAAACATATTGGCTTCCAGGCATCGGCGACAAAGTGCATTCGGACTGAAAGACTCTAAATGTAACTGATGTTCCTCATATACGTTCTCGGAGAACATAACCACTTCATCAAACAAGGTATCCACCAGATTGGCATTATAGGTTAGCTGATCGGAGATATTGCGCTTTTCATTCTTCGAGAGATACAAATCTTCTTTCCCCACCACACCTGCCAAGTCTTTCACAGCTTTCAGAGGGACACATATCTCATGATGGATATTCTGGAGGAATGCCTTCTTCATTTTCTCTGACTTGGCATTCTCCCTCAGTCGGTCTTTCAATGTCTTGATATACCACAAACAGCATACCAACGCCACCAAGATAATTATAAATGCAACTAAGATCATCAACATGATTTTATCCTCTACGTTCATTACTTTGCTGCAAATATATGGATTATTCTCCAACCATGCAAATTTTTCCTCCTTTTTCTGTAAAATAAATTAAACTATCTTATCAATTGTCAATACCCCGTTACTCACCCTGAATCGGATATCCCTGTCTGCAAAGGGCATGCCATAGATACGCTGGTCATCCTCATGATAATGGGGACGGGGGTCTAAAGACAATATCTCCTCTATCACTCGCCACTGCTCTTCATCAAAGCAAGGACGGACCATGTCGGGTATCACCACATCCAGTCGTTTCCATTGATGAGTATCCGTGAAACCACCCCGTGCTTCTGCATGGCTGTCGACATAAGGGAGATAGGGTTTTATATCATAGATGGGAGTACCATCCATGAGATCAGCGCCAGACACCTCAATATCTGGAATCTCAGGATGAATAGCAAGAATACGCACGGAGGAGAGTCCGAGATTATTAGGACGGAAAGGAGAACGGGTAGCCCAAACGCCTACCCGTTCATTTCCTCCTAATAATGGTGGACGCACCGTGGCATGTTTCTCTACTCCTATATGCTCTGAGAAACCCCATATCAACCACAGATAGTCATATTCCTCCAAGCCACGCAGTGCATCAGCCTGCGCATAATCATTCGTAAACAGGATTTTACCTCTCAGTTCACTCACTATTCCACTCTGTCGTGGTATTCCGAATTTCGACGTAAAAGGTGATCGGAAAAAAGCGATTGGATCTATCCTCATCTAACTTCACAGATATAAGCCTTCTGACCTTGTGGGATGAAAAATACATAAAAACCCGATGACACGTCGTACTCCATCCTTAATGTTTGCCTGACAGTTGTCGTAGAACGAGGGCGGATTGGAGAAAGGACCATATCCTTATAACCAAAAGACAATATCTCTTTTTTCTTTTGGGTCTGAACGTCAGCACGGATCAATATACCCTGCTGATTACCAGGTGTGTCCATCATCTCTATAATCAAGGGACTGTCTACGACAGGAGCCTGTATATTCGCACGGTCAATCTTGAAGGTGGCATCATCGTCCGTGGCACCATTTAATGCCATTACCAAATTCCTATTAAAGAAAACCTCCCCAGCACCAACCTTGAATTCTTTGACGAGCAGATATTGATTATTCGGAATACGTTGTATCTCCGTAATCGCAGCTATCTCTACTTTATACTGCTGACCATCGGCATCTTCCACACACAAGAAGCTGGGCGTCTTATCTGTTCCATAATCCTGAAGAACGATAACACCCTGATAACGACCTGTCGCCGTAACCACCACATCCAAGAAGGGAGTCTGCTCTACCAAAGCCTGTGCCTGGTTGAGCTTTTCTTTTTTCTGACAGGCAATATCAGCGTTCTTGATAATCCGCTCTACCCCGTTGTCATCTAACAAATAAACAGACTTTCCCACTAGCTGCTTGAAAATCTGTCCCTTATAGATTTTCCCATCCCTTGTCTCAACAATATCATTGAGTCCCGAGAGATCGTCAGCGGCACGTTTGACACGCTCTATCGCCAGAACATTCTCTAACAAGTAGGTCCTCTCCTGGTTATCCATAGAAAACACCAGATCCTTCCCCGGATGCTGTACCGTGATATGTCCCTCGACGATGTCTCCGTCCATGAGGATCAGTTTATCGTACACCTTCTGCTGTGCCATCACAGATGAGGACACTAAAAATAAAAGGAAACTTATGAATTTTCGCATCATCTTTTTCTCTTTACAATACAATTGCAGGATTCAAAGTTGTGGAACATGAGCTGGACACGCCACCACCTCGTGCCGTAATCGTACAGGAGGTCTTTTTGGTCACTGGGACATTGACTGTCACAGAGCCTGTCTTTCCTGCACCTACTTTAAGAGAACTTTTCTGTCCAGTACTGAGAGAGATACTGATTGACCGCTCCGAACTACCACGGTTAACGACTTTGATAGGAACTGCACAAACACCTTTCTTGTTGGCTTTCACAGAAGCAGGAGCACTCACCGTGATTCCTGTTCCTCCCTGAGAACCTTTTCCCTTGGAACTCTCCACCTTGTACTGACTACGCCATAGAATCAGTTTATCACAAGCAAGTTCATAGACTCTCTTACCATTCTCCTTCGACACATTCGTCGTCAGCGTACGCTCTGTACCAGAACCCTCCATCTCATACTCTTTCCGAGAGGCATCATTGACGATACGGGATAATGTCGCCACCTTATTCTCCCAAATGGAGGGTATCTCTGCTTCCACCTTCAGTTGTCCGCCAGACTCACTAACATGACAATCAATGGTAGCGCTATTGAATTTTACCACACCATACATGTGGTCAACCATCACAATAGCATGACCGTCACAGGGCTTTTCCGCCTCTTCAAACTGAGTTGGGAGGATTGTGGTATTTCCTGCCTTATAGCCATACTCCTTATTATCCATAAACCGTGAGAAAGACGGATCGTCAGAACCCTCATACGGTCTGTTCACAAATCCTATATCCACCTTATTCAGATGATCAATAGTACGAACAACAGAGCCAGAGGGATTAATCTCTATAAAATCACCCTTTTTCTTTCCCTTGCCTTTTGCCACTTGGGCGACCCCATTCTGGAAGGGGACAGCAGCCGTATAAGAACAAGGAATCACCAACTTTCCAGAAGGGTCAATAAAACCATATTTCCCTTTCTTGTTTACCACCGCACAACGGTCATCTGAGAAATAAGGAAACTCACTGACGTACACTTCCTCTTTCAGCGACGCACGGGTACCATTTTCCTTGACAACATAGATGATACGGTATCTGTCCTTGTTTTTAGTCATGGCAAGGGCATATCCATTGGTCAAGTACGTGATAGAGTCCATGGAAGGCGACACCACCCATTTCTCCTCCTCGTCACAAATACCAGTGCTCATCGCTGTCTTAATCTTAAACAGATTCGAGGCAAACCGTGTGACAGATTGATAGATGGGACTTACTGCCCAATGGGCAGACTGTGCTTGCCCCACCATAGGCAGGGCAAGACACATCAGTAATATGATAAGATCTTTTTTTATTCTCATTATTGAACAGCTTCTTCATCGTAAATCTTCTTCAAGAACTTAGCCTGTACAGCTTTGGTAAAGCCACCGGCAACACTGGTTCCACCCCACAAAATACCCACGAGTTGACCACTTTCGTTGAAGACAGGAGAACCACTGCTTCCACCAACAGACTGTTCTTGGAACTCGAAGTCATATTTGCTAGGTTCCTTGCTGCACTTCGTCTCCTTGATACTAGGCTCCAAAGACTTTGTCTTTCTGTCAAGTGCCCAGTTCAAACCTGCAGGATAACCGATGGTGAAAAGTTTGTCCTTGAGAGGAACCAGACGATCCGTACAGAATTCGCTTGGACTGAACACCATCTCAACTTCCTGAGGAGTTTTCTTGTCATTCAACTGGAGAAGAGCTATATCTATATCCTTGTCCTTAGAGTCTGCAACTACGTCACAACGCTGGAATTCATCTAGATGCGTGTAGTTTCTGCCCGCATATCCTACAGTAATATAATCGATTGCACCGGATATTTCATAACGAGAGCGGTTCAGGCGATCTATGATTTTGTTCAGTTCCCCACTCCATCCAGCACCGAATTTCTGGATATGATTGTTAATAGCCTTGAACAAATCAGTCTGTGCAAAAGCCTGCATCGTTGGCATTGAGAAATCCCTACCTTTGTTGCTGGTCGTCAGCCTGTCATCACCGGTCTGCATATACATACAAGTACGGCGCATCAGTTCTATGCGATACTCAATACGCTCACGAATCCAGTTGTCCTCTTCCTTGGAACGATAGTCCCAGGGCACAGCAACATGACGGTTCGTACCCATATAACCCTTACGGTCAAGGAAGAATGCCGTTGCACAATAAGGCTGCTGTGCGGCGATGTCCTCAATCTTGCCATTCCATGTGTCAGGCATCGGGTTGTCCTCAAACTCAGCGATATAGTGATACTGTGCACCTACATATACCACCGTATTGCGGTATTTCTCTGGAGAAACACTGGATGGGGTGGAGGAAGCGGCAACAGTTGTAGAGTCACTTAGAACGGCAACAGGCTCTGAGTCGCCACCCTTGGGCCAAAAAGCAAAGAGGATACCAATCAGTGCCAACACACCTACTGCCCCTGCGATACCGTAGATCATGGTCATGTTCGTCTTAGGCATCAATGCCGTAATCTGTTCCGTCACATCCTCTGTTCCACAGACGATGTTATCACCTTTCTTGATGCGGACGTCCTTGTTTGCACCAATCTTCACACCATTCACCATAGTACCATTGCGGCTGCCATTATCATGGATATATGTCTTGCCGTCCTTTCCAATTCTTACAGAAGCATGGAAGCGACTTACCGTTTGACTATTCAGGATAATTTCATTGCGATAATTAGAACCGATGTTATACACCGACTTATAGTTTGTCAATTTCTCTGCTACAGGAACCTTTGCCCATACTAATGGAGTATCAGCAATCGTGATACGGTCACCACGCTGTACATTCACCTCCTTGCCAGGTTCGATACGCTTGTTGCCAACCATGGTTCCGTTCTTACTATTCTTGTCTTCCAGGATAATTTGTCCATCGTCAAGAATGGTCATCTCAGCATGCAGGCTGCTAACATAATTACTGTCTAACACGATGTCGCAAGATTGCGAGCTACCAATTTTGATAATTTTCATATGCTTAAGTTTTTAGTTATGTTACATTACAACTGTTTTATTATTGTTCTTACCAGATGGCTTGCTGGTGGACGGTGCCTTGCTGTCCTGCTGTTTCTGAGCCTCTTTTGCCTTCTGAGCCTCCCTTGCCTTCTGCTGACGGGCACGCTCCTCCGCCTCACGTTTCCTTTTGCTGGCACGAGCAGCGCCATAGACATCAATCACCTCGTCGTTCTTGCTGGCAGAGGCGTTCTCAGAACCCTCTGGTGAGGTCGCCTCTGGAACATTCTCCTCAGGAACAGTCTCCTCCTTTTTCTCCTCAGTCAACTCTTGCTGTTGCTCTGCCTCTACAGTCTGAACAGGTTTTGCCACTTGCTCAACAGCTGGCTCTGCCGGTGTTTCCTTAGAACCACTCAGCAAACTCTTTAACAAGAATATCGCCAACAAAAGCACGACGAGTCCTCCCACAGCCATCACACCTATTTTATAATATTTCAACGGGTCAGGTACCTTTGACCAGTCCAACTGGTGCACATCTGCAAAGTTCACCACATCCTTACGGGTAATAGGGAATGGAACATTGGGGCGCAGACGGACACCATTGACGAAGGTGCCGTTCTTACTCATGTCGACAATCTCCATACCCCCAAAAGTGGGAATTTTGATAATTGCATGACGGCGGCTCATCATCTCGTCATCAACGATGATGTTACAGCCTTCTCCGCGTCCTACTGTGATTGTTTTCATAGGCTATCCGTTATTTAATTGATTGGAGCTTTGTTATCAATGCCTTATAGTGACCCACACTTTTATCAGAGTTCTCCGTGGCAATCTTATTACCCAGTTTCTCTCTCACCTCGTCATAAGTTGTCTTGTTCTTAGTATCTTTGGCAGCAAGACTCTTCAACTGTTCTGCCACTGTCGTACGCAACTGTTTACGCTCAGTATTCTCCTGCATGTCCTTGATCTTAGTCAGTTGTGCGATAACACCACTGCGTGATTTCTGGATGGCATCAGCGGCAGCCTGAGCCTGACTGGCAGCTTGCTTTGCCTGGTCGGCAGCTTCCTTAGCTTCTTTTGCTTTCTGCTCCGCTTCACTCTTTGCCTTCTCTGCCTGATTCTCTTTTTCCTTCGCCACCTGCATGGTAGCATCGGCAGCCTCCTGTTTTGAAGTTGCTACATGTCCCAGTAGCACATTGATACTGTCCTCCAGGTTCCTGATACGATTCCCCCTTGCCTCGTTCTCCACAAGAAGTGCCTCCATCTCACTATCATTTTTATCGGAGGACTGCTGGAAGAGCAGTACGAAGTTCAGGATAATGCTCACGAGACAGATAACTGCCAGTCCGATAAGGGTTCGTAATGTTGTCTTACTCATTTTCTCTTTCAATAATGAATCTTTCTTTGTTTCTAATAACGCGATGGTCAAGTTATCATGCTTATTACCATTTTTGCGACCGATCTCATCCACATCCAATACAATGCCGTCGACGGCTCCCGACAGAGAGACGGTCTTAGCGACTTTCTTAACCAGCTCTGGTTCAGGAAGTGCTCCCCAGATGCCATCCGTACAGAGCATGAAACGGTCACCTTTTTCATAAGGTCGTTCTGTAACTTCCGCAAGGTTTGACAACTTACTCCCCAGTGCTTTGGTGATGATATTCGATTGTGATGATAGTCTTGCCTGCTCCTCTGTCAATGTACCGTTACGTACCAGTTCTCCCACCATCGAGTGATCGGCGGTACGGAATATTTTCCTACCCCGGCGGAACTGGTAGATACGACTGTCGCCCACATGTCCGAGAATTGCGGAATGGTCGTTAATCAGTACCACAGTAGCCGTAGAGCCCATACCCCTTACCGCTGGTGTCTCAGCCACCTTGGCATGGATAGACTGATGGGCATACTCTATCGCCTGGGCAACCATCTCTGTACGGGGCATGTCTTGGGGTGCGTTGACCACATACTCCACAATCTTCTGAACAGCGATTGTGGAGGCAAGTCGTCCTGCAGGACCACCTCCCATTCCATCGCAGACTACGGCAATCAATCCCTTGTCAGTATCCAGGAAACCGCAAGAGTCCTGATTCTCAGGGCGACCTCCTTGTCGGGTGTCCCAATAGCCTGCGAACGGCATGGCTGTCTTAATTGCATTCATATATTATTTCTTAAGAATATTTGCTATGACAGACACATTACTGTCTTGTACTTTTTTCATGAACCTGTCGAACTTCGAGAAGTTACGAGGAGGCAGTGCCGCCTTCAATGCCGTCTTCATCGCATTCGCATTCTGGTAACGGTCAGAAGGATGGATGGCTGTCGCCTTACGTGTCACCTCGAAGACGGAATCAGAGATACCTGGTACCTGCGGGAGTACCATGCCATGATGTAGTTCTTTCGCCTCCGCAATGGTCGCTGCCGAGAACGGGTTCTGTTTAGTAATCAACTCATACAAGGTGATTCCTGCCTCATAGATATCTGTTGCCGAAGTGAGCTGGGGCTTGTTCTCCACATCCGAGAACTGTTCTGGAGCGGCATATTTGGGAGTTCCCATCATACCCGACGTAGAGCTGTTGACGGTCTCTGTCACGTCAGAAATCCCCAAGTCCATCAGTCGCACATTACGTCCCTGTTCCATCATGATATTCGAGGGTTTGATATCCATGTGGATAATCCCTTTCGAATGGATGTAGGCAAGGGCGTCGAGCACGGGCAGGAAGAGTTCGCAGATGCGATGCTCCGCATTCGGTAGCGAACGAACATGTGCGTTGATAAACTTATCAATGTTCTCCCCTTTCACAAAACGGCTGATGATAAAGATTGGTCCCTGATAGGGATCCAGTTCACAACAGCCCAGCATCTCCACCAGGTTAGGATGACTGAACATCAGATCTGCTTCCTGATGCGCTCTGCGGCGCACCTCCGGATTATTGGCATAGCGGTCGACAACCCTTTTGACGGCTATCGGCTCACGTGTCTGACAGTCCTGTCCGAGATACACCACCCCCATGGCTCCCGCCCCTAGTGGCGGACGCGTCTCATCATACTGATACCAACGGCCATAGGCGTTGAGGTAGATGATGTTTCCTTCTCTCGTTACCTTTCCTGGCATACACCTTGTTTTTATAAATACTATTCACTAGCCGCAAGACTACGAGCCTGCTCCAAACGCGTCGTATACAAGTCTACATACTCCTTGTCACCCCCCAGACGGGCGAACTTAATGCCCTCTTCAAACAACTTAGCTGCCTTTGCGACATCCTGCACATTAGCGTCACCAGTACGGATAGCACCAGCAAGATAGTCCGTGGCAAGCTCAAAGGTTGCCTTATAACTCTGTGGATTAGCTTGATAAGCTTTCTCCGCCAACTGATGAGCTTTCCTGGCATCACGCTTGACGATATTTGCTGTCAATGACCTGAACTCTTTGACCTCATCGGGACTGATCTCCGCGTCCTCGGGCTGTGTCAGAGCAGCCAACAAAGCAATGGCATCAGCAGCTTTCTCGTCGTCACTATGCTTGGCAGCTATCTCATTCAACAGGTTGACACCCTCTTGGATGGTAGCAGCATTCGACAGTTTGTCCTTTGCCGTTGTAAAACTTGCTGCCACGTCAAAGGCAGGCTCTTGTACGACGGCAACTTGTGGTTTTTCCTCGGCTTCCTCTTTAGAGCCACCACTCAGTGCCACACCAAGGATTACGCCCAGCAGAACCACAGCACCAGCAACGATACCTATCAGTTTTCCTTTACCTTTCTTCACATCAGCGATAGTGGCGACTACCTGTCCTGTGCTAGTGGCAGAAGGTATTGCATCCTTCTTCGACAGATGCTCCATATCCACACGCATCTCCGCTGCCGACTGGTAGCGGTCAGCCTGTTTCTTGGCTGTAGCCTTGGCAACGATATTACGCACCGCCTTATAAGGAATCATTTTCAAGGGAATCTTCTCATTCAACTGTTTTTTGATGAGTTCCGCCATTGTTCCCTCGAAGGGCATGGAACCTGTGATAAACTGGAAGAGCATAATACCCACGGCATAGATATCCGTCGTCTTGTCCTGGTTATGCACATCACCCAGTACCAACTCCGGGGCGGCATAGGCTGCCTTGCCGATAAACTGTCCTGTACTGGTCAGCTGCTGGTCTTGTGTGTTCAAGTTATCCAACCGTTTGGCAATACCAAAGTCGATAATCTTCACCTTCCTGTCTGTGGTAATCATGATATTACTTGGATCCAGGTCACGATGGATATAGCCCTTGTCATGAAGTGCCATCAGACCCGACAGGATATTCTTCACGATGAAGACGGCAAAGCCAAAACGATCGTTCTGGTATTTGCTATAAAGTTCCTGGGCGAAAGGCACCTCATTGCCGTTCTTGTCTGTTGTTTTTCCATTCAGCAAGTCAAAGAGCATCACACCTTGTAACAACTCACTGACCACATGGTAGCGTTTGACGGGACGGGCACTGTCAGGGTTCTCCACCACTTCGATGAATCCGAACATCTCCACCAGGTTCTCGTTATGAATCTGGATGGATGCCTCACGCTTCGCACGCTCAATGGCATGGGCAGGAAGATCCTCGAACAAGAACTTAATAGCGACATCCTGACGGAGTCCATTTGACTCGTTCACCCTGACGCCCTTCAACACCTGTCCCATACCACCTTCGCCCAGCGAAGGCAACTCCGGGTCTACCTCATAGTGTATGTGTTGTCGTTTTTCCTCTTCTCCTTGTATATATATTAAAGACATGGTATTATCTGTAGATTAGTCTTACATCATTTCCGTTCCACCTGGTTCGTCGAAACCGGCACCACTCAAGTCTACCGTTCCTGTATCCACGTTACGATGTTCTGCACTGTAAGGACGGAAATTATTCTGTGTGGCATCATCGCCGAACCCACCACGTGCAGCCTGGAAAGGAGCTCCACTGGAAGCAGGAGCAGCATCCTTGTCCTCCACGAACTCCTCGGCGACGGAGAGACCATACTCCTCTGCGTCAATCAACAAGAGCAGCAACTTATAATTAGCACCCACAGTAATGATGTCATTCGTCTTACAGGAATGATTCTCATAATCCAGTTCCTCATCATTCAGGTACATACCCGTCTTCGAACCAGTATCACGGATACTAGCGATCAGTTTGTGAGTGCTCTTCATCTGCTTGATGCTCAAGGTAGCATGTTTGCTTGACACCGACATTTCCTTCAGACAGATGTCATTATCGTCTGCTCTGCCGATAGTATTGGTACCTAGGTGCAGAGGCCAGTACTCACCAATACCCTTGCGGGAAATGGAATACAAGAATCCCACCACAGGAGTATTTGGTTTTGCCTGTGGGCTTGCTGCCTGCGGAGCACTACCTGGCGTATAGTCGTTCATACCTGGGATATAAGTCTCGCTTCCTGTACGTTGACCACCATGGGAACGTGCATAAGGGTTATTACCACCCTTTACAAAAGTCTCATCTTGTTTCATATTATCAGTTATTGGTTATTTTATTAATCTATATTCTAATCACAAAGATAGCTATTATTTGTTCATTCCCTTATCATTCTTTTATATTTTACATATTTTATAACATTGGTTTGCTTTTATTAACAACGATATATAAATAAAGAGGAGCCATACATCACGCATGGCTCCTTTTTGATTTGAATTAGTAGCTATATTGTTTTCAATGTAAATCTTTCTCTTTCGTCTTGTGATTGCAAAAGTAAGCAAAAAGATTCATTCTGCAATACATTTTTTCAAAAAACTTCCGTAAACGTTTGCACTTTTCCAAATAAAAAAGCCACCGCGTTTCATGATGCGGTGGCTTTTGAGGGTATATGATCCTTCTCCCTTACATTCCCATGAGATTCTGCAGACCATTTATGTCATCAAGACTATTGATCTCTTCGATATCGTCAAAGAAACGGCTGTCGGCACCACCTGGATTCACATCACCGCTTCCCATACCAAGAGAAGACGTTGCAATAATCTGCTGAGTCTCTATCTTAACGATTTCCATTTCAGGATTGATATATGTCTTTTTCATCATTCAGTTCCTCCTATGCATTATTTAATCACAATTTTCTTACCATTCACGATATACAATCCTTTCGTAGGATAGAACACACGGCGACCATTAAGGTCATAGTAAACATCATCCTTCTTACTTCTTACATCTTCAATCTCACTGATGCCTGTTACACCACCACCGAAGTCAAGAGAGAGTTCCATTCCACGAGAAGTGGCAGGATCAGCCTCCAGATGCAAATAAGCCTTACCTACAGGTACTTTACCAGAACTGGCATGATAGAACAAACCATCCTTCAGAACATAGTCATATTTGCCGTCACCACCAATAGTGGTCTTGCCGTCACCTGCCACCAGAAGGTTAGATGCAGGAGCAGAGGATGTTGCAATAAGGGGAACATTATAAGTAGTACTTGCAGTACCCTCCAATACCAATGGAGTACCAGCAGGAGCCGTAGTCACCTCAGCCAGCATCACAGCAGTAGCACTGGCGGCTGTAGCCACGTAAGCCTTGAGACCAAGACCCGTGAAGTCCACGTCATTCTTAGTAACATAGGTCGTAAACTCCTTAGCAGGAGTAATGGCTTCATATAATGCTACTGTTTCATCATAGAAGAGAGCCATTTCATAAAGGCGTGAGTTTGTTGCTGAACCATCTGCCTGAAGAGTGATCAAATACTCCTTCGAGTTATCTAAGTCCAGAGTAATGGTACCAATATCGTTACCACTTCCATAAGAATCAAATAATGTCGTTGTTGCAGCAGGAGTTGTTCCTGAGTATTCAAATGCAGCCAACACTACCTTTTGTGTACTATGTCTGGCAGATACAAGTGCCTGTATCTTTGAAACTCCCTTTATGCGGAAAGAGTAAACTGCAGTAGTAGATTTTGTAGTAGCTGCTCTGTCTGTTTCCATATTATAAGCACTTGATCCCTTGAATACGCCTGTTGCGTCCCACGACTGACCAGCAGAGCTACCACTATAAGCACCTACCCAAGTTTGTGTTGAAACCGACTGATATGCTCCGACAACAGAGTATGTGATATAATTACTACTTCCATCATTGCCGAATATAGCATGTCCATAATTTGCATGCCACGTTCCATTTAACATGGTAGAAGCGGCATCTGCATCACTGAGGTCAAGAATATCCGCTGGTAAAACAGCATTTTCATTCCTTACCACAGCTGGAATTACATTAACAGAAATAGTTGCTGTAGTTGTCTTGTAAGTAGCATCTGATGTTGCAGTCACAGTTGCTGTAATGGTTGTAGTCCCCCCGGCGATACCCTCAACTTTACCAGATGAAGTAACTGTTGCAATACTCTCATCGTCTGATGAATAAGAAATAGTATACTTTGCTATCTCGGCACTAATATCCTCAGTCCATGAAAGTGACGTATCAAACTTATCTCCTACTTGGATCGTCTGGTTGTCAGGAGTAAAAGACAATGTCAGAGAGGAACGGGTATCTGCGGACTTCTGAACCTCTATTTTCTGTACATATGATGATTTGGAGCTACTTGGAGAGAATCCACGAACGTAAAAAGTAGACACACCCTCGAATTCGTCTCCTGCTTTGATAGTATAAGTAACGGAAGCCGCATTCTTTGCCTGAGAATTTGGTATGCCAAAAGTACAACCATCTGCTATTGTTGTTGATGTTGATGCGGAAATACACGTTCCATAGGTGTTGTTAGGACTACTTGTTCCGGACTGATAATGGGTAATAATAATCTTGTCTCCTGCAGCAAGCGTTTTACTTGAGGGAAGTGTTACACTGATATATTTGTCTGTAGAAATAGCATCTCTAAATTGAATGCCATACATAGAATTTCCACTACCCTGAACTACATCATTCAGTGTTACATAGTCACCAGATGGTGTAGTGGTAATACTTCCGTTTTCAGAAGCATCAAACAACAGAATCTGGGTGTAAGCATCCGCCCACGCCGTCCCAATCGACATCAGGGCAAGCGTTAGTAAAGTAAAGATTTTTTTCATTTGTTCGTTTGTTATTGTTAATAGTTTATTGTTTCTCATATATTGGAGTGTGAGCAGCCCCAATGAAGAGACTCACACTCCACAAATAAGTTTTGAACTAGAGATTATTCATCGACGTCATCGAACCAGCGACTTTCTGGAGTACCACCAGTATATTCTTCACCTATCTTAGAGCCAGCCAAGATTTGATTCTCTATTCTGATGTTCACCACTTCCATGGTGGGATTGATATATGTCTTTTTCATCATTCTTTTCCTCCCTCAATTACTTAATGATTGCTTTCTTACCATTCACAATGTAGAGACCCTTTGTCGGATACAATACACGACGACCGTTAAGGTCATAGTAGATATTGTCTTCTGTACCTACCTTGATGTTCTTGATGGCTGTAACCTCATCATCAATAGAGAGACCACGAGCACTAGAACCAGGTGTGGGTCCGCCAGCAAGTGTAAGATATGCTTTGTTAGCACCCAAATTAGCATCAGTGCTGCCAATCCACTGGAACTCAGCAGTGCCACCATTGTTCATCAATACATAGTTAACATCACCACCTGTACCAGCTGTAATCGTACTGGCTGTTACGTTAGGCTTCATCTTGTTAGTTGCCGAGTAGTCTGTTCCACTAGCTACAACAGGAACGTTATAGGACTTACCCGCAGTACCCTTAACCAACAGACCTGTGTTAGCAGCCACTGTTCCAGTGATTTGCTCTTTCTCGATAGCGGTGCCAACGTAACCAGTTACCTGGTAAGCCTCAATTTCAAGACCAGTGAAGTCAAGAGCCTTGTCTGTACTGTATGTTGCATAACCTGTGGCACCGATGGGAACATACTCACCTGTTGTTGAAGTCTTGATGGCATAAAGCTCTATCTGATTGCTACCATATACTTTAACGATATTGTTTGCAGTAGGATCAAGTGGAATTGTGGTGTAATTCGCAGGCTTACCGTCAACAAATTGTATTGTCTTTACATCGCTACCGTTAACTGCAATAGTATAAGTTCTATTATCCGAACTATTATTCCATAAATACAATGCCATAGACTTAATGCCAGTAACATACATATACAAAGCCCTGTCATTACCAGATCCGCTTGTATTCTGCATATAGAAGTTGGTTTCTGACGTGTATTTAACAATTGTCTGACTCTCATCATTTGGATCTATTAACGACTTATCCTTCAGGTTTTTAGTTCCGGACATCTGTGCTCCTTTTTTCATCCACTTGCTTGCTCCTGAACATGCCGCATCAATTGTTGCAGCTGTTGTCCAAATAACCTGTCCGTCAGTAAAGTCATTTTTATAAACAGGACTTGCCTCAATTGTTGTAAAACTGAGACTAGTTGCAGTATTGGTATTTGTTCCATCACTAACAGCACTGGCTGCTATGTTGATGGTGTATTCTGTTTCATTCTGAAGATTTGCCCATGTATAGTTTACCTTAGTAGCATCTGTTCCATCTATAGCGATGCCACTCAAGGTCTCGCCATTGCTACTTGGAGATATTGTAATATTAGCAGCAGTAACACTAGTCAATGCCTTGCTGAACTTTAAATAGCCAGAACCACTGACAGCAACGTTTGTCGCACTTGCTGCTGGAGAAGATGATGCACTTACAAGAGCTGGACCAGCCGAAGCTTCTGGTGTGGTAATGGTGATTCCTGTAATGCTACTTAGCGTACTACTTCCCTGACGATAAAAGTAGAAAGTAAGTTCTGAACCTTCGCCTGTCATGTCGTAATTAATTGTAGTTGTAGTCTCACTTTCAGCGCTTGTTCCGCTTCCTGGACTACCTGCGATTTTAGTCTCTTCCTTTATTGCATATTTAAATCCACGTGTCGTAGAGGCTTTGTTCACTACAATTTTAACGCTTCCATTTACTCCCGTTACATGAATGGCACAATAATAGGCATTTCCCATGTTGTTACCGCCATTAAAATAGAGCTTATTTTCTGCAACATAATCTGCGCAGTTAAAATAAATACCGTTTACAGTTGTTCCAGCAGTAATAGGGCTTTCACTAGTGTAAGGACTCCATACAGCAGCAGAAAAATCCGCAGTAAACAGTGTCTCATCTGCTCCCCATGCCGACCCAATCGACATCAGGGCACACGTTAATAGAGTAAAGATTTTTTTCATAATTTGTTATGTTTTTAAATTAGTAATTAATATTTTTGTCTTCGTCCATGGGGAAGCACTCTCAGGCATCAATATACAAAAAGAGCGCAGAATCATCGCAACTCTACATCTCTTCACTGGGGTCCTGAGAAAACCTGTAACGAAAGATATAATGATACAACAACCCCACGCTAAGCGTGGAAGCTGCAATACATCGATCTTGTCGTTAATTGAAATTTCTCAGGTTTCAGTGAACAAGACGAAGCATGCGCTTCAAATTTATCCCACAAAGTTCTGCTTCACTGCATGTGCAGTATCGCATATACTCCGCAAAATTACAAAAAAGATTTGTAACAACAAAATATTCTATGCCAAAAACGTACCTAAAACGTTTACGTGAAAGCAAATGTCACACAGATATCTTACATCTTCCCTCTTCCTTTCCAGAATTAGGGGCGGAATGCGCTATAGATGATTCCTATTGTAAAAATCCACCTGTTTTCTTATTTCATTCTTAATGGTCTCCCACTCAATCGGCTGTAACATGACTGGCATAGGTTGAGCTGTCAGTCACAATCACAGATCACAGATCACAGTTATGACAAATGACAAATGACAGTTTGACTGTCAACCAAAATCAGGAAAAAACAAGCTTCAATCTCAAATCTCAGATCTCAGTTTTTTATTACCGATTTTTACG
>ERZ809504.31-NODE-31-length-21331-cov-6.194350_pt1 | contig 21331 bp, 23 predicted proteins | sample MGYA00521273_ERZ809504 | MGnify/ENA primary metagenome ERZ809504 (study PRJEB31581, sample SAMEA3312979) | metagenome | study: EMG produced TPA metagenomics assembly of the PRJEB8939 data set (Metagenomic analyses of Rumen microbiomes reveals...
AAGGATTTATTCTCTTATCTGTATTGTCACTCATATCTATTATTATTAATCTTTACAACAATTATTTAATCTCCCCATATCATGGATGGTTGGAAAAAACTGTGAACCCCACAACATTTGAAAAGTTGGGTTTTCAGGACTTCCTCCATACCATTTTGTTAACAATACCAACATAGCTCTGGATAATCTTTACCACCTTGGTAGAGACATTCTCCTCGATGTAGTCAGGAACGGGAATGCCGTAGTCACCATTCTGATTTAATGTCACTGCAGTATCTACAGCCTGAAGCAATGACTTTTCATCGATACCGGCAATGATGAAGCATGCCTTATCGATTGCCTCAGGACGTTCTGTAGAGGTACGGATGCAGATGGCAGGGAATGGATGACCGACACTTGTAAAGAAGCTGCTCTCCTCAGGCAGTGTACCACTATCACTCACTACTGCAAAGGCATTCATCTGAAGACAGTTGTAGTCATGGAAGCCAAGAGGCTCGTGCTGAATAACACGGCTGTCGAGTTTAAAGCCAGACTGCTCCAAACGTTTTCGGCTACGTGGATGACAGCTATAAAGGATTGGCATATCATACTTCTCTGCCATCTTATTGATAGCGGTGAAGAGGCTCATAAAGTTCTTCTCGGTATCAATGTTCTCCTCACGGTGTGCAGAGAGCAGGATATACTTACCCTTCTCCAAGCCCAGACGTTTATGAATATCGCTTGCCTCTATCTCAGCAAGATTCTGATGCAGCACCTCAGCCATTGGGCTACCAGTAACGTAGGTGCGTTCTTTTGGCAAGCCGCAGTCAGCGAGATAGCGGCGTGCATGCTCAGAGTATGCCATGTTCACATCGCTGATAATGTCCACAATACGACGATTGGTCTCCTCTGGCAGACACTCGTCCTTGCAGCGGTTGCCAGCCTCCATATGGAAGATAGGAATATGCAGGCGTTTGGCACCAATCACTGACAAGCAACTGTTGGTATCACCAAGTACTAGCACTGCATCAGGCTTGGTCTCAACCATCACCTTATATGACTTGTCGATGATGTTACCCATCGTAGAACCGAGGTCATCACCTACAGCCTCCATATAGATATCAGGATCTGCCAACTTCAAATCCTTGAAGAACACCCCATTGAGGTTATAGTCATAGTTCTGACCGGTATGTGCCAACAGACAGTCAAAGTACTGACGGCACTTGTTAATCACCGCAGCCAGACGGATAATCTCCGGGCGCGTTCCAACAATTATCAGAAGCTTCAACTTCCCATTCTCTTTAAATTTTGCCATTATATTGTACTATTATTATATCACATCGAGGAACAATGAAGCTCCTTATCTAGTTCTTTCTTCCTGGCAGCCGCATTCTGAAGATATTCTTCCATATGCGCACGACCTTCCTTAAGCGAATGTAATGCTGATTGTATTTTGTTTATGTCCATCATATAGACTGAATGTTTGTTCTGGCAGGCAGTATCGAACTGCGAACTGTCGTTCCACCTGTGCTGCCAGAAACCGTAACAACTTAACTTATAATAAATTTTCTTTTTCGATATCCTTGAAATATTTATAGGTATCGACCTTCAACTCTCCACAAGCTGCTTCATCAGCGACGATGATGGCATGGGGGTGGAGCTGGAGGCAGCTGATGGTCCACATGTGGTTGACTGCCTCTTCAACGCCATGCTGCAGGGCACGTGCCTTGTTATGTCCGTTGACCATGATCATTACTTGCTTGGCATCCATGACGGTGCCTACTCCAACAGTCAATGCTGTCTTAGGAACTTTATTCACATCGTTATCGAAGAAACGACAATTGGCGATGATGGTATCGGTGGTGAGGGTCTTCTGACGGGTACGGCTGGTCAGGCTGGAGCCTGGCTCATTGAAGGCGATATGACCGTCGGGACCGATGCCGCCCATAAACAGGTCGATGCCACCTGCAGCCTTAATGGCTTTCTCGTAATTCTCACACTCTGCCTTCAGATCCTTGGCATTGCCATTGAGGATATGGACGTTCTCTTTCTTGATGTCGATGTGGCTGAAGAAGTTGTTCCACATGAAGCTGTGGTAGCTCTCGGGATGTTCCTCGGGGAGGTTCACATACTCGTCCATGTTGAACGTGATGACGTTCTGGAAGGAGACCTTGCCTGCTTTGTTCAAGGCAATCAGCTCTTTGTACATGCCCAACGGAGAGCTTCCTGTAGGACAGCCGAGCTTGAACGGCTTCTCAGCCGTCGGCTTTGCTTCGTTAATACACTTGGCTACATAGTTTGCAGCCCATTTCGACATCTTTTCGTAGTCGGGTTCAATAATTAATCGCATTTCTTTGCTTTTTTATGTTATTAATGTTTATTTTATCTCCGAAGGACCTGCCACTAAAAAGCTAAAACAGGGGGTTTCCAAGGGAGGTTATTTAAAATGAAAGATTAAAGATGAAAAATTAAAAATTAAGATGAGAGAATTATAAGAGGTGAGTTATTTGTGATGATCGAGCATCAGGTGGGTCTCATTGACTAATATGCCATAATCGGCGGTTTCTCTGATGCAGTCTTCACAAAGGGTGGTCAGGTAGGTGTTTTCCTCATCACCTTCCTTTGTGACATAGACTGCTCGTAATTCATGGTCGTCACAAAAGCCAAGGCAGAACTTGTTCCAACATTTGGGCTTTTCAAGCATTTTGTCTGCCCATCGTTTCAAGTCTTCACGACTGGCTACGGACTTTATTGTGATTTTAACGTACGACATTAAAGATGTGTGATGATAATCCCCCCGGGATTAACAGAAATCTGAAGGGAATCGATCAGTTAAAAGTGAAAAATTAAAATTCGGTTTACTTTTCGTAATACCAATCAAAGAAGTCCTTTCTAGTCTTTCCGAGATTTTTCAGAGAATTACGAACTATCAACTCAGGAACGGGATCAATATGAGTTTGTAGGGTTATTGACGAAGTAGTCCTTCTTTTACCCATTTTTCATGGCCACCACGTCCTTTAGTTCCTTGTTCCTCACGAGAACACCCACACTCAAACAAAAAGTCACGAAAATCTGACAATGGAATGTTAGAGAGTTTCTGACGATTCATAAGGTAACAGGAATAGAATATTTACTGAACTCCGACTTTCCGAATATCTTTTTCATCTGACTTCTACGAAGAAGAGAGGAAGGGGTTGGAATAGTCACATTTCCAGCCTTTGCTTTACGCCACCCATGTTTGAGTAAGTCCTGTTCAAGGGTACCTTTTTCAATAGTGTACTCAAGATAGTCCTTTAAAACCCACTCGAATGACTTACGGGCTCCATCCTTACTATGGTCATACCCGATCAGATCAAGTTCTGGACAGTAGGCATAGTGAACACCATCTTCCTTAAACATAAAGACAGACAGTTCAACTTTTATTCCTGTATTGTTTATTTGTATTTGATTCATTGCTAGAATTAATTACAAAAAAATATAATACGAATTTATGACTTAGATTTCGGTGAGGGGAATGTGGACTTATCCTTTGGATACATCTAGCCCTTCCTTCACTACCAGGGATTTTTCATGGTGGTGAGGGGAGGTTAATGGTGCCTAAAAGGATATAGGTCAACGAGTTACCACCTCTACACGAGGGACTTGCGTCCCGTAGATTCAATAGGGCTTGTGTCCTATAACGGGGCAAAGGTACAATTTTTTTAGCGGATTATCAAGTATTTTACTAATTTTTGTTCTTATTTTGTTGACCGATATGACAGGGGACAGTTCGTGTCACCGTGGGGTTCCCTTCGTCATCGTACCTAACACGCATGCGGTCGAGGGTGTTGATGAACTGGTAGTTGTCTTCCTCATCTTCAAAGACAGTTTGATGATTAATACCACGCATCATCACATAGTAGATGCCTGTGCCTGAGGATGTTCGAGGTTGGCGGGGCATTGGTTAAACCACCTTTATTCCTTTATTAGTTAGATTCTGTATTACCATTGCCTTCCAAGAGGGTAAAGCGGCCTGTGCTTGCTTTATCACATCTTCTTTGTCGGAATCCTTTATATTGGGAAGCGTTCTGAAACTGACACATGCGTTTTCAAAGAGGAAGTCAATGCTCTTGTCAACAGTGTCCTTCTCTACTTCGCCTTGCTGAATCTCTATGTCATATTGCTCCTTATATTTCTGCAGAATAGCTGACTTGAAAAGATTGTAGAGGGCTTTCTCACCCTGACTCTTTGCTTTTTCAATCAGCAAGTCAGTTGCATTAAGAAGAGCATCTTCGAGTTTTTTGTATTTAGTGTTCATCAACTTCTTATTTATCTGTCTATATATGAAGGAACACCATAGTCCGCAGAACGAAGGCTGATGTAGGATGGATAAAGTCTGAAGTGATTCTTGTTGTCTATACATCCCGGTATCCAGCGCCTCCTTGATGAAATCCGCCTCAACATTCATCGGTAAGATGGATGATGTTTGATGGCTGATGGAAGATGTGATTCATCTTGAATATCGCTTCGTATCGTGGATTAAGAACTATCATGGCTTACGCACAATGGATGAAACCTTTGCAATATTACTCTTTTCTATTGACTCTTTCAATTTTGTGAGATACTCTTCTGAATTTGCCCCCGGTTGCAAGTCAAATAATTGGGTGCCTGCATCAGTCAGTGTGTATATACTAAAACCAAATGGTGGTTTTAATATCTCAATATTTATATCAACTGACGTTAAATGCATTGTCACTGATTCCGGATAAGAGAGTCCCCCCAAAGATGCATTAACAAATCCTGCATCAATTAAAGTTTGAAATTTATTGAAGGGGTAGAATTTATTATCAGTAAGAATAAACTCAGGAACACACGCTTTATCAAAGACAAACTGTGTTATTTCGAAAAACCAATCTAACTCAAACTTGTCTGCTCTATAAAACACATCAAGTGTACGCTTAAAGAAGGACTTGGGTTTTCTTAGTTCTAATTCAAGTATTTTACTCCATAAAGGCTGCAAATCCTGATTATATATATTCCTTGCGAATTCATAAAAGCTTACAGCCCAGGCAGGATCTATACAAATTTCAGGAAATGAATCAGATTGTATAGAAATAGATGCTGCTCCATAAATAGTAACAATGTTGTTCATTTCCCCAATATCCCTCTTTGAATACTGTCGTTTTGTCATTTCCTCAATAACATACTTACGGAACTCTAACAACATATCCTGAGTCAAAGTCTCACCATCTATTTGGAATGAATTTAGACAACTCTTAACAACATTGGCATCATTAGTATGAAATCCTAATTCCAAATAATGATAAACCAGACGTAGAGACTTATTATTATTTATAATGTCTATTAATTGTGCCATGATTTAAAATTCAATGTATTATTGTTTTTCATCTAAGATGCCCTCAGCTTGAAGACCTTCTTCAATATACTCGATTTCATCCTTTATGGACTGAATGGAAGTGGCTTGATTCTTGTTTTGCCAAGATTGAAACCAAACGCATAGTATTCCTATGCAGATAGAAGCTATTGTTCCTATCAACAACACCAATTTTATACTATCAATTCCATGTTGAGAGTACAGGCTTATCCATGTCACAAAAGCGGATCCTGCTATTCCAAAGAAACAGAATGCAACAGACATAAACCATTGCCCATTGGTTTTGCAGCCATTTACCGTCGTCTTAAGACGATTCCACTCCCTTCTATCCATTGCAAACGAATTATGAGTGGTTGGTAATGTTACCGATCTACTCTCCTTTATGGTAATCGTATTTGTTGCCATGATTAAAACTACTATGATATTGTTCCAACCTCTTCAAACAAAAGACCCTTGGAAGCAATCGGTACATTATGATATATATTTTGGCGATCTGGCTCTTTTATAGTGGATACCAAATTCTTGTATTCTTCTACTGTGCTCACTCCAAACATGACCTTTGCCTTGTTGAAATAACGCAAGCTTGCTAATTTGGGAAGAACAAAGAACTGTTGATTGTAAACACTTAACTCCGGAAACCAATACAACTCTAAACTATCCTTGCTAGGATAGATGAGTGACAAATAGTAGAGAAGCAAATCTGTACGAACCATGTCATCAAACCTGACTTTTACAGCATGTTGCTTCATCGTGTCGGCTACAACACTTACCCGACTCAGTTGGTGTCTGTCGTTCTTATATTGATTTAGAGTATAATTATATGTTCTGAATCGCATGAATGATATTTCCTGAGGGGAACTCATCCTTCGCTCCTCAACAATACAGAAGTGGTGGGAAACCAATTCATGTACCATTTCAAACTGCTCCTTTGACAGCAATATGGTGACTATAGAGAGGAACAGATCGTGATTGAAATAGCGATAATTATCGAAACAAACACAATCTATCGAGTTACCTTCATAAAGACTGATTTCATTATCAGCATAAAGTTGTAACATGCGCTCAAAGAAATCTGACAATAATTCCTTAGTGAGATATTGAGTACCTACCACTGTCATGATAAAGTCCAAGAAATCATCCTTTAACGGTAGCATCTCGTTGATGCTCTTTTCTACAACCTCTATAAAATTGCTGTTATTAATTGTATGATAGTCTATCTTGTAATTTAACAATGAAGAAAGAAACAGGTCCAAATAGTCACGAATCAGCAAATATGTATTGGGATTGGCTGCCATGATAGCAGACTTAATACCTTTCACCTTGTTTGATGTAGGAAGCATTATTGGGTCGTCTGCTGCCAAATAAGAGGGCATTTTACCTATCGGTGGACGCTGAAAGCGAGGCTTGTCATATATATCACGAAGGAGTTGGTCATAACCTCCTTCAAACTTCTCGTCGCTACTGAGATCGATAAAGATACGTGACTTTGCAAAGACTGGCACGCAGGGTTTATCATTTTCATACTCATAAACGACAGGGATGAACTTTGTCTGGTCTGCATTGGTATAAATCTCCTCAGATACGATAGTGCTCTCTATTCCCACGCCACCCTTACGAGTGTTTGCTTTCTCTGCATATTCCTTGGTGCAAATAAGAAGCACCTTCTTTACTTCAGGATTGGCCACCATCTGTTCCATAAACTTGTTCTTGTCCTGGCCATCTTGCAAATCCCAAATATCTATGATGACATGAACCCCATCGGAAGACAGGCGTTCAGCCAACTGTTGCACCCGAATCTGATTCTCCTTCGGATGCCAGCTATATGATATAAATACCTTTGGTGTGTCCATTTATCCAATTTGTTATTAGCTCTGACTGGCAGTATCGAACTGCATCACTTAATGACCACCTGTGCAATCAGAAGATGTTTGATGGAAGAGATACGAGATGTAACGATAACTTTTGCTTATCACTGCTCTCGCTTACCCACATCTTTACGCACCCGCTTGACAGTGTGCTTAATCTTACCTATGAGGAAGTTTATCTCGAGAGAAGACTCAGTCTCGCTAGTCTGCAGATCAGGCATCACGATGTCGGTAAGCACCTCACCGAAATGCTGCATCTTGGTTTCCTGCTTCTTCTTATCGGTTTCTGTATGCAGTTCGAGCAACTCATGCTTAAGGGTCTGTACCTTATCAAAGGTCTCAACGATAGCTACTGTTGCATCAGCAGCCCTGTCAGACTTGAGACACGTTGCAAGCATATATAAACCCTTGGAGGTGAAAGCCTTATAGTTATATTTGCTATGTCGCCCCTTACCGTTCACTGGTTCTAAGGTCGAATTATTTAACCTTAAACCATCTTCTATGGTCGAAAGTTTCGACCTTAGAGCAGCTGACTCCTCTTTTGTAAGTTCGAACACATAGTCATTACGAAACTTGCGAGGATTGTTCTTGACAGCCTCATTCACACGTTTGGTCTCTACACCGTATAGCATTGCGACATCACGGTCGAGCAGCGCTTTCTGCCCACGTACCACGACTATTCTATTCTCAACTTCCTTCATCAAGGTTGGTAAGAAATCTATCTCATTCTTAACAATATTGCTCATAACCAATGTATAATTCTTGAGACCTACAGAACAAGCGACTTAAGTCGAGTCCCTTTCAGAATTTGCTCCTTCAATGGCTCTGTCACTTGACTATTGTCGACTTCCTTCGCACCTCGGCAAATCAAGCAAGCTCGTTTGCACTCGGTTTGGCGTCAGTTATCTTGATATTCTTGATTTGATATTGAGTCATCACTTGCCTTTCATCGGACCTGGATCAGGAGTCTTTTTATCTTTTGCATGAGAGGGGGATGGACTTTTTGAAGACTTGCTGTCCCTCACATGCTTTGGCTCAGAACTTTTCTTTACCGTTGTTTTTAGATTTTTTTCGTTGCCATAATTCTTACGTCAAGCTAGGTTTGACAGTTTGCACACCAAACAACAAACTGCTATCAAAGCAAAAACAAACTTCAATATAAAACAGAATGTTGTAAGATATGGTGTAATCTCTGGATAACCTTTAGTCGGTGTCTCATCTATCTTCGATTTATCTTTTACCTTACTCTCTTCATATCTGTATTTTATCGATCCAAACAAAGCCATAATAAGATATTGCATGTAATCAATGGCTAACGACAACAGCAACCATATCAAAACGCACTTATATGACGATACTTTTTCTAAATCTTGACCACAAAGCACCCATATTATCGCAATTAGCGAATAATTAGTGCTACGCGCAAGTTCACTTGCCTTGCTGGTTGCACTATGGTAGCTCTCTCTAAAATCCTTTAATGTCATAATCAATTTCGTTTTTGTGGTCCCGGGTCTGGCGTTCTGTGATCACCACCGCCACCAGACTCGTTAATATGTTCTCGTTCCCTTTGTTCTTCTTGATTATTTCCTGGTTTCATCTTAGTGATATTTCTTATTTCTATTATATTTTGTTCTGAGCATTCCGTCAAGCCTCGCCTTAACTACGTTGCATTGTTTTTAAGAATATGGTGGTCATAATTATCCTGCTATTATTATGTCATTAAATTGTTGGTAGCTCCATCACATATCGCCATAGGCATCCTATACCCTCCGAATTCTCTGTGATATATCTACGGCACTGAGGATAGATGATGCTTATATTTTTCTCATGGCATCGCTCCCATAGATAATACAAGGCTATGCCCAATGCCTGTGGTTTGGAGGACAGAGGTGATATATAAATGTTCGTAAACGGCACCTTCGCCTGCTGGTCGATGAGATAGTCTCGGATGGCCTGCGCAGTGACAAAGGGGTCATAAGCTGGAGCAAAGATGTTAACATCCATAGAGGCAAACGTTTCTGAGCCAAGGGCAGTAACTGCTTTATACGCCCTAATCATGTTCTCCTGATACATGTCGGCTTGCATAGAGGGAAAACCGAACAGCTGGACTTTAGTCTTGACACTCTTCTTGACATTAGCGACATCGGACACTCTGTCATGGTCATAACCGGAAGCTACGATGAGAAGATCATTGTCCATTTCCGAGGAATGCATACCGGCATATCCCTTAATTTGAGAAGTCTCGTAACAGTCTTCCGAGAACTCCGTGTTCTCCGCATGAAGATAGCGCAGCGGTTCTGAGTATATGACATCAAACAGGCGAATCTCGTTCAGTTGAAAACACTTAATGAGCATGTAAAGCACAGGAATGATGAACCCCGTGGAGTCAATACAGATACGCTGGTTCTTGTCAAGTCCCATTGTCTCCACAAAATCGAGTATCTGCTCATACTGGTTGAGGTCGTTGACTACATACTGCTCAAAATCGGGTTCTTTCAGCAAGTTAGCGGTATCAGGTACGAGTACCCAGATTTTTCTCCCTGCATTTATTCTCTCCCATGGTATCTGTACCCGATCATCGCGACAATAGGAGGAAATAAAAACATCGTAAGCAGTGTCTGCCTGAAGTTCCTCTGGCTTATAATAACAGTACTTATAGAAATATGTGTAGTTCATGACTGTTCTCCAAAATCAAAGAAGGTTGTCAGATGGACCTCAAAAGGAGCATTATACTCCTTCAGCTTCTGACGAACAATTTTGTCGTATGCTGTTTGCTGGTCTAATTCAAAGATGGCATCGGCCAAGGCTTCTTCTATCTCCACCAGGCCCCTCATACCCAGTCCCAATTCCCACTGAGGCATAATCGTGGTATTTATTTGATAAACTTCCTGTATATCGTTGGAATTCTTGGCTCGACGCTCTGCGACCTTAATGATATAGGAATAGTCTACAAGGGTGTTGAATACCTTCTGCGCCTCAGTGCTCATAACGGTCTTCTTCAGACTGAATATATTGATGGAGCACTGGGGCGGGATGTTCGAGAAACGCAGGTCGCGGAGATAGTCACCAATGCGGATGACGGCCTCTGTCATACGTTTACTGGAAGGTGACAAGATACGATTCTCCACATAGAACCACTCTACTGTCTTGCGGACACCCTCCATCTGTGCATCTATGCTCAGCTTGTCACCATCAACAAAGGGGGCTTTGCCCAACAGGTAGCCCTCATAGGCATAGGCGAACTTCAAGACATTGATAATATTGCGAGGAGTGCCACACGACAACATGACTAGACGCTTTAGCCCCCAGTTGGGCTGGGCTTCACAACCTTCACGAGCCAGCGTGTCGATAATGTCTGCTCTGTATTTATCAATAATCCTAAAATGTTCGGAATCCTTATTGTTTTCAGCAGCAAAACTCTGCGCCTCGTTGCCTATCTGTTCTGCTACAGCCAGCAAATCCTTGTTTTTCCCATCTCTCCACCGCCTGTAGAAGATCATATAGTTGGCACGCTCTACGATTATATCACTACCAAAGCTAAGATTACGAATGATGACATCTATTGAACGGTCATCACAGTTTGACTTCTTAAGATTTTGCCTAAGTTTGGAGATATAACCCCTGCTCTGCGACGGATTGCGTTGTAAAATCCTGTCAAGGACTCGTGTGCGGGGTGCGTCTTCTATATACTCTGTAATATCCTTCCTGTTATGGATATTGAGATTCTCTATACGTTTGTTGCATATCCCGACGATAAAATCGTAATAGTTGTTGGTGCCCCTGAGGAACTCGTCAAGAACGACCATTTCGAATTCCGAACCGATGCGGTTTTCCTCGATGGAATTCAGAATATACATAGTTCGGATGCCGTATGGACGGGTGCCTACGCGGACGATGCAAGTCGTGGGTTTCTCTCGGATAATGAGCTGAATGAGCTGTTGCTCCTTCTCAGAAAAATTCTCCAATTCGTCAATCAAATACATGATGCGCTTGTCCTTGAAGAAACTGACATTTTCCTGAAGAATGGTCGGAATGCCGAACGTCAAAGTTGGAGTAGGTATCAGACACGTGAAGTGGAGTGACTTATCTTTACGGAACAGAAAATTCTGTATCTCATAGTCGATGTTCTTCTGAAAGGTCTTGAACAGCTTGCACAGTTCTGTGAAAGTGCTGATGTTATGAACAACATCGTCGGGAAGCTTTTCAAGTATCAAACCGACAACTTTATGTTCATCATCGGCCGAAAGGATGTTCTCCTCCCTGAGATCTGCCAAGTGACGACAGACAGTCTCACCGACCCAAGACTCCCAGAATGAATGGAAGATGACTTCCCACTTATCATCAGAAAGTCCTTTCCCGGAAAACTTGTTAGGATTGAAACCAGAACAGCGAATATAGATTCCGATGAATTTCTCCTGCTCCAGCCCACTCTTCAAATCGTTTTTATAGCGTATCTTTTGTAGTTCGTAAGAGAAGTAACGCATGATATGGGTCTTGCCACTGCCCTTACTGCCCTTGATAATCATGGGCATCAGCGACCAAGGCTTCAGCAGAGACATAAAGCCCCCGTCAGTATTGATGTTGTTCCAATAACGATCTATCTCTTCGTCGGTGAAATCGACGGCCTTGATAATGTCAAACGGATTTACAAGCATAAGTCAAATCTTTTTGGCACGTTTGAATATTGGATTCCAAAGGGCATGTTCCTCGTCATACCAGATAATGGGTAATGTGTTGTCGGGCACATTATGGTGCATTCCTACCAGCAGCTGACAGTTATTATAGCCAAGGCTATGATATTCAGCAGCCTGTTCAATTATTTGTACCGGACCAGCCATCCTCACGACATTCGATAGATAATGCTTCATCAGTTCCTTGCCATAATCTCGACAAAACTGCTCTGTAACATTCTTATCAAAAAGACATCCTTTTTCGAATACACGCGACTGGTCGGAAAAACACTCGAAAGTTTCATCAAGGTCTATCACTGAGTCAACATCGTCGAACAGCCCCATTGTGTTCCTTACATGTTCCTTGCCATTCAGCGTGGATATCAGTGTGTAATAATATATTCTTATGCCGGGATAATTGCTCCTGTAGAAATCTATTTTCTCTTTTACTTCTTTATTGTCAGTGACCTGTTGGCCAGTGCCACAAAAGTCATCAATAAAAACGCAATATCTAATAGCCCTTGCTACTCGTACATCTTGTCCTGTAATCGGGTGTATTGTCCAGTTATAAGGGCGGAAATGATATTCGTGCAAGTGACATATTTGACGGAAGGGATACTGGAGGTAAGTGCTACTCTCAGAATTGGTGCCTACGCACTCAAAGAGCGTTGCATCAAGAACCTTTTTGAACTCTGTCTCTATCAGTGTTTCATCAAGCGTATTCCCGTTGTCCTCACGTAACTGCCGGATGATGGGGTAGCGGTACAGGTCTCTATACAGCGCCTCCAACAACATGCGGATGCAACGTTCGTTGAAGAACATGAACTTGGACAAGAGGTAAAGGGCGGCAACCTGTTCTTCCTCTGTCTTGAAATTAGCCGTCCAACGGTCTAACTTAGTCTTGACGATGCGCCCCTCCCACAAAATGTCGTTCAGACTAAGTATCTTATCGAGAATTTGTTTCTGTTCTGTGTCTGCCATAGCTATTTCCTGAAAAACAGTATTTTCTCGACTATAATTCTGTCGGCAGTGGCATTCCGCTTCATCATCAGCCCATAGGACTTAATCCTGTCCACCAACTCGAGTTCCTTCTTCATATCCAATGTCTGAAGAATATCAGACAAATAGGATGGTGTGTCGAAATTGTATTTACATACCTTGTTCGGTCCGACCACGAGTATCATGTATCCTCCTTTCTTCAAGACTCTTACCGACTCCGTAAGAGCTTCACGCATTTCATTGAGATAGGTTGATACGATACAGGCCCTGGTCTTGTCAACAGCAGAGATCTTCTGTATCAGACTGTCTGCCTCTTTAATATTAGTCGGTTCAACTACCAAATTCTTCTTTAGAATGCCCTCACGGCCGATGCTTGCCTGCTCCAAGTCACGGATATTATCTGCTGCACCATAGCCAAACCAGTTCAGGCTTAGGCGGGAGGAACGTATGTATTTTTGTGCTCCAGCGTATGGTGGGGATGTCAGCACCATATCGACCGATTCATCTGGTAAGAGGCCTTTCGCCTGAAGGTCAGTGGTGATGTGCCTGGCATCCGAGGCTATAACCTTGGCATCTACTTTTACAGCTTCGGTATTAATCAATGTACCAATACGCGTAATGTTCTCTGTAGCGACCTTGCGGAAACTTTCATATACATCGATGTCGCGCAACTGGTCTATCTTGATTCTTATCTTCTGATAGATATCAGGCTTATCGGTAAAGCGCTCGGGATTGAGTTTTACTGGCACATATATGCGCGGGTCAGCATAGCTTACTTTTTTGATGATGTTAGACAGGCAAACCAAAAAGAAATTCCTGACTGTTTGTTCCCTGATATTACGGATGGAGGCCAAAAGACTGCTGATTTGACGCTGAACGTGTGCTGAAAACCAGTAATCTCGATTGGGAAAATCTGGAATTTCAGTATCATTATTATCTTTCGCCCTCTTAACTATCCTCTCCAGCTCTCTTTGAAGCTGCTTCGCATTAATTGCAGTAGGCTTTACTATTGAAATGAGCCTTGCTATCGGGTTGGAGTCAACACCAAGGGCATTTCTGCCGCTTAACGCCGCCTCAAGAAGTACTGTGCCTGTTCCACAAAACGGATCCAAAACCACTCCCTTTTTGGGACAAAAGCGTTCTGTTGCTAACAGAAAATAAGGAATGTTAGGCAGAAGTTTTGCGGGATAAGGATGGATAAGATGCGTGAAACGATCACTTAAGGCCATTTGAGGGACCAAGTCCCTGAAACTAACCTCTATTGGCCGCCCGACCTCAGCATATTGCTCAAAAAAATGCTGGATAATGCTTCCTGTTTCTATAGTCATTTCTATTTCCCGTTGTTCTGTATACATCCTGCCCCTCTTAATCCTAAGTTTTTCATTATCCTTAAATCTTTAGTAGGAAATCTATCTCTCCTCCATCAATTTCACAACTCATCCAGCCCGTCCTTCCAAGCAGGGAAGGGAGGATTTTTGATGAGCTCAGAATACTTCTTCAGGCATTTATTGGCCAAGAGCCTGCCTTTGGAGAATTTCTCAGGACTGATACACTCCAGAATGGCGACCTTGGAAGGAACCTTAACAAAAGCGGTCTCTAGGGAACGATAATCATTCTCATCGTCCTCGCAATGTGAAATGTATGTCTGATAAAAGTAGTATTCTCAGCATAAGCTATAATGGTTTGTTTATCTCACTGTTTCTTGCTCGCTCTTAGCGTTCATACGGCTTATGCCGCAAGGTTGCGATGACAGAGGGGAGTCGAACCCCAATGGATCTCTGCGGCGACCCATTCCGTCCACTACGGTCTATCACACCGGTTTTCGAGGTTAATTCTGCTCCTCGCCCATGATCCAAGTCTTTGACTCTTCAACATCCTTCCAACCTCCATAGAGGTCAAGCTGCTACTGCAACTCTGTTTGCACAGTTGGATGTCTGAGCTACTCCATCATCGAATGATTGATAGAAAGGAGACTAACTACTAGCTGGGCTACAAACCACAGCGTTCTCGCAGCTTGAATCCACCTCTCGGACTCAAGCTACTTTCCGAAAAATACGAATTTTTTCATACTCATTACTCAAGGGGGCTATTATCAATGACTGCCGACAGCCCCGTTTAGCCGGCTGTTTTATTTATCTTGCAGGAGCCATGCCTCCTGTCACTATACTGCCGCTTTGGTTAAAGATTGTTTATGAATCTTTATTTTTATTTTCGACCAAATTCCTGTCCCTTTCGCCTCACCTCAAATTTTATCTTGACATCTTCCGACCTCAATTATTCCAATTTTCACCCCCGAAGCCCTCATCTGCATCCTCTCAGCCCTCTATCCGAACCACCTCTTTCTTAACACTTCTTTACACTTCCGTATAAAACTTTCTTAAAGCTATTGTCTGTTTGGGTAAAAATGGCTACCTTTGTATAGAAATGAGCTGGAAAGGCTTAATTTCCCGGATGTCTGATGAATGTCTGATAACTCTGGAATTCGGTTTTCCGTTTTACGTTGTGTATCAGGCTGTTATGCGGAAGTTCACATTAGCTGGGAAATCACAAAAATAACAAGACCTCATTATTTTCTCCCAAACATATTGGAGTTTACAAGAACATGTATTCGACTTTCAAGGTTATCTGGGGCGATATCTTGAGACATAAATATATCAATTAACATTCTCCGATATTCCCGTTCCTTATTCCAACGGTCTTGACTATGACGTATATCATCCCGACAATATGCATAATAAATAATTTGTGACTTGGACAATTTCATACGTTCAGCAATTGCTGCCCACCACTTATTATCTGTCTCACCAAGGGAGAGTCCAAAAAGACATATCATATCTGATTCCTGTATAAGTCGTGTACAATGATCATCTGTCAAATCTCCTCTATTAACTGTTGTCGTCGGCTTTACTAGCATATCTAATACCTGTTCATTAGAACGGAAAGACTCGTTGGCAATCTGAGAGACATCATTGACTCCCAAAATCAATTCTGTATCGTAAATAGTACCATGAATATGATTGATAGACTGTAAGACTCTTTGATATCCTTGCTGATTTTTCTTTGATAGTTCCAAAGAAATATTCTTAGTTTTAACATTGAGAACTTTTTCTATCGTGTCTGTATAATTATAAGTAATGATATTGACGGTATCGTTTGACAAGGCACCTGGATTCATATAGTTTACCAAGACCCGTTGGTTACGTAAAGGAAAATAAAAATAAGGCATGGATAAGTCGTGTTTTAATTTCTCAGCATATTTCAATTCTGATAGCGAGGCTTTCTCCATCTGGTGAATAAGATATGCCTTCAATTCGTCATTAATATCAAAATAAATCTGATAAACCTCATCAACCGTTTTCAGTTCTGTTGTATATAATCCAAGTCCTTTCTCCAAGTCTGACCATTTATTGGACTCCCTATACCTTGCGATGTCCACCTTCAATTTTGAAATTACCTCAGAAGCGGAAGGGAGTGCTACATAATGTTTATAGAAGTCCGCATAACTGGTCTTCATGTCGAGATTGACATCAAAACCATTTCCGATTAGATGAAGTATATTCATATTTCAACACAACAATTTGAACACAATATATTCAAATTATCTCAGTTTCCTAAGTCTATCGGTTGTCGGACATTGGGCTTTGACAAACGGATGACATCTCCAACTTGCTGAAGAGTTCCTTTCATCAGCATAAAATCCAACAACTTGATTACCCGTTCGTCTGTGATGTCAATGACTTTCTGCTTGAGAACTTGGATAATGTCCCCTATCGTTAATTTTTGATTGGGGAGTATTGTCTGTATATAACCTCCCAATGCCCCGTTAATGACTGGTTCAACATAGTCTTCTGGGCATTGATTGTTATTCAATAATTGTTTCATTTCACCTATAGAAGTGACTGCCTTTTTAAGCGCAATTTCTACAGGATCAAAATATTGAGTTATGTGTTTCATTACATTTTAAAATGCCACAGGGGCAGATACGGATTCTAAACTGGACTAGTTAGCGGATTTCAATTGTTTTTTACTCCTTCTTACGCTTTTTAATCGCCTCGATAACCTTTGACTTCTCTTTACGCTGGCGAAACCAGAGGAGTAAGAAAAAAGCTCCTAAGATAGCCATTAGAACATCAACCAAGATAAAGACTATTTCGGTAATAGAATTATCTGGAAATACAACCGTCTTTATAGCTATGAAAAAAGACACAAACGAGGTTAGACAGGCAATGGCGAATTCTAAATACAGATCGCTCTGACTGCCACGCTCCAACTCCTCTAACTCACTCTCCTTGACTTCGTAGATAACAACTTCACCTACTACGTACTTACGGACAGTAGTTCCACCACTGGCGTTTTCGTGTACCTGAGAATTAGTTGGCTGTTCCATGGAGTTCCTCCCTGATGATTTTTTTCAGATATTCCGAATTATCCTTAGGCATAGTCCACGCTGTATAGAGGTCATTGCGGAAGGTCAATACAAAAACAGAATATTTTTCTGTTCCTGCAATCTGGTCTCTCACATACATCCGTCGGTCTTCTTCCCCCTCCATCTTGAGAAAGTAGGCATTCTTCATCAACTTGCGGACTTCACCAAGAGCCAGCAAGCGATCTTTCATTATCTGATTGATCTCTTCTTTCTCAGAGCCCAGTATCACCAAATAGTAGGTCATAAAAGTTGTTGTTTTGGAAATCAAATGGGATTATCAATCTAATGCCAAAGTCACCTGCTTTTGTTTAGCATATAATTATTATCTCAAAAGAATACAGAGTCATAGAAATCTCTAAAAAGAACACGGGGACAGGTTCTTCGACTAGCGAAGCGTGCTGAGCACGATTACGTGTCATATTTTACTATCTTTACTCCTTTTTTACTTATTTCCTTTTAAAAAAAATATTCATCTCGTCAAGGGTCAGGGCTCCGCTGGCTATGATGCGCTGCTGCACCTTCGTAAGATCTTCTTCATTCAGAATGCCGCAATAACGTCGCTCCTCGGACATGAACACATTGAACTTGGCACGGATGGGCTGGGCACAGTTGGCGTAGGAGTCGTGGCTCAGGAAGTCGTAGTCGGCTGCTTTGAGCGGCACTTGGCAGGAAAGCAGCCTCGGACGGCACTGAATATAGGAGTTGATCTCTGAGTTGATCATCACCGAACACACCAAAATGCGGTCGTCGGCCACTCCGGCAACGATGAGGAACTTCTCGTGGTCTATGCCCGGCCAAGGGCCAATGAACACAGCTCCGGGCGCCACGGCCATATCGCGCAGGCCCTCGAGCACTGACAACGTGTTTTTGCTTGCCATAACCCGTTAGCTTAGTGCGGCCTCGAGGTGCGAGAATTCATTGACATACTCCAACTCGTCACCGTTCAGACCAGCTTCGCGGGCAATGCTGTCCCAACTGATGGAGAAATCTTTTGCGGTGCTACGCCAGGCTACATCGTGCGATTTCTCCTTGATCTCGTCGTATGAAAGCGGGGAATACTTGTTGATGGCCTCTTGCAGTGCCTCCTGCTCGTTGGCAGAGAGTTTGTTAAGGTCGGCATCCTGGAGTGGCTTCACATACATCCAGTTCTCCACCTGGAAGTAGCGGCCAAGTCCCTCGCTGTCGGGCATATACGAGTCACCACGGACTATCTTCAACATGTCGTACAAGCGCGACGGCACGGGACCTGCCTCCATGGCGATGTAGGTGTCGCCAGTGATGGGGCGGCCCCAATCGGCCAAATGCTGCCGGTCGGCAAAATAGATGATCTTGAAGATCTTGTGGAAGTCCTTGCGCTGCACACGGTTGGCTACGAAAAGCAATGCATTCAGGGTCTTCACTTTGTCAAATTGTACGTTCATATTGCTCGTTTTTTTTATTCTCGTTTGTATGACAAGGGACAGGTACGTGTCATATGCACTTTAGTTTTGGTGTGAGGGGAATGTGGACTTATCCTTTGGATACATCTAGCCCTTCCTTCACTACCAGGGATTTTTCATGGTGGTGAGGGGAGGTTAATGGTGCCTAAAAGGATATAGGTCAACGAGTTACCACCTCTACACGAGGGACTTGCGTCCCGTAGATTCAATAGGGCTTGTGTCCTATAACGGGGCAAAGGTACAATTTTTTTAGCGGATTATCAAGTATTTTACTAATTTTTGTTCTTATTTTGTTGACCGATATGACAGGGGACAGTTCGTGTCACCGTGGGGTTCCCTTCGTCATCGTACCTAACACGCATGCGGTCGAGGGTGTTGATGAACTGGTAGTTGTCTTCCTCATCTTCAAAGACAGTTTGATGATTAATACCACGCATCATCACATAGTAGATGCCTGTGCCTGAGGATGTTCGAGGTTGGCGGGGCATTGGTTAAACCACCTTTATTCCTTTATTAGTTAGATTCTGTATTACCATTGCCTTCCAAGAGGGTAAAGCGGCCTGTGCTTGCTTTATCACATCTTCTTTGTCGGAATCCTTTATATTGGGAAGCGTTCTGAAACTGACACATGCGTTTTCAAAGAGGAAGTCAATGCTCTTGTCAACAGTGTCCTTCTCTACTTCGCCTTGCTGAATCTCTATGTCATATTGCTCCTTATATTTCTGCAGAATAGCTGACTTGAAAAGATTGTAGAGGGCTTTCTCACCCTGACTCTTTGCTTTTTCAATCAGCAAGTCAGTTGCATTAAGAAGAGCATCTTCGAGTTTTTTGTATTTAGTGTTCATCAACTTCTTATTTATCTGTCTATATATGAAGGAACACCATAGTCCGCAGAACGAAGGCTGATGTAGGATGGATAAAGTCTGAAGTGATTCTTGTTGTCTATACATCCCGGTATCCAGCGCCTCCTTGATGAAATCCGCCTCAACATTCATCGGTAAGATGGATGATGTTTGATGGCTGATGGAAGATGTGATTCATCTTGAATATCGCTTCGTATCGTGGATTAAGAACTATCATGGCTTACGCACAATGGATGAAACCTTTGCAATATTACTCTTTTCTATTGACTCTTTCAATTTTGTGAGATACTCTTCTGAATTTGCCCCCGGTTGCAAGTCAAATAATTGGGTGCCTGCATCAGTCAGTGTGTATATACTAAAACCAAATGGTGGTTTTAATATCTCAATATTTATATCAACTGACGTTAAATGCATTGTCACTGATTCCGGATAAGAGAGTCCCCCCAAAGATGCATTAACAAATCCTGCATCAATTAAAGTTTGAAATTTATTGAAGGGGTAGAATTTATTATCAGTAAGAATAAACTCAGGAACACACGCTTTATCAAAGACAAACTGTGTTATTTCGAAAAACCAATCTAACTCAAACTTGTCTGCTCTATAAAACACATCAAGTGTACGCTTAAAGAAGGACTTGGGTTTTCTTAGTTCTAATTCAAGTATTTTACTCCATAAAGGCTGCAAATCCTGATTATATATATTCCTTGCGAATTCATAAAAGCTTACAGCCCAGGCAGGATCTATACAAATTTCAGGAAATGAATCAGATTGTATAGAAATAGATGCTGCTCCATAAATAGTAACAATGTTGTTCATTTCCCCAATATCCCTCTTTGAATACTGTCGTTTTGTCATTTCCTCAATAACATACTTACGGAACTCTAACAACATATCCTGAGTCAAAGTCTCACCATCTATTTGGAATGAATTTAGACAACTCTTAACAACATTGGCATCATTAGTATGAAATCCTAATTCCAAATAATGATAAACCAGACGTAGAGACTTATTATTATTTATAATGTCTATTAATTGTGCCATGATTTAAAATTCAATGTATTATTGTTTTTCATCTAAGATGCCCTCAGCTTGAAGACCTTCTTCAATATACTCGATTTCATCCTTTATGGACTGAATGGAAGTGGCTTGATTCTTGTTTTGCCAAGATTGAAACCAAACGCATAGTATTCCTATGCAGATAGAAGCTATTGTTCCTATCAACAACACCAATTTTATACTATCAATTCCATGTTGAGAGTACAGGCTTATCCATGTCACAAAAGCGGATCCTGCTATTCCAAAGAAACAGAATGCAACAGACATAAACCATTGCCCATTGGTTTTGCAGCCATTTACCGTCGTCTTAAGACGATTCCACTCCCTTCTATCCATTGCAAACGAATTATGAGTGGTTGGTAATGTTACCGATCTACTCTCCTTTATGGTAATCGTATTTGTTGCCATGATTAAAACTACTATGATATTGTTCCAACCTCTTCAAACAAAAGACCCTTGGAAGCAATCGGTACATTATGATATATATTTTGGCGATCTGGCTCTTTTATAGTGGATACCAAATTCTTGTATTCTTCTACTGTGCTCACTCCAAACATGACCTTTGCCTTGTTGAAATAACGCAAGCTTGCTAATTTGGGAAGAACAAAGAACTGTTGATTGTAAACACTTAACTCCGGAAACCAATACAACTCTAAACTA
>ERZ809504.33-NODE-33-length-21068-cov-5.408319_pt1 | contig 21068 bp, 8 predicted proteins | sample MGYA00521273_ERZ809504 | MGnify/ENA primary metagenome ERZ809504 (study PRJEB31581, sample SAMEA3312979) | metagenome | study: EMG produced TPA metagenomics assembly of the PRJEB8939 data set (Metagenomic analyses of Rumen microbiomes reveals...
CCTGTTGTCAGACGGTCTCCATGGGCATGAATGTCATTAATTAATTGTTGTAACACAGCCTCCCGGTCTCCCTTTGGCACAAGATCCATCTCAAGGGCTATGGCTTGTGCACACTGGCTGCCTGTGGCATATTGGTGAGTAGTGGGGTGGTAGAACTCCTTGATGAACGCAGTCTTGATGCTGTCAGCCCGTGCTTCATCCATCAGACGGTTCCACCAATAATAATGAGCTGTTGATACCAGTGCCATCGGTGTGTTTTGCGCAAACCCTGCACGACCTGGTCCGTAGTCGTACCAGTCGCCCAGTCCTTGACGGAGGATATAACAGGAGTCCTGTGTTGCAAGATAATCCACATAACGTTTCATCTGTGGACGATAGCGGGTAATGAGCTTGTCATCACCATAGAATGCTTGATAGAGGAAGGGCAGGGCGATAAATGCTCCTCCCCATTCTGGTGATTCTAAGAACGGAGGTGCCCAGGAACCTTCGAAAATCACATAGTTAGGTGCTATCTCTGGCAAGGCGCCATTGGGGTATTGTGCGTCGGCGATATTCTGCATGGTCTGCTCGATCATCGCCCGACAGTCGTAATTAGCTAAGAGTCCTTCTCCGTTCAACCAGTCTTGTTCCAGCCAACCCAGTTTCTCACGATGGGGACAGTCAGTCCACACAGACTGCCAGTTGGAGCGAATGGCGCGGTCAATCAAGCGGTAAGCATCATTAAAGAGAGGGTTAGAGCATTCAAAGTCACCTGTCTTCTCTGCTGAATTATAAACGAAGCACGACTCTATATTTCTCAACACCTCAATATCACCCTCTATTTGCATGTAGCGATAACCATAATAAGAGAAGCGAGGATGCCATTTTTCTAATTGTTGTTTTCCTCCTTTTAATATATAATTGTAATAATGTGGGCGACCTGTTTGTTTCTGATTGACCAGTCCTTCCTTGGTCAGTGTCTCTCCGGGAGTCAGTTTCAGCTGTTGCCCTCGTTTCCCTTGGACGGTTATCTCAGGGAATCCCGCAAGGTTCTGTCCCATGTCGAGTACTAATACGGAGTCGTTCCTGATAGTGTCCTTCACGGAATAGCGTTCCATGATTTTCACGGGTTTTGCTATCTGCTGACGGAGCACACCCTTAGGTGCTTCCTGAATAACAACAGGGAACCAGTCTTTAGGATCTTCTAAACGGGCATCATAGTCCTCACCACCATAGATGCTGTTGAAGGTAATGGGTGATAATGCCCATTGCCATTGGTCGTCGCTGACAATATCCTCGGTCTTTCCATTGAGATATTCGATGTGCATACGGAACAATAAGGTAGGGGGACCAAACGATATCTTCATCTTGGCATAGCGAAGACCCTGCTCGTTGTAGAAACCGTTACCCAGCAACACTTGAATGGTCTGTGGATTGTTGTCTGGTGTCTGATGGTTGATGTCAGAAGTGACATCGTATGTGTTGTAAAAGATACTTTTATCGTAATCGCTCCATAGTGGTGCGAAAGAAGCGTCTCCCACTTTCTTACCATTGATGGTTAACTCATAGAAACCCAGTCCGACGATAGAGACAGTAGCTTTCAATACTTTCTCCTTGAGGTGGAAATCTTTCCGCAGCAGGATACTTCGTTGACTCAATGTGTCTACCTTTTTCCATGCCTCTTTCACCAGAGGCTCTTTCAACTTGGCACCTGTGTAGTTGCGTCCTTCTGGTAAATGGGCATCTTGACGGGTGATGGCGCCAATCCACTGAGCCTTTATCTCGTCATCCATCTCATCAGAGTAATCAACACCATCTATGGAATAGGTGATCTTACCATCCTTGACCTCCCCATCAACACAGCGTTGCCCGGAGATATAGAGACGGAAGCGACAGTTCCATTCATGGCACCATGCGGGAAAGAGGATAGGGTTGTGGTCGAGGTCTTCTTGTAGTAGCATTTCTTGCAGTCCGATCATACCAGCCCCTCCTCTGTTATGGTCAGGAGCCCAGTCGAAACCGGGATCCCAGAAAGCAGGGAAACGATAGGGACCATTGCTTAGTTTCTCTGTGTTCAGACGTGTCGCCTCATCAGTCATTCCCAGACATGCAGCCCAGATATTATCTTGTTTCCATCCCTTTGTACTACGCATCTCGATAGCGTGTGGATCTTTGAGATAGGTATTGCGGGCAATATCAAGGTGGGGTCTCCCCATACCATAGATACGCCAAGGGAAGACGGGGTAGAGTTGGGGCGTCTCTGTGTTCTGTATACGTTCCCAACTGACAGCAGGGGCGATACAGGTATCGCCGTTGATAACCTGTAGAGGGATGTCAGGAATCTTGCTGACATCTACGCCTATGTTGTCAAGACTGTTTTTCATTGCCTGGAGGGCAGCGATGGTACTGGAGGGGTTACGTGCCATCTTATAAGTCTCACAGCCAGAACCGGGATAGATGATGAGATCAGGGTAATGTTCACTGAAGAAGCGTAAGGTCTCTTGGATGAGTTCATCGTATTTTACCAAGGTGGTATCGGGATACCAAGGACGCATTTGAATTGCCATCATACAGAACTCCAAAGCCGTGTCCCATTCATATTCCAACCATTTGTTCTTCTCTACTCCCCAATCGTCACCGTCCTTATGTTTACCATATTCGGCAGGATTGGGCAACCCGAAGTTCTCGATCTGTTCACTGAAGCAGGCACCTCCGTGTCCCCAATGGTGACGTGACCATGCAATGGCATTGGGTAACATCCGCAGATAAGTATTGAGTTGAGGCTTTAATACCTCGTAATCACCGCTTTTGAGCATGGGCCAATAGACAAGTCGTTGGTTCTGTGCCGTCATCGTACCGCCTCCCCATTTGCGATAGTCGGGGGTGAAAGTCATGGTGGAGTCCACATAGACCGGATCGAAAGTGAAGAGTCCTCCATTGAATTTTGTGGGCCATTCCCCATAGGCATTACAACCCAACAGATAACGCATCAACTCATAGTTACGGACCATCTGTGTGACCTCTGGTCGTTGACAGTCTGTCTCTATAAAACTCCGTTGCCAATACTCATGCCACCATGTCTTACTTCTTTCCTTTGAAACGGTTGGATTGACAGACGTGGTGGGTTCTTTGCCTGTATATAACTGGATGGAAATCAGACTTTTTCTCATCTTTCTTTGTTGGAAATTCCAACTGCGATAGTCTGTTGATGCATATTTCCCATCAGAGGTTCCTATGAATGAGAAACCATCTGCCTGCATGAACCCACCCATCCTTAAGTTACCAATGGGGTTATAAAGACGGTCCTTGATAGCGTCCAGACGTTCACGACTGACGGTGAAGTCGAACACCGTCTCTTGTCTGTTCTGGTGATAGAAAGAGAGATGATTTTTAGAGACATGGATACTGTCAGCAAACGTCATACAGTCCTTAGGTATGATCCACTTATAAGAACACTGCTGACACTCAGCCTTTGTCACCGGACGGTCCTGATATCGCCAATTCTCATAGCTAAGGGTTGCCCTTCTTGCTTGCTGAGATTCCATTTCTGCGAAGACAATGGGAGAAAAGACATCTGCCCATATTCTGATATTGACACCACCACCTTTAATATAGATGGCTCCCTCATCCAGACACAGACGTTGCTCGAAGTCATTACCCTCGAAGGGACGTCCTTCCAGATGAAGTCTCCAGCGTCCTGCCTTCAATAGTGTGTTGTTCTCGTCAAACCATCCACTCTGTGAGATATAGAAGAGTAAGTCACCATTCTCCACCCAGACGTTCATTCCAATGTCATGACCTCCACACGGCATCGACTCGCTGGAATTCCTACTGGGGGTTGTCCAGACGTAGTCCTTGGGAATATAGTCGGTTGCATGGAAAAGCGTCGAGAACGCTGATAAGAGGAAGAGAAGGATACTTTTTTTCATTATCATTACCAATTATCTGTTCGGAAGGAGGATACAGGAAAACCATCGTGCATCAGGTCACCGTCAGCCCAGTCTTTAAAAGCATAACGAATGGCAACAGGTTGCTTGACGGCATCACAGGTGACATAGACTCTGTTGCGTGACACCCATACCTTGGTGGCAGGATGGAACACCTTGTCGGAGCCTGCTATCTCGAAATTATTGGAGGTCGTGCCGTGCTCGAAATAGACCCATTCCTTGGAACGGTCGAAAGCGACGACTGCCGTATCGTTTTGGAAAGTCACCTCTTTATAGGTGGCGAAGTCTGGTAAACCTTTGACATCGTAGGTGTTGGCAAGGGCGAGGATGGCAAGTCGCTCACCAGCCTGACGCTTCTTACGGGGATGAATACCATACTCCAAACCAGCGTCCATCAGTACTGCCATGCGGGCATTGGAAATCATCGTCTCAGCCTTTGCCTGCTGTTCCCGCAGATACTGACTGTCTTTCCAATCAATCAAAGAGTAGTCGTAGGGGGCTATCTGACAATAATAGAACGGGAAATCGCCCTGTTTCCAGTCACTGCGCCATCCCTCTACCATCGTTTTCAACAGTGGAGCATAGTAATCGTAACGAGGCACATTATCTTCGCCCTGATACCAGATAGCACCTTTCATAGTGTAACCGATGAGGGGATACAACTGACCGTTATAGAGAGCGGTAGGACAGCGTTGCTGGAGTTTCGAGACATCTCCTACTGTGATGGTCTGTTTAACTTTCGGGAAGGCACGCAACCAATCGGCTTTCATCCATGCCTCACAGGCAGAACCTCCCCATGCGGTGACGATGAGCCCTACAGGTACGTCCAAAGTCGAACGTAATGCACGACCGAAATAATAGGCTGTTGCCGAGAAGTCACGGACAGAAGAACTGTTTGCCTCCTTCCATTGTCCTGTCACATCATAGGTTGGTGTCAGCGACACATGGCGCTTGACGGTGAATAATCGTAAGTTGGTGTCCTTGCAACGCAGGAGTTCTTCTGTCGTCCCCTCTACGGGTTGCTGCTTGAATCCCTTCATCTGCATCTCCATATTCGACTGTCCTGCGCAGATCCATACCTCACCAATTAAAATGTTGTGTAAGGTGAAAGCCCTGCCAAGTCCTGCAGAGTGACGTGATGATGAGTTGGAAGGTGCTATGGCGAATGTGATATCGTAAGGTCCTCCAGCCTTGGGTGTCTGTATCTTCACAGAGAAATCACCGTTCTGGTCGACTGGTGCCGAATATGATTTCTTATCCCATGAGGTGATAATAACGACGGTTTTCCCTTTGTCTCCCTTTCCCCAGATGTTACACTCAGCCTGCTGTTGCAGTACCATGTTGTCACTGAAAAACTGGGGCAATTTGATTTCCGACTTACCTGTGGCAGCAAAGCCACAGATGATACAGATGATACAGATTAGTCTCTTCATATAATAATCATTGTTCTATTTTTAATTCTGGTTGTGCTAACAGACCGGCAGGTAAGAGGTTGTCACCTTTGGTACGGTACTTGGCATTGGTCCAGATGCCTTCATAGGGTGACTTCCCGGCATCCATACCGCGCAGGGCATTATGCCAAGTGTTGACGACCTCTATCTCTATCTTGTTCTTACCTTTCTGCAAGGCTTTGGTTACCTCAACCTCATAAGGGGCTGTCCATGCGATACCACAGTCGATACCATTCACCCAGACGTGGGCAATGTCCTTGACATCAGGGAGCTGGATCCACGCACGACCAGCAGGTTGCTTTTTCATTTTCAATGTTGTCGTATACATCGCATGACCGCTGAAATAGCGAATCCGTTCGTCAGGATGCTGACTCCAGTCAAACAACTGCTGATTGTCGAGGGTGATGTTACTTTCTTTGAAAGTGATACGATAGGAGTTCGCAATTATTCCCTGCGTGGGAACTCTGGATTCCCTGCGTGGGAACTCTGGATTCCCTGCGTGGGAACTCTGGATTCCCTGCGTGGGAATAAACAAGGACCCAAAAGCGGGCATCGTGAAGGTTACTATTGTCCTCCCTTTCTCCTCGGAATAATCGACTTGTGTAACCTCATCTGTGACAGGATCATAGATATACGGAATGCGTCCTGTACTGCGGAATGACGCAGTGATCTCGCGTTCCTTATCCATTTGGTTGGCGAGGAAGTAGATGTCTTGTTCTGCAGTAGCACGATGGGTATAGGCGATACCTTCTGGTAGAATGACATCACGCTCAATACCCTCAATCGTCTCTGTGCTCCACGGTTTATCGATAATCACAACACCTTGCTGGCGTAATTGTTCTATTCGCTTCTGTACCTCCTTGGAGATGATGCAACCTTCATGAATGACTAATACCTTGTAGTTGAAAGGCATATTCAGCAGGGCATCCTTGTTCATGGAGTCGTACTGATAGCCATGCAGCGGGTTGATCCAGTCTTTTAAATCGAGAATACCGGCAGAGTGACGCACACCGACAGGTGACTCCTCCATCGGTTGTCCGACATTTGCGAGACGTTTCTTTTCTGATGCCACACGTTCTTCCTCAAACAAACCCGGTAACATCGGTACGAGACGGTCTGGTGTCAAAGCACGAGAGGGCATCTCCTCACCAGTATACACAGCGATATCCACTACGGGTGTTCCTTTCTGCAGTAAGGTCTGACAACGGGTGATATAGTCTACCAATGCTTTTGCCTCCGGGAACCACGTCTGGTCACGCTGGAAGAAGAGTCCGATACCGTCGAGCGTCATACCGGGTTTGCGGTCGAGCCAGGGGTTATGGGTATTCACATGGAAGAAGAGACGGTTCATTCCCAGGGCGAAGTTACGGTCCAATAATGCTTTGATGCTGGCAGGTGTCTCGTCCCATACGCCACGTACTTCTGTAAATCCCTCAGCCTGAATGATCTTCTTTCCGTAGACATGTCCACCATGAATAGCATCCAGCATGTCGTTAGGTTTGTCGTGGGTGGGAGAGTTCAACCAGTATTCTCCCATGGGAACATCCACATACTTATAATGCTCCATACCATCAGAGACCATCGTGGGGGCGACACTCTCACTGCTGAGTTGTACTCCATAGTCCTTTGCCTTCTGTGCCACCGTCGTGAAGAACACCTCGTTCACCAGTTCATTGATGGTCATACGGATATCCCGTAGTATCTTTTCACCGTCTTTCATGGGTACTCCTGCATAGACAGGCAGAAGGGGGATGAGGTCATAGCCCCGACGACGCTCAAACTCCTGGGCAAAATTCTTACTCCAGTTCTGGGAACCACACTCCCAAGAATCGACGTGCAGGTATTGGATGGCTTTGTGGTTAGGACGTTTCATGAAAAGACCGAACCAGTTGTCAACCTGTTTCTCTACGGCTTCTTTCGAGAACTTGTCACACTCCAGTCCCTTGGCACCACCTGCTGTCGCGTTGGTATGACTAGTAGAAGTATGTCCCATTCGCAGGATACGCCACATACCCTTGGGTAAGTCTATCTCAACGAGGTCGCCAACGATTTCTCCACGTATCAAATCTGAAGGACGAAGGAGGTCGTTGACAGACAAGTCTTCTTGGGGGGTATCTGGGGCAATACGCCATACGTAACCAGCCTTCCCCTCCCAATTGTCGATGAGGGACCAACTCCCTAACTTGATACTCTTCAACCTGAGAACCGGTTTCCACTTGGCGGCATCCAGGTCCTCGGCACCAGGCTCAGTACCTTCTGGTGTCCATTCGAAACGGAAATACCTGGCTCGGGTGGGAGGAATACTGAATGTCGTATTGAAACCAGTGTTCTGCCAACCCTGACGGGGAGGTGTGAGTTGTTTGACATCATAGAAGACGATGCCGTCATCAGAGGCTCTCACCTTCAACCGCTGGCACTGGATATTCGTACCTGACGGCTCTATCTCAATATTCTGAACCAATGTAGGTTTATCGAAAACGTACTGAATCCAGCAAGGTTTGTCGGCACAATAGACACCTTTCGCATTCACTGTCACCTCGGGGGAATAGGTAATTTCAGCAGTACCAGGTCTGTCTTGCCTGATAGGTATCGCATATACGGCAATATCCTCATAGTAGTTCTCATAGTGTTGAGGTTTGGTCATCCGGAAATGATGAAATCCTCCATCCATGATGGTGTCACAGAATACAATCTTCTGCATCGATTCCTCGGGTTTGATCCACGGACCACCAGCCAAAGCAAAACCGTCACAGACATGAATACCCATTCCCAAACCGAGGGAGTCAGCTTGTACCAAGGCTAAGTCGACCATTTTCCAGAAGTTGTCACTTAAAGCATCTGCCGTACCTTCATACTCTGGACGTTCCACAGCTCCTCGTATCGGCATCAGGTAACAGCCACCCAGTCCTACCTCCTTCATCGCCTGTAAGTCTGCCTTGATACCTTGTTCGGATACAGCACCGTACATCCAGTACCAGAAGGTCCAGGGCTTTATCGTGTCAGCATGGCTGACACTCAATGAAAGATGAAAGATGAGGAATGAAAAAAGTAATCGCTTCATATCATTCAAATTTCAGGGTAGCACTGATACCTCCTTTTCCTTTACTCCAATAGGGTTGTGCCGAGGGACCGTTAAGGTCTGTGGTATTTACCTTGTTGCGTACGGCAGGGATAGCCTTGAGCAAAGCGATACCTGTCTCGGGGAGGGTATAGAGAAGATGGTCACGACCGTCACGTGGGGTATAGACACCAACATAACAATGGTTGTCAGGATGTATGATCCCGATCTTTCCTTCAGTGGTCTCTATCTGCATCCAGTCGATATTGGCGAAGTAGCCTTTGAACTCAGGATACTCGAATGACTCACCAGGAATGGGATCGTTGTAGCTCGTCTGCCAGAAACCGTATTGTGGACCTTCCAAACGGTTCTGCCAGACACGATAGGGTCCTTTTCCTACCCATTGCTTACTCTTAACCTTCGTCTCTGGATAGTCAAAGCAGACACCTAACAAATCGACAACACCGTTAAAGTAATAGGATGCTGATAGGCTGACGCTGCCGTCATGATGGAAAATCCAGTTCACATACTCTAGCGATCCATGACGGTATTGAGCATGCAACACGTTATTGTCAAAGGTAAATCCAACAAAGGAACCTTGATCGGCATATTCCGTATAGTCGGTCTTTTTCTGGAAAGCCTCTTTGTCATCATGGTTATAGAAACCATCTTGTGAGCGGTCACTACGCTTGGCGGCAATGAAACGGGGTCCGTTCCCAAAAGAAAGGGTATGTCCGTTTGTCACAACATGATGCAGGTGTCCGTCTTTTTTAGAGAAGACATATCGTTTGTTTGCCATACTGATAGTCATCTCGTCGGCGGTCTCCTCCATCCCTGCTTTTTCCACATTTTGTGGTTCACCTTTTGCAGTAGAACCCATTTGGAAGAAATTCCACGTAAAGATCTCTTTTCCGTATGGATCGGTTGCAGTAATTTGCAATACTTCTCCAATATCATCTATCGTTTGACCAATGGGTTTGGGCTTATTCACCTGAACCGTCTTTCCTGGTTCTGCATCTGGCACTTCTAAAGTTCCTTGTGAAGCAACTTTGGTCTGGCTGTTACCATAGGTCGGCATCAACAGATATTTGTAAGTGAAACGACACTCACTAAGTCGGGTGAAGTTATAGTGATTTGTTATTGCCAGTTTGGTGGATGGTAGTATTTCTATCTGTATAGGACTCCATATCTCACGGATGGTATAGAACGAGCCTTCTTTCTCCATGTGGGGACCTACGATACCGTCAGAGCCGAAGTTACCCATACAGTCTACGATATTGTTCATATCCGTGCGGACGACTCCCTGGTCCATCAGGTCCCAGAGGAAGCCACCGGCACAACGGGGGTTCGACATCATCAGTTTCCAGTAGTCCTTCAGTCCCGCACCATGTCCTCCATCGTAGAGACCATGCAGGAACTCGGTAGGCATGAAGATCTCCTTCTGTCGCATATACTCTGCCGTCTCACCCCATGAGCGATAATGCTTCGTCTCGAAACCGTTGCGGTTTGCCCAAGGATACAGGACGACACGCTGTTGGGGGTCGAACTTTGCGAAGACAGGCTCCAGCTCATAGTTGAAGCCTCCCTCATTGTCATTACTCCAGAAGATGATGCTGGGGTGGTTGACATCACGTGTCACCATCTCCTCGACAATCTGAGAACCGGTAATGGTCTCGTGTGCCCAATGCCATCCAGGTTGCTCACATTCCACATAGAGACCTAATGAGTCACAGGCATCCAGGAACTCCGGGTCGGCAGGGTAGTGGGAGAGACGTACGGCATTCATGTTCATCGACTTGATGAGCAGCACATCCTCGATATTCTTTTGTTTGGATAACGTACGTCCCGTTTCTGGACGGAAAGAATGGCGGTTGGCACCTTTCACGATGACTTTCTTGCCATTGATAAATAAACCATCCTCTTTGTCACCATTATATTGGTGGCGGTATTCTATGGTGCGGAAACCAAATTTCTGACGTTCCACATGGAGGGTTTTACCTTGTGGGTCTTTTAATGTGAAGACAGCTGTATAAAGATTCGGCTGTTCTGCGTTCCACAATAAAGGATTCTTGAAAGCGAAATCAACCTGTGTCTTGTCGCTGGCGACAGGGAAGGATGGACTGGTTGTCACCTTCATTCCTTTTGCGTCTAAAATATCGACACTTACAGAACTGCCTGCAAGGGCGCGGTTCAGGAACACGTCAGCTTTGAAACGACCGTCCATTCCTGCATTGATGGCTACACGGTTAATGTTCTGCGCAGGTTTGGAAATGATAAACACCGGGCGCCAGATACCACCGAAGTTCCAGTAGTCGGCACGACGCTCAGCAAGATTGACCTGTGGAAGGGTGCTCTCTTTTAGGACTTCCACTTCCAGCCGGTTTTTCTTCGCACCAAAAAACACACGGTCTGAGACATCTATGGTATGACGGGTAAAGCCTCCCTGGTAGGTGCCGTTACCAGCCTTTCGTCCATTGATCTGGACTCGGATTTCTGTAAAAGCAGCCTCGAAAATCAGCAGGATCTGTCGTCCTTGCCACTCTTGAGGTAAGGAGAACTCTGTCTTGTACATGCCTTTCTCGTCAGCAATACCCTCCGGTGTCGCCTTACCATAAAAACGCATACCATATTGATAGGTACCGAAACCCTGCAGCTCCCAGCAGGAGGGCACACCGATCTTCGTCCATTTCCCGGCATTCCGCCCATCGGTACATTGGAAGTCCCATTGTACCATATCATCACATCCCGTACCACTGATGTACTGTCGGTGTGTGTTCACATCACCTGATTGTGCCCATGCTGCGAGCCAACCCATAGTCAGCAGTCCTATTGTTACAAGTTTCTTTCTCATATATTCTACCTTATTTATATATATTAAGGACTCTGTCGTATCGGTTTTGTAACCCTTGACTCGTTACAAATCGGAGTCTTTGTCGTCTTATTAGAAACCAAACGAAAATAGATTATGATACAGAACAAACCACTTAGCGGAATCATTCCGCCACTTGTAACCCCTTTGAAAGATAATGAGACACTTGACATTGAGAGTCTTGAGCGACTGATAGAACACCTTATAGCAGGGGGTGTCCACGGACTTTTCATCCTCGGCACTACTGGTGAGGAGCAAAGCCTGAGTTATGATGTTCGTAAACAGATGATCAAGGAGTCATGCCGCATCAACAAGGGACGCCTGCCGTTACTTGCATGTATCACCGATACCAGTATCGTGGAGAGTATCAAACTCGCTAAGGTAGCTGCTGACTGTGGTGCCGATGGTGTTGTATCCGCTCCACCTTATTACTTTGCTACGGGACAACCGGAACTTGCTCAGTTCTATGAGGAACTGGTACCGCAACTTCCGCTTCCCGTCTTCCTCTATAATATGCCGTCACATGTGAAGGTGAGCTTTGCTCCTGATACCGTGCGACGTATCGCACAAAACCCACAGGTGATTGGTTTCAAGGACTCCAGTGCCAACACTGTCTATTTCCAGTCTGTGATGTATAAGATGCAGGAACGTCCTGACTTTGCGATGCTTGTCGGTCCTGAGGAGATTACTGGTGAGTGTGTGTTGCTGGGTGGACATGGAGGCATCAATGGTGGTGCGAATATGTTCCCGGAGTTGTATGTGGCAATGTATGACGCCGCACGTGCTGGTGACCTGGTTCGTGTACGTCAGTTGCAGCAGTATATCATGCAGATATCGACCAGTATATATACCGTTGGCAAACATGGTTCCAGTTATCTGAAGGGTCTGAAATGTGCCCTCTCTTTGTTGGGTATCATCAAGGACGACTTTGTCGCCTCTCCCTTCTATAAGTTTGAGGAACCAGAACGCGAGAAGATTCGTCAGGCACTTGCAGCCTTGCCGATAAAAGATGGAAAACTATGCATCTGATAGATTTTGTCATCTTTATCGTCTTCACACTGGGTGTGGTGGTCTTCGGCTGTTCTTTCTTCAAGAAAGGAAGTTCCGCCGATGAGTTCACCTCCGCGGGACATTCCATCCCTGGATGGGTCGTGGGTATGTCTATCTTTGCCACCTATGTGTCGAGTATCAGTTATATCGGTTATCCGGGTAAGGCGTTCGCCGCTGATTGGAATGCCTTTGTCTTTTCCCTGTCAATCCCTATAGCGAGTTATTTCGCCGCTAAGTACTTTGTGCCATTCTATAGGCATAGCGGCTCTGTCTCTGCCTATGCCTTTCTGGAGGAGAAGTTCGGAGCATGGGCGCGTCTCTACGCCTCGGCATGTTATCTGTTAACCCAGATTGCCCGTATGGGTAGCATCCTTTATCTGCTTGCCGTCCCCATGTATATACTGATGGGATGGAACCTGCATGTGGTGATCATTACTACTTCTATTGGTATCATCATCTATTCGATGTTAGGAGGACTGAAGGCTGTCATCTGGGCAGACGCGATCCAGGGTATCATCTTGATCGGTGGTGCGATTCTGTGTCTTGGCATCTTGATGTTCTCTATGCCGGAAGGTCCCATGCAGACTTTTGAACTTGCCATCAACTCACCGGAGGGAAACAAGTTCTCACTGGGTGCTTTCTCTTCGGACTTGACGACCTCTACATTCTGGGTTTGTATGATCTATGGTATCTTTATAAACTTGCAGAACTATGGTATTGACCAGAACTACGTACAACGTTATCATGCGGCAAAGACAGACAAGGATGCGAAATTCTCCGCACTTTTTGGAGGTTATCTGTTTATTCCGGTATCGGCACTGTTCTTCCTGATAGGTTCTGCTTTGTATTCCTATTATACGGCAGGTGTCGCTACCTTGCCGGAGGAGATCGCGAAGAAACCAGACTACGTGTTCCCGTATTTCATCGTCAATGGGTTACCTGTCGGACTGCGTGGCTTGTTGATCGCCTCTATCTTTGCTGCCGGGATGAGTACGGTGTCTACCAGTGTGACTTCGGCAGCCACGATTATCCTGACGGATTACGTTCGTCCTTTCTTCCTAAAGGCTCGTCGTGTGGCTGATCATCTTCGCCACCATGATCCGAATGACCATCATAAGCACCAGAAGCTGGAGCTTGCCATCGTGAGACTGAGCAGCTTTGGTGTGGGACTGTTAGGTGCCTGTGTGGCTATCGCCATGCTGAGTGTGGAAAGTATCATTGATGCATGGTGGACGTTGTCAAGTATCTTCTCAGGTGGTATGTTAGGACTATTCCTGTTAGGATGCATCCCTCAGCAGATCAACCGCATAGGAGCTTTCTTAGGGTGTGTGGCTGGTATCATGGTCATCGCATGGATATCTCTTGCCTCGATGTGGTCGTTGCCGGGTCCGCATCTGCATCCTTATCTCGCTATCGTACTGGGTACGACGGTGATCTTCGTTGTGGGTTTCCTTGCCACTTGGCTTTACCAGACTGGCAGGAAGGAATAAGGATTATTCAACAGGTATTATACGAATCCGTAAAGTTTGAGGTGTTGTGGGCACGGTGTACTTCTTGAGGACTCCAGGTCCACAACTACTGTTTCCTAAGCCCATCACCGCACAGTCAATAGACAGGTATACTTGCCCTTGGTCTTGCAGCTCGTAATCATGTGTCTTGCTGGCAAGATAGGGAGCGGAATAGGGGAGTGCGGAGAATGAGAAAGGCGTATCCGTAGCTTCAATCCGTATTCCTTTTCCTTTCTTTGTCTTCAACTCCACAATGGAACATTCCTCATGGTTTCCTGAGTCCTGTGGACGTGGGTAATGGACATACTGTTCACTGACTGTCGACTTCCATAGTCCAATAGGACATGATTGTTTCCGGTCAGGATAGTTATCCCAGGGACCTCGTCCATACCACGTCAGTTGCTCGTAATCACGGGGCAACTCGATGACAATACCCAGTCGGGGAAGTGGTGGCAGACTGTCTGGAATCGTGAAGGTGAAGGTCCATTCGTCACCTTGTTGCTCCATGCTCATCGGAATACGGAGTGTGTCGAGTCCACAACGTTTCCAGTCTTTCGCCAACCAATTGCCGAAACTCTTGTCATTATCTGTGGGGGCACGGAATATTTGTGGCTTGATCGTTGAGATGTAATGACTGATGGCTGGTGTCTGGGACTTTGCTTTCAAAGACTTGGGCTTCTGGGTGTTTGCCTTTACCTCTGGACCATTGCCATACACAGCCTGTACCTCATAATATTTGGGAGTCAGGGTACGGTCGCTCATCACAACACCATTCATGCAGAAAGCATGTAGGTTGGGCTTGTCACCAAAATCTCCACCATAGAAGACGGAGTCATTTTTCATCTTTAATCTTTCATCTTTCATCTTCATGATGCCTTGGTCTACCCAGTCCCAGATAAAACCGCCAAGCATCCGTTTGTTGGAGTTGATCTCGTCCCAGTATTCCTTGAAGTTACCTAAGGCGTTACCCATACAATGGGCATACTCACTGGTCAGTACAGGACGTGGTCCACCGTCAGAGCCTATCCATGTACAATGGTCTCCCTCTCGTTGGGCTATCTCCAACAGACGCTCCCAACGTGCGTTCTCAGCTCGTTCCTTGTCGCTGCCCTCAGGGATACCGGGGTTCAGGTATTCCTGCATCACACGGGGATAGAAACGGGAGATGACATCAACTGTTGAGGGGTCGGGGTCTCCTTGTGCACCTTCGTAGTGGACGGGACGGGTAGGGTCGAACTCATGGAGCCATGCTGACATAGCAGCTTGGTTAGGACCGTAACCACTCTCGTTACCAAGACTCCAGAAGATGATACATGGATGATTCTTGTCGCGTTCTGCCATACGGATGGCTCTGTCGAGGAAGGCGTCTCCCCAATCAGGTGTCGACGCCAGCGTACCACGCAGACCATGTGTCTCACAGTCTGCCTCGTCCATCACATACATCCCCATAGAGTCGCAGAGCTCATACCAGCGGGGACAGTTGGGGTAGTGTGACAGTCGTACGGCATTGACATGGGCAGCCTTCATCAGCCTCAGGTCCTTGAGCATCAACTCCTCTGTCATCACACGGGCTTTGTATGGGTCGTGCTCATGACGGTTGACACCCCGTATCTTGATGGGTTGTCCGTTGATGAGTAACTGTCCGTCTTCGATACGGATGACGCGGAAACCCACCTTCTGGCTGACTTGTTCGACGATGGTGCCGTCTCCTTTTTGTAATTGCAGACAGAGGGTATAGAGATAGGGACTTTCTGTACTCCACAGGTGGGGGTTGTCGACCTTCATCTCCATACGGTTGAACTTACGATAGCCACGTTGTGGATACCATTCATTCATACGGGCTGCCTTGTGGGCGAGGTCCAGGACTTCATTTGCTGCGACCGTGTCAACAGCTATGGGACGGTTGCCGTCTGACAAAGTGGCAACGAGACGATAGTCATCACCTGTCTCACCACCGTAGACGGAGAATTGTGGATTAATGGCAAGCGTCCATTCCCCCTTCTCTTGGGAGGGGGAATGGGGGAGGGTCCTTATGGCGACATCTCTCAGACGGATGTCAGGGGTGTGATAGAGCAGCACGTCCCGGTGAATACCACCAAAACGCCAGAAATCCTGGTCTTCCAGATAGGAGCCGTCACTGTATTTATATACCTCTATGGCAATCTGGTTTGTTCCTTTCTTGATATAAGGGGTGACATTAAACTCCGAGGGTTCCATGGAACCTTGGCTATAACCGACTTTCTCACCGTTGATCCATACATAAAAGGCACTCATCACTCCCTCAAAGCGTAGGAACGTCTGTCCCTCTTGCCAGCCGTCAGGTAAGGTAAATGTCCGCTTGTATTGTCCGGTAGGGTTACGCTCCTCATATGTTGTCCATTCCTTCTTGGGCTCTTTCATAACATAAGGAGGATCTATCTTGAAAGGATAACCGGCGGAGATATAGATAGGAGTACCGTAGCCGTTGACTTCCCAGTTGGCGGGAACGACAAGCGTCTTCCAACCGGAAGCGTCGAAGTCGGTGCGGTAGAAGTCCTTGACGCGCTCCTCGGGGGTCTTTGTCCATCGGAACATCCAGTCTCCGTTCAGTGACAACATACGGTCACCTGCTTTCTCTCCAAAAGGAATAAAGTAGGCTCGTGCCGGCTCACGGTTGATCTGCAGCACGTGGTTGTCTTCCCAGTCGTGGTGCTCCTGTTGGGCGAGACTGGAAAGACAGCATAGGGAACATAGTGATATAATGACGGTTCTCATTGTACTTCGAGTTCTTTAAATTCTACTTGTTCTGTTTCTATCTTTAATCTGTACGTACCAGCGTTGATCTGGGTACCTGTAGTTGTCGAGAGCATCTTCCACTTATTCGGTGTTGGCGGGAAAGTCACGTCACGGTCTACCAACACAGCCCCTTTTGCGTCGATGATGGTCATACGGGCGGTGATGGCGTCACCTGTGGTGTTCTTATAGCGGAAGCGCAGGGCGTATTCTTGTCCAAGACCGGGTTTGATGACGAAAGTGGTACCAGCAGGGGTCTGTTTGTTACTCACTTTCTCCTCGACAGGCTCATAAACGGAAGCGGGACGTGACTCCGTATCTGCCGGCAACAGTTCCTTGGGCAGTTTGGCAATCGTGTCTGTATCAAGGGCGTGCCATGATAGGGATTGTGCGGGGATATGTGGGGTCCTTGCTTCCAGGGAGGCGATCGCTATACCACAGATGACAGCCTGTCCTGCCTTCACCTCTGGGAATGAGATATGGATATTCCCCCTTTTGACTTTAGTATAGATGACACGTCTCAGCGCACCGCAGTATCCTGCTTCTGCCCACGGATCGAGGTCGTCGATGACTTTCTCATCATTCACGGCGACATCGAAGATACGCAGTCCCTCATAATCGGCAGTCTCTGACGCATAGCGTCCGTGCCAAGGCTCTGCGAAGTACAGCTCAATACGGTAGTCTCCATCAGGAACAGGTAGGTCGTACCATAGTCGGTGGCGACCAAAGCGGAAGAACTGGAACAGCTCGTCGCTTTTCGTTCCCCGGATGTCGGTGGTGATATGTCGTTGCGAGGCTTGTAAAGCATGGATACCCTCAAAGTCCTGTCCCCATGAATGACTGAAGAGGGTGTCGTCAGCCTGCCATTGTTGTCCAAACTCATCTGTGAAAGCATCACCGCCACAGTTGATGCGGTATAGGTAATGATACCCCTCAGCACCTTTCAGGAGCTCTTTGTTACGGTCGGCGGCAGTGGGGAGATCCGTGTTCTCGGAGACGGGTGTGTCCTTTGAGAGATTTCTGTACATATAGTAGGCGGAAGTCGGCTCCTCCCATGTGGTGATGAGTCCTTTGTAGTTGATAGGACCGACCTTGTCGATACGCCGTAGTGCTCCGTCTGGTTGTACGCGTCCTGGGTTGTCGTGTGAGTTGAAGATCCACTGGAAGTGACCGCAGACACTGTCTCTCGCACTATAGGCAAGACGTGCCTTTGTCTCCAGGAGGGAGGTGAATGATTCCTCACTGTATTTGGCATCACCATGCAGGTCGATGGTACGCCAGGCGCCGTATTCTCCATTCAACAGTTGCTCAGGCTGTTTCAGTTCCTTGTCATAGTTCTTTGCGGTGCCGCCATAGGTACCACTCCAGTTCTGGATGACATTCCAGTCTGTACCCTCGCCGCCGTTGCAGGTCGTGATGGCTCGCTGGTCCCGACAGGTGGGGTCGAGTTGTCTGATGATGTTACTGCATTCCTCCGCGAATTTCTTGGGTAACACGCTCTCGTTTTGTAATCCCCACAGGATGACAGACGGTGAGTTGCGGCGTTCCTTGATCCATCTGATAAGCAACCGTTTGAAGTTATTACGGAAACGGTGTGTGTCATACCAGATATGGGCGGAGAACTGGCTCCAGAAGAGAATACCTTGTTCGTCGCATAACTGTTGGTAAAGCAGATGGTGGGGCTGATGCGCCTCACGAATGGCATTGAAACCGCCATTGATGATCTGTTTGACTCTCGACCGTATCTGTTCTTGTGAGAAAGCATGACTATTGCCAAGAAGATGTTCATACTCACAGGTGCCGTTGATGAATACTGGTTGACCATTCAACAGGAACCGATGGTCACCGTCTTTTCGAAGTACGGGCCATGAGATACTCCGTATACCGAATGGGGTGCGTACCTCATCAGCAGTCACAATCTTACTGTCTGTCTTCGTCTTTTCCGTTCCCTCGGCTATGATGGCTCGCTTGATCATCGTGGTGAGTGTATAGAGATAGGGGTCGTCGAGACTCCATCGGTGAACATTCTCCACCCGCTCGGCATAGTGGAATGTCTTACTGTCTCCGGCTTTGATGGTCACTGGCTCCGCATGCCGGAATACTTGTTTGCCGCTGGCAAGGGAGAATTTCTGAACGAGTTCGACAGTCTGTGTCTCCTTGCTATAGTTGCGTACCTCTGTCTCGATGAATACCGAGTCACAGGCGGCATTGTTCCAGATATGGACACCGAAGGGCTCTATGCGTACCTCATCGGTCTCAATAAGACTGACTGGTCGGAAGATACCGAAGGGCTGACTGCCTTCTGAGAACCCCCACTCACTGCTGCATCCTCCGCAGACCCAAGGTGAGGCTGTCTGCATGGCTGGATGGTCAACGTCCACCCGCAACTGGTTCTCACCATTCTTCAAACGGTCTGTCACGTCCAGTGTCCATACCGTACGACCAACCAGCTCCTCTGGATATTTATGTCCGTTGAGGATGACGGTGGCGTAGGTGCCGACTCCCTCGAACTGGAGGAAATACCGCTTGCCCTCCTGTTTCGTGGCGGTGAACACCTTTTGATATGTCGCACTGCCGTGTAGGTTTCCGTGACGGAGTTGTCGGTAACCGTAGTAGTCGTCGAAGTTATGGGGGAGTGTCACGTTGATCGTCGTCTTGTCACGTCCTGCGGAACAGGAGGCTGTCCATCCTTCATTGAGGTTGGTGATGGTACGGCGCCCTTTGGTTTCGGGCTCGGGGAATCGTACGTCGCTTCGTCCCATCGGGACACTGGTGGCGACAGCAATACCACGCTGCTGGTCGTTATTGACGGCGCAATAGAAATGGTACACCACACCATTGTGCTTCACCACATAACTCTTGTGGGCAAACAACTCGTCGTATGTCTTAGAGGGCGTGATGAGGTCCTGTCCCGTCCAGTCTTGCCATTTCAACAGATCCCGACTGACCGCGAAGGTGTTATACGCGGCATATTGTCGGGTGGGGTTGTAGGCGGAGAAATAGAACATGACATAGAGGTCTCCCATCTTCACGATCTGGGCGTCACCGGTGATGATTCCTGGTGCCTCATGGGAATACACGGGGTTGCCTTGATAGCGTTTCCATTTCTTCAGGTCGTTCGACAGGGCGATACCAATTCGCTCTGCCTTCAACTCATTGGCGGGATTCACGCCACCAGCGTTATAGAACATGATAAAACGGTATTTCGAGAGTTCCTTGGGCAGTGCGCTCTTCGCCTTTCCTTTTCCTTTCCGCTTGTCACTCTTCAACTCATAAACAGTACTCTTATACTCTGTCAACTTTTCCCACCACTGGGCGTCCTGGTCGTTGATACTGACAAGGGGACTGTTGCCCGATTGCCATTCATGGGGTTTCGTAATGTCACCACCTGTCCATGCGAGTCCGATGTTCAACGGCTCACGGACAGCCTCGTAACCCGTCCCATGTCCACCGATATAGGTCATCCAGTGGTTCTTCTTGTATTGTCCGATAGCGTATGAACCGTCCCATGTCCAGTCGATGAGGGCAGGGAAACCGCCACGCTGGTTCATGTCCCACCCATCGTCTTTGTAAGACAGGACGCGTCCCAGTGTCTGCCAATGCAGCAGGTCGTCACTCTTGGCAAGCCAGGTCTCATAACCACGTCCGTCCAGTCCTTCCTTGCCGTTATAGACCACGTAGGTCATATACCAACTGTCTCCCTCACGAAATACCGTAGGGCAGTCTATTTTATGGTAGTTATCGGTGGGTGCTACCACCATACCGTATTTATAGGGTGTTCGTACCTCTTGGTAAATGCGGCTCATCTCCTTTTGTGTGATGGGCTGGGCACCTGCCGCTAATGGCAATAAAGACAGCAGGTAAAGGATGATCTTCTTCATCTGTAAGTCGTTTTAGTAGAATGATATGGCAAAGGTACGAATAAGTGAGCAAAGAACAAAATAAATTCATTTATTTTTTCTTTCGAACGTGAGTACCTTCGACCGAAGGTCAAAGTACTCGTCCGTCACACGAAGCCCTGCCAGGCATGATGCTTAGCAGGGCTTTGCTTAGTTCAGCATACTCCGACACAGGAGGTCGTTCCTAATGCCGTCAGCAGGGCTGTGGCGATGGAGGCGATGATCTGAACGATCCATTTGAGTGTTTCTTTCTTCATTACTCACCTCCCTCCTCTGTTTTCTCTGACTCCACACTGTACTCCTTCGTCTCCTCGAAGACGACATCCTTCACAAGATTCTTCGCTACGGCGAACTTCTGGGCAATGGTACCGTTGGCTCGGCGGCTGACACCAGTCACCACACGGACAGTCTCAGGGGTGAACAGTACTCGGCGGGTGGTGATGTTCTGCGCTCCTACATCCTCGGGACTGGCGCCTCCGATGCTGGAGAAGCCCACCTTGAAGATGCCGATGCCCTCCAGTTTCACCTTCTGTCC
>ERZ809504.35-NODE-35-length-20853-cov-5.991586_pt1 | contig 20853 bp, 9 predicted proteins | sample MGYA00521273_ERZ809504 | MGnify/ENA primary metagenome ERZ809504 (study PRJEB31581, sample SAMEA3312979) | metagenome | study: EMG produced TPA metagenomics assembly of the PRJEB8939 data set (Metagenomic analyses of Rumen microbiomes reveals...
GCCGTGCCTTCGGCAAGCAGGACGGCTACTTCTTCGAACTGGAGTTTATCACCAACACCCCCTCTCACCGTCAGGGCGAGCACAAGCAAATTCTTGTGGACTATGTGGAACTGGGTCGCAGCACCAACTGCGCTGTACAGTTCAAGGGAGAGGGTATCGAGGCCAAAGTGAGCGGACACCATGCCAGCATCACCCGCAACGGTGGCGAGTGGATTTTGGAACACCTCTCCAAGACCAACAGCACCATTATCAACAGCGGTGCACGCATCATCCGCCCCGACGACCCCTTCAAGAAATACATCCTACAGGATGGCGACACCATTCAGTTGGCCAAAGGAGGTCCTGTAGTCCGTTTCGTTGTCCCCCGTGAGAACACCCTTCAGAGCGCACGAAGCAAGTCGCGCGGCACTACCTTCATTCGCAACATCGTCAGTCAGGCCATAGCCCCCTACAAAAAGACCATCCGCACACTCACCTGTGTCATCGTGGGCATGGCGATAGTGTTCGCCGGCTGGGCAGTGTGGGACAACATCAGCGACCGGAAAGTGCGCGAACAGTTGATGGCCGAGTTGGAGAACACCCGAATGGAGAATGCCCAGGAGGTGCAAGGCCTACAGCAACGCATCGAAGAGCAGGCCGCCCGCATGGAGCGGCAACGCCGTGAGGCTGCAGCCAGCCCTGCTCCTGCAGCTCAACCTGGTATCGACGCGATGATGAAAAACCAGAACCTGGCCAAGGATGTCTTCTTCATCGTCGGCAAGGCCGTGGCTATCATAGACGGAAATGAGATAGACATCCCCATGTATGTGCGCAACAACAGCGGCGTCACCCGGGCTGTACCCTTCACATGGACAGCTACTGGATTCCTTCTCAACGACGGACGCTTCGTCACCGCACGCCACTGCGTCGAGGCCTGGCTCTATACCGCTTTCAACGACACCACCACCTTGGCCAACATCGTGCGCTCGGCCGAGACCATGGGCAACATAAAACTCAAGGCCTACATCAACGCCTTCTCCAGCAAGAGCGGACGCCGCCTCTCATTCACTTCTGACCAGTTTAGCATCGACCGCAGCAAAGACCGCGTGGAGACCATCGCCAACAGTGAGGATGGTACCGCCATCAAATGGCGCTTCCCCATGCCTGTGGTTGAGGATTGGGATCAAACCATGTTTGCCACCGACTGGGCTGTGGCCCGTACCAGCGAGAGCGGTAATCTGGAGGCCGATGCCGAGTTGAGCAACCACCTCGACGCACAGCAGCAACTGCTGGTGATGGGATTCCCCATGGGACTGGGCGTGGAGAGTGCCGATAACATCGAGCCTATTTCTTATCAGATGAACGTCACACAGCCTGGCCTGGCAGGCAACGGATGCATTATGCACTCCTCGGGCACCGATCATGGCAACAGCGGAGGCCCCATCTTCGCAGTCAAGAATGGCAAACCGGTGGTGGTGGGCATCGTCTCGCGCGGCGACCACCATTCCAGCCACTACAACTGGGCCGTACCCATTAGTCGAGTGAGGTAATTAAACTAAAAATAGAGTAGATATGAAACAGACAATGCTTTTCTTGATGCTTGCACTTGCAGTGCAGGCCATGGGACAAGGTATCGCCACGCCCAATCAGACGATGGTGCGACGGGCTGTGGAACCTACGTTGTGGGTGGTGCGCAGCGGATATAAGCTACAGGACACCACAGGCCAGTATTATGGTCGCTCGGGACGCGACGAGTACAGCCAAGGATTTACTCTCAGCGTTGGAGTTGACGGCAGCCTGCTGTCAATGGGAATGGTGGCCACCCCTTGGGAGAGGGACGATTCATTCGACCGCTACCGACAGACTCACACTCCAGTGCTTAGCAGTCTCGCCTGCCGCCACCTGTCCGACAGCCTCTACACCACGATTCCTCTGCCTGCAGAAACGGTGCAGGGACAGTTTCTCACCCTCGGCCTCGCCGAGGGGTCGTTGAACCGCCACGTCGGTTCAGCCTCCGACGGATGGTTGCTCTGGGTCTATGTCGCCGACACGCTCGACCATGTTGGCACAACCCACACCGAGGCTGTGTCTTACAGCATCCGCCCCGATGAAACCGCTACACAGCGTCGCGTCAGTCCCCCACGTATACCCCTAGGGGTGCGCAGCAGCGAGGCCCGTTGCCGCGCCATCGGAGCCGTGTGGGTGGTCCCCACCTATCCCGGCGAGGGTATCGTGCGATTCTGCCTCGGCGGCATCGCCGTGCCCGATGAAGGAGGGTGGAACCTGACGTTGTTCCCCATCAGTCCAGCTGACGAACTGACACCCTCGACCAATCCCTCTCAAAACAAGTCTGACAAGAAAAAGAAAAGAAGATGAACCAACAACGCTCCTATCGCCTGACCGCCCGCACCGAACCGGCAGGTAAATACGATCCCCAAGCCCCAAATGAGGGCAACGAAGACAGCTTCGGCATTATCGCCGATATAGGAAATTCCGAGTGTCAGGCACAATTCGACACCCAACTGCCTCTCCCCAAGAAGGGTGTGCTACTGGTCGTTGCCGACGGCATGGGTGGCCACAGCGCTGGCGAAGTGGCCTCGCAACTGGCTGTGGCAACCGTACGCGACTGCTTTGCAGACAAACAGCTGCAACGGATTGATACCACTTCGCCCAAAGCCCGCGCCAAGTTCATGGAGCAGGTGGTAGTGAAGGCCGATAAGTGCATCCGTGCCGAAGCCGACGCCAATCCCGAACGCCGCGGTATGGGAAGTACCATCGTTATGGCCTGGGTGGCAGGAAACGAATGCACCGTCACCTGGTGCGGCGACAGCCGCTGCTACCTCTATAACACTGCCAAAGGACTCTCCATGCTCTCCGAGGACCACTCCATGGTGCAGGATATGGTGCGCCGCGGACAGTTGACCTATGAAGAGACCTTCTCGCATCCCCAAGGCAATATTATCACCCACTGTCTCGGCGGCGGTGGTAAGGGAAATGCCGAACCGGAGTCACGCCAGTTCACCCTACAGCATGGCGACCAACTGCTGCTTTGTAGTGATGGTCTGAGCGGCGTACTCTTCGACGACGGGCGCTGTCGCCCCAATGGCGACCCCTATTCCGATGGTAACATACAGGACATTCTGTCCCAATCCCATCCTACCCTACAGGAGACTGTGAACCAGCTCTTCGAGGCTGCCTCCAACAACGACTGGTACGACAACGTGACAGCTATCCTTTTCGAATACCTCGACCCCGAAGGTGTCTCGGATACCCCGGCACCGACAGGTGATGGGGTGCATCTGGACTCTGTCGCCACCGAACCCGACAGCAAGTCGACAGAAGAAAACAAGAAACCACCTCACCGTCTCGGCAAGGCTGCGAGGATTATTCTGCTCGTCCTGTCTGCCATGGCATTATTGGCCATCGGCATCTGTGTGGGCAGGGAAATTGAAGGTCTATGCACGGCTTCCGACAGCACGGCTATTGCCGACACATCCATACCTGATACAATTCACCCTAATCAACAGGCTAACGTCCCTGAGGCAACTGCTGCCCCACAATCTGAGGGAAAATCATCCCAGACCAGCGAGGCCAAACAACCCGCCCAACCAGCTGATAGCAAGCTCTCTCAAGGTGACACCAACGATTTGACCGAGACAAGCACCCCTGAAAATACTTGAACGATTATTCTCCTTTATCTTTCACCATGGAACTATACGAGAATCTCCTCTTTGCCAGGCGCTACCGGCTGGAGACACGGCTGGGTGCCGGCGGCTTCGGAGAGGTGTGGCGCGCCTTGGACAACATGACGGGTCATCCAGTGGCCATCAAAATCCACTTGGAGGGAGACAGCGCACGCGCTGCCCAAGAGATTGTCAAGGAGTACACCCGCGTGATGACTATCCATCACGATAACCTACTCACCCCTTTGCATGTCGACGTGGCCGAAGGCACTATACCTTACCTCATCATGGAACTCTGCGAGTACGATCTCTCGGAGCGTGACTTGACAGAGAAAGAAGTTTGGCAGTTGATTCGTGATGTGGCGTCGGGCCTGAAACGATTGGCCGACAACAAGAAGACTCGTGTCCGTTCCGACGGCAGCACATCGGAAGTCTCTGATCCCATTATCCACCAGGACATCAAGCCTGCCAATATTCTGATGCGCTCCAACGGAATGTATGCCATCTCCGATTTCGGCATCAGCAAGCGTCGCCTGAGTACACTCTCCACCAGCGACCAAACCGTCCAGACGCAACAGATGGACAACGCCATGACGGTGGACTATGCTGCTCCCGAGCGCTTCCCGCAAGGGGGGTGGAAGGCCGGGCCAGCCAGCGACATCTGGTCGTTGGGTGCCATGCTGTTTGAAATCGTCGAAGGTAAACTCCCGTTCGATAACGGCGGTGGCAACTGTTTGAATCTAGGAATCCCTGTGCCTCCTATCTCTCGCAAAGGCTATTCCTATGAGCTAAAGGGCGTCATCTATGACTGTATGGCCAAAAGTCCTGCCGACCGCCCCACCGCAGCACAACTGAAAGACTACGCTGGCAAGGTCTTGAAAGAAGAACCGAGGGTGAAAACCTGGCGGCACCAAGAACCAATAAGCCCCGAGCCGCCCACGCCCATCTCATCACCTAATCCTATTCACAAAAGTCCCGAGCCGCCCACACCCGCCTCATCACCCAACCATATACGCAAATGGGTATACATTGTTATCGCTTTAGCGGCGATTGCGCTGGGAGCGTTGTTGGCACAGTTCACTTCTGAGCCGAAGAAAACATACTCACAGCAGGAATTATTAGAAATAACAGAGAAGGGTAAAAAGTTTAAGATTGAGGGAAACTATGAGGAAGCTATACATTATTATAGGATTGCTGCAGATCAAGGCTATGCTGAAGCGCAGTGCCAACTTGGATATATGTATAGTATGGGATATGGTGTATCGCAGGATCATTCTGAGGCGGTAAGATGGTATCGCAAATCGGCAGAACAGGGCTATGCTATTGCACAGTGCAATCTTGGACTTTGCTATCTATCTGGAGAGGGTGTACCTCAAGATTATACCGAGGCGGTACGCTGGTATCGCAAATCAGCAGAACAGGGCGATGCTGATGCACAGTGCACTCTTGGATATATGTATGAAAATGGATATAGTGTGTCGCAGGATTATTCCGAGGCGGTACGCTGGTTTCGCAAATCAGCAGAACAGGGCAATGCTCTTGCACAGTGCAAACTTGGACTTCGCTATCTATCTGGAGAGGGTGTGACGCAGGATTATTCCGAGGCGGTATACTGGTATCGCAAATCGGCAGATCAGGGAGATGCTAATGCGCAGTACTTTCTTGGATATCTGTATGCTAATGGATATGGTGTGTCGCAGGATTATTCCGAGGCGGTACGCTGGTATTGCAAATCGGCAGAACAGGGCTATGCTATTGCGCAGTACCTTCTTGGTATTTGCTATCGGTATGGTCGGGGTGTAGCTCAAGATGATTCCGAGGCGGTACGCTGGTATCGCAAATCAGCAGAACAGGGCTATGCTGAAGCGCAGTGCAATCTTGGATATATGTATTTTATGGGATATGGTGTGCCGAAGAATGATTCTGAGGCGGTAAGCTGGTTTCGCAAATCAGCAGAACAGGGCAATGCTGATGCGCAGTGCAATCTTGGACTTTGTTATGAGTATGGTTGGGGTGTGGATGTAGATGTATCCGAGGCAAAACGCTGGTACCAGAAGGCTGCCGACCAAGGCAATGAAACAGCAAAAAAACAATTACAGAATCTATGATTATTACTTCTATTGGTTGTTTATGACAAAATCCAGTAATAATATCCCCACTAATCCCTACAACGACCAGTACTCGTCGTTGATACGGCCAATCAAGATATACCTGCCGAAACATAATGGGCAGGATGATAATGACGACTATAAGAAACATAATAAGCAGGATGATAATGACGACCATAAATATGACGATTTTGTCGGTCGGGAACGCTTGATGGAACGCCTGTACAATTGGCTCTCTGCCGAAAACCAAGAGAGCGGATCGTATCTGGTGACAGGATTCCGCGGCATGGGCAAGACAAAACTGGTGGAACGTGTCGTCAGCCGTCTTACCCGTGAAGTAAAAGAGAAACAGGAGCCCTGGTGGCGTTTGCTGCTGGTGTTCCCTGTCATTGTTGCAGCTCTGGCTTTCGCTTGTATCAAGACACAGTCCGACAAAGATGTAGTGATTGTCGTCGAGATTGCGTTAATTCTGGTTGTCTGGCTAATTGTTACGATTGTCGCTTATTACCGAAACAAGAATTATTTCATTCGGGAAAAGAAAAAACACATTAAAGATTATCCGAACAGCGACATGTTCGATGATGAGCATGTCGACAAAATGGCAAGAGGCAGCAGGGACAAGAAAGATGCTAGGAAATACAATAACATAAAGATTTCCATTAATCTGGGCCATGAGGTGCTTCGGGAACGCGATGTCCTGAGCATGATTGCAACATCGGTCAAAGAGACTTACAGAACTTTTGTCGAAAGCGTTGCCCCTCATATTCCGTCAAGGTCGCCTTTCTCATTACTTGTTTCACTATTGACAATCTCGGTGGCTTTAAACATTTATTTCAACATCGATGTCACTGTAAATAACAATAACAGCTTCAATACGTATAATACAACTGTAGCAGTTCAGGGAAATGTGGCCGACTCCAGACAATATTATCTTGCTGACAATTCACGGAGCGCAACTAACCAGCAGTTTATCGTCAACGGTGGTGATGGCGACTCCTGGCTAAATCGGGTCTCGAAAAAAGTGATGACTGCAGCAAAAGCTGCAATAAAAGGCGATAAAGCTACTAGTTTTGTATTCCGTTTTCTGTTTGTTATCCTGCTATTCCTTATTTTCAAATGGATAAGTCAGAAACTATTCCTGTTGATACCTTTTTACTCTGTTCCCAAACGAGCCTTACGGCGTCTTGACATACTGACAGAACGTCTTAACACTATCACGGGAGAAGAAACCGGTTTTACCCCAACTGCCAATAACGGTTATTTTTCATTCACACTTTTTAATCGCAGAAAACAGAAGACCAAGCCCATTGCCGATATCCGCGAGATTGAGACCGAGTTGGCAGACATCATCAACATGATTAATTCCGACAAATGTCCGAAAGGCTATCAAGCCAACTTTATCGTTGTATTCGACGAGATGGATAAGATAGACCCTGACATGGTTGAGCCGACAAGAGGTGCCGACATCCCGGAGTTCACCGACTCAGTAAAGGGTTTCCCGTCAGGACTGGAATCCCGCGAACGTCGTCAAAATGTGTTGAAACTTCTAGCTAACATTAAGCTTTTTGTGTCCACAGCAAAAGCCAAGTTTGTCTTTATCTCTGGCCGTGAATTGTACGATGCATATCTCGCCGACCTCAGCGACCGCGACTTTGCAATCAGCAGTATCTTTACCGGAGTTCTCAATGTCGACAGTTTTCTTACCCCCGAAGGTGGACAAACTGATGTACGTTCCATGTCGGAGTGGTATATCGCCAATAGGTTGATACCCAAAGAATGGTTGCGAAAAGTGGAACTGCGAAATGCGGAAGGTCGATTGAAAGGAGAATCTAATAGGGACAAAGAGAAATCTGTATTGAAAAAAGAAATGCCCTCGTTGCGGTGGTATTATGAGTATCTTGTCGAAGAGTGCAATACCCCTTTGACCAAAGCCACATATGTTATCGGATTTCTCCACATCTTTGCTGCTTATCTGACGCATATCAGCAATGGGTCTCCCAAGAAGATATTCCTCTATTTCGAAAAATATATTCGATTGGACAAGGACTGTCTTCCGATGAATGAATGGGGTGACGTGTTAAGTGTCGGACGACCTGACCATGGGAAGGATAGTCTTGTGCTGTATTTCGAACCGATACAACAGAAGACTATCAATTTTGTTTATTATCTGGCAGGTCCGATAATGGGTACCATCACCAACGATTTGAGCAATTTCGGCGACCGCTTTCTGGTGTCCCTTTCGTTTGCTATTGACCATATTTTCAAGCACCACAACCGCAGTTTCTCATGGCGCAACATGGAACAAATCCCCGAGTTACTCAAGACCAGCAAGGCACCGGAACTTCGAGATTCGGTAATGTCGATTATGGAATACCTGACACAGACCCATATCTCCCCGATTCTGATTGGACTGAATGAGTATAAGTTCCACAAGAGTATTGCCGAAGAGATTTCTGTCATCTCGAAAATGTCTGATGAAGCCTCTGCGATATTCAACTTCACACTCGATGAGTCTCTCTCGGTCATACAACACAACACTCGCTTGCTTAATCATTATATGGAATTGGATAAGCCCGACCGTGAGGCTGGCAACAACCATCGCCAGTACTTGGCCATTATTGCTCGAATCCACTCCAACCTCGGTGACCTGCATTTCTGGGACGAAGACTACTACGCTGCCTCGTTGGAGTATAGGGCTGCAATTGACGCTTTCTCGAAAGACGATACAGTGTGGGGATTTCTGACACGTATTCGCTGTATTTTGAAACTAGGCCTGACCTATGAGTCCCGCAAATTGTTCCCCAATGCATATCAGCTCTATGGCCAGTTAATGGAACTATTGATTAAGAAACGTTGGATTAATGAGAATGAATATGGACTCTCCGTCAAGGATCAATATGTAGACGAATGGAGAGGGAAAAGACAGGTCCTGACCGAAAAGCATCCCGTATATTGGATAGAACAACAAAGTACAAATTTTGAGAAACAGTTTAATAAGGAACTTTCCGGTTATGATGAAAAAACACCTAATACATATAGTGTCAATGTCGATGGTTTGATATCATCGTTTGCCGAAGATCTGACAGAGGAAAAGACTGCCACCATCAACTCTCTCTCGCTCTTTGAAGAGGTCAGGTATGTCTACCAGGCAATCTTGGCCAAATTGAGCGTGCTGGAGAAAATGGGTATGAGTGGTATTACCCAAACCAATATCGACGTTGCTGAGGGGGAGTTCAAGGCCATCCACAAGAGCGTCAACATCAAAGAGAAATTTATTATTTCAGCCGACTTTTTCCGTAAGTTGGCCGAAATACTTTACTACAAAAACAGCCTGACCATCCTCACACAGAAACAGGATTCGTTTTATGCATCGGTCTATTACAATGACTATGACCTGATGGAAAACCTGAACGATTACTGTCTGCATGGTGTAAGGGGGAAAAAGGACGTCAATGTTATAGCAATAAAACACGATGTAAAAGCCTTTTTCTACAACTTATATAATGTTGCGGCTTCGGACTCCAATAATCCCAAATTTGAATACGATTCATCTTCTGACAGGTCTTCATACAGTGAGCTGTTCGAGGTTTTAATGCAAAGATGTAATAATTATGTGGATTCCATGATTGCAATGGACGTGTTCGAGGAAAATGCCCGGAAGCGGGTTATAGAAAATGTGAGTGGCTATTTGCAATACAACCAAAAGGTTTCTTCAAATAATCATCGGACATTCTTCTATGGAGGAGTGGAGGATTGCGACTATCATAGCAGAAAGATGAGAGAGTGCGGCCATCGTCCTCCTTGTTATGCTTGCAAATACTATACAAGAAGTCTTCGCATCCTGGCGGAAAACATGTTCAGTGAGAAAGATATTTTGTCATCGGAGTTTACACGGTCATTCAGCATCCTCAAAAATTCTTTCAAGACCAAACTTTTATATACAAGGTCTATACATATAAATATCTTGGGCCAGACTTTGGAAGGATTTGGGAATGTTATGCTCTCTTGTGCAGCAGGCAATAACCTGGAATGGAAAGGGGCTTACTCTAGTTGCGGAATCAGTGCCGATCTGGTAGGAATGATTAAAGACCTTTTCAAGGCATCTGATGACAAAGAGGAATTTGCCATAATGGAGAAATACAAGAGGAGCCTCCGTACAAAGCCATTGAGCCGACTGGACAAAAGCATCCTCTATTATTACGATGCGTACAGGTTCTATATCATGGATTCCTGTCACAACGAAGCAGCGGGCTGCCTGAACAAGATTATTAATTTGCTTGCTTACTATATTGAGGTGCTGTGCTATTACGACGGTGGGGAGGTCTTGGGTTGGAACAAGGCGAAGGCGGAAGAAACAGTTAAAGCCATTATAGGTGATAAGGAGTTCCACGGTTCCATACTCGCAATCTTGTTCAGGTTTGTGGCACGCCATACAAGTTACAAATACGACCTTACCAACCTGTCTGAAATCAGCGAATTAAAATGGATATACAGTAAGGACATCAGGGATAACATTGATTTGACACGCCTGTCTCTCTATCCGGCTATCCGATCTGCATGGTTGAGAGTCGTTGAAATAAGGGCCAAAGGACTACATTTCCTGAAGAAAAATGGTCAGGAATATGGACATGAGGATTATCTGAAATTCATCAAATTGGCATATCCATTGATTGCCCCGAAAGACAGGTTCAGGACAACCTATTACGAAGAGGTGCTCGGCTATTACACCAAGATGCGTTTCAACGACCACATCCTGGTCAATATTCTTGGCGGCAACCCGATGCTTGACGAGAATGGTCATGGATACTCAAACACCTATCACATATTGTTCTATCAAAAGCTGGCTCAATATTTGGAATCACAGGCCAGTGATGATTGTCTCGACTGCTATATGTTTGATACAGGGGCGGATGTGGACAAGCGTTTGAAATTAATTGAGTTTCTGGTGTTGGATACCTTGATATGTATTACCAACATGGTGAAATTCTTTGTTCCGCACAACAACCTGTCGTCCTATTCAAACAGCTTTATCGGCATTGTCTATAATTACTATTGGGAATGGTCTCATAGATATGAGTTTATCTATAGTCTGTACCAATATGAGGAGCTCATGCGTAACCATCGCGAAGAGGACGCCGACAAGATAATCCAGAATTTTGCAGGTCGCAGTAGTATTTCGAGCCACGATTCCTCTGTGGAAAAGCCGGAGGATGTCATGAGAGATCTGCGTTTTGAGTTGGAACGTTGCCGCAAAAAAATGGCGGGAATGAAACTAAAAGAAGAACAAGAGAAATATGGTACTCGTAGCGAGAGATTCCGTGAGCAGCTTCGCCATGATGTCGACGATATAACCATCAGTAATATTTTCAGCAACTATTCTGCCGAGACGGCCTTGAAATATTACCAGATGTCTGAAGAAGCGAATACTGAGGGCTTGGCTTATAAGGAAATGATGGGTACGATGTATTTCCTTGACGATGATATGAACAATGATACAAACCAGTTCAACATCGCGTGCGATAGGTTCCTTCTGAATTGCGGCATTGTTGAGCGACAGCGGAAGAGCCTGGAACGTCTGTACAAGTACTCTAACGTATATCACCTTACAAGAGCCTATCTTGACGGTCCAAACAAAGTTCGTGAGGAGAAGTTCGACCATCACCAGTTCGACAGGTCTCAATTTATTAATTCCGAATACTAATCCCTAAATACATAATAGTATGTCATTAGAACTGAAGAAGTGTTTAATAAAAAGATGTGGATGTTTATCTCAGAGATTATTCTTTCGCAGATTTCTTTTGTTACAAAAGAAAACACTTGATAGACAAACGCAGTTTTCCCAAGGTTGTGACGGGAATCTTAAGATTATTGCATCAGAAATTCGCAAAGGTGCTGTACAACATACTGCAGCCATCAATAATCAAACCGCATCCATGCGCGAAATGTTTGATGAACTAAAAAAAACTGATACACATATTAAAGAACTGGATGATTTCAAGGAAAACAAACCTTCGTGTTATTCTTTTTGGCTTCCAATTGTAGTATTGTTTATATTAGCATTACTATTGTTCTTACCTCTACAGTGTTCTGCTCAGTCAGAATGTAACTGTTGTTGTAAAGATACACAAAAAAAAGACACATCACCAACAATACAACTCAATATCAACTGCGATAGTCTTTTGAGGATAATCTGTTCCGACACGACTACAATGAAAAGAGAGATTGAATTATCATCGGGACATATAATTGTTAAACCTCATGAATATGCAAAATGGTCTTTGATTGTTTACAGAATCGTTATTGCAATCATAATATTAATTGGATTAATACTCATGTTGAAATACCTTGTGCCCTATTGGACAAAAATAGCAGAACTAAATGACAAACAGAAAGAGCGGCTGGTAAAACTTGCAGAAGAACGATTGGAGTTTGAACGATTGCCACGAAAAACAGAAATTGAAATAATGGAGAGACAAGCTCGTGCCAATATGGATGAAGATGCAAAAGCCAGTGAAAGTAAACGTTCCATAGAAAAGATGATGCATGACCATAAGTCTCATCTGGTAGACCTGGCTTTGGAAATTACAAAGGTGTATGATCAATCCAAAGATGCAAGTTCAATAAACCAAATAATTCAGAATTTAAAGTAATATGAAAACAGCCGAAATAATTAACATTCTTAAAGACATGAATAAAACTAATTTCAATTCAATTGCCCTGCCATGGCAACCGTCATTAATCTGCGGAGCACAGACTCTGAACAATGTTACTGATTCTAACGGGAATAGTATACTTCCCTTTGTTAAGGCTTTGTCTGCTGTTCAAATAGAAAGCGGCACAGATATGAATAATGCAAAATATTTTTGCTTTATTCCATTGTCAAGTAATCGATGGAGAGTGTATGTACTGAGTAGATTCCGATGTATTCTTGCACAATTAGAGGACTATAATGGTGATATTCTGGCAAATAATGTATCTGTTGTCAATTCTTTTGTTTTAAGTATAGATTGACAGACGGTTTATAGTAATGGCACACCAAGGACTCTGACTCAAAGCTAATACACTTTTTTCTAGCATGGGAATTGTTTGACAGACATTATCAGTTGCGGGGAAATGTTGGATTAAGGCTTGGCTTTCATGGGAAAAGAGTAATATTTGCTGGAAAATGATGTTGTAACTTATCAAAAATGAATATGTATAAAAAAGGTGAAATGGACAAAATTAATGGTTTTATAGAGGACATTCTTTCTAATGGACAAAATTAATGGTCGAATTTCAGTAGAAATTTGGCCAAATGACAAACAGTTTGTAGCTTTGCACCGTCGATGAAGCGGAGATGAGCTCTGCTGGGGAGCAACTCATCAAGGAATAGTCGACCAGGTTTTATATTGAAGGGCGGGCTTTCGTATCACAGCAGCAGCCATTTCCTTTCGGGTAATATCCGCAATGCCTAAAAAAAAGACCGTATTCTAGAGAAAGCGAACTAAATACAACAATGATTTCCAACAGATACAACCTGCTAAAACAAATTGGCGAGGGGGGCTTCGGCGAAGTGTGGCTGGCGAAGGATCTGGTCACGGGCCAACAGGTGGCATTGAAACTCTATAAAATCACCAACAAAGGTCATCTGGAGCTGGTGCGCGAATATAACCAAGTCTCGGGGCTCAACAGCGACAATCTTATCAAGGTTTTCCATGTCGATCGAGACGAGGCGCACGGCATCTCCTATCTCGTTATGGAGTATTGTCCCTATGGCTCAGTGGAAGAATTGATTGGGGAAATGGATGAGGATGAGATTTGGCGCTGTATCCATGACATCGCTGCAGGCTTGGTGGCTCTGTCGAACCATACTATTTATGATGCGAAGTTGGGACGTGATATACCCGCCCCAGTAATCCACCAGGACATAAAGCCTGCCAATATACTAATCCGAAAGCATGACAAAGAAGGTCACAACGTCTATGTCATCGCCGACTTTGGCATCAGCAAAACCACTATCTCACAGAAATCGGGCAGTACACTGTTCTCGTCGGCTGGCACGCTTGCCTATATGGCACCCGAACGATTCTCACCCACCTACCGACCCCAAGTGGAGAGCGACATTTGGTCACTCGGTGCCATGCTCTACGAACTGGTTGAAGGACGGCTTCCTTTCCCCAATACGGATGGCCTATGTGGTGGCAACTGGCTCAACCAACAAGGAGTGACGCTGCCGCAGATGCAAAACGGAAATATCTCACCCAAGCTATGCAACGTAATAAGCCATTGCCTGGCCAAAAATCCCTTAAACCGCCCCACGGCACGTCATCTCTACGAGATGGCCACCAAGCATCGCATACCCCACAACAACCATCAACAACTTCAGTGCAATCTTTCAACAGATGATACCCGGATTCAAACCCAGACTCACCCGATACCTCAAGTGAGCCGCCCCAGCAATGCCAAAAACACTATTCCCCTCAAGTCCAAACACAAACCTATCATCAAGTGGTGGCCCTTCGCCTTGAGTGCGGTACTATCGGTAGCGCTATTGTGGCTATTAGCGGACAGGCCAAAATATGTATCGGAAACAAATACTGATGACACCGAATACGAAGAAAGCCCAGTATTCTCTGATGATTATGATACCACCATTGCCGAAGTCCTTGATGAAGAAGAGGAGGATAGTTGTCCTGATGCTGAATTGATGGATGAGAATCAAGAAACTACAATTTTTAAGACAAAAACTTTTTCATACACAGTCACTACCGCGTGTGGATATACTGCCACATTTAAAATGGAGTATCCTATACAAGGTCCTCCTGCTTTAATCCAAAATATTAGAGAATGGATTATCGAACAAATCGCGATGGCTTATAAGGGAGATTTGTCAAATCCCGAATTATTGGTTGAATATTGTAAGACAAAAGACCGCATAGATGATGATGGAGCATCAGAAACGGATATAAAAATAGAATACGAAAATGATAAAGTTATAACTATTGTTGATAATTCTGGATATCAGATATATGGAGCGGTGAGTGGAAGTTGGTGTGTACAAGGGGCCACTTTCCGAAAGTCTGATGGGAAAAGATTCTCCCCATTGAATATGAGTCTTTATTTGTCAGATTTACAGCCTATTATTAAATCCAAGCTTAAAGAATACTTTGAAGTGACAACAGATGAGGAACTAAAAAACATGCTTTTTTTGGAAGAACCCTATAATATAAATAATATTCCATTACCTAAAGATAATGAACCATGGATAACAGCCAATGGAGTGACTTTCCATTATGACAAATACGAGATTGCAGCAGGTGCCTATGCCGTATCCATTACAATTCCTTTTGACAAATTGAGAAAGTATGTCTCCAATTCAACAGCAACAACATTCTTCTAATCATGGTTTCCGATAATAGTAATAATAGATTCGGAATTATGGCAATCTCCAACAAATACAATCTAATCAAACGACTTGGCGAGGGGGGCTTCGGCGAAGTGTGGCTCGCGAAAGATTCGACCACAGGTCAACAGGTGGCTTTGAAACTCTACAAAATCACCAACAAGGGTCATTTGGAGCTGGTACGCGAGTACAACCAGGTGTTTGGGCTCAACAGCGACCACCTTATCAAGGCTTTTCATGTCGACCGCGACGAGGCTCACGGCATCTCCTATCTCGTCATGGAATATTGTCCCTATGGCTCAGTGGAAGAATTGATTGGGGAAATGGATGAGAATGAGCTTTGGCGCTGCATCCATGACATCGCTGCAGGCTTGGTGGATCTGTCGAACCATACTATTTATGATGCGAAGTTGGGACATGACATCCCCGCCCCAATCATTCACCAGGACCTAAAACCTGCCAATATTCTTATTCGCAAGCATGACAAAGAGGGGCACAATGTCTATGCCATCGCCGACTTCGGCATCAGCAAAACCACCGTCTCACAGAAATCGGGCAGTACACTGTTCTCGTCGGCAGGCACTCTCGCCTATATGGCACCCGAACGTTTTTCGCAAAAATATAAGCCAATAGTAGAAAGCGATATTTGGTCGCTTGGAGCAATGTTATATGAACTCGTGGAAGGCAGGCCTCCATTTCCGAATATTGAAGGACTTAGTGGAGGGAATTGGCTCAATCAAAAAGGAACCCAATTGCCAAAGATTGAAAATGGTAGAATCTCCAATATATTATGTGGTGTCATTTATTCCTGCTTGTCAAAGGACATCCACAAAAGACCAACTGCAGAAAAATTGTTAGAATATGCTAACAAGGAATTAACCGTATCTCACTCAGATAATAATGACGCCTCTGATAATACGCAAGAAATAAATCACTCGACTAGACCAAGATTCCCCATGAGGGATTTCTTACGAAGGCTTGATTGGGAATCCATTCTAAAGAGACGTCCAACAAAGAAAACGGCAATAATTGTTGGCGGTATTATTGTATTTGTTGTAATATTAATAATATCTGGTGCGTTGATTCGGTCGAATGGTATTACAAAACCGGTGGAAAACAGATTAATCTCAGATATTGACGAGAACAAGAATTGTTTCATGGCTTTATCCGAATGCATTGACTCTATCTGCCCATCCGAGGTGGGGGTACTGTCTGATAATGTTTATTTCTATAAAAAAGGCAATAAGGTATTTTTTATTGATTCGACTGGCGAGAACATTGCTAATGGTGCGGCATTTGATACATTTAACATTATTTCGAATGTGATTGTTACAGGGGTGATTAAAGAAGACAGCACTGAAGATGAGAAGCCTCCCATAGACGTTGGCAAAAAAACATCGGGCAAAGAAACCTTGGGCAAGGATGGAAAAAGTAAAAAGAAAGTAATCCGTAAATATGGAATCATCTCATTAAATGGCAAGGAACTGTTGGCCTGTGAGAATGAAGAGATCAGACACCCTGTTGTTGGTGTACACACGTTTAAAAAGGATACATTATGGGGTTGGGTGAGCGACTCTTCAATTGTTCTATCTAATTCTTTTAGAAGTATTGAATATGCAGGGATCAACAACCTGCTTCTATGCAAAACTATAAATAGCGGATGCTGGGAATTTTGGGACAATCGTGGAACAAAAAAGCTGCCCATTGATAGTAATACAAAATACTATGAAGCTGGGGTGTTTACGAATGGCTATGCCTGGGTCAAAACCACTAAAAAAAATGCCCGTATATTCATTGATAGAAATGGAGATAAGGTATGGTCTCCTGTTGATGACGGCTATAATGATTGCATGTCATTTTATGAGTCTTATGCGGTAGTCGTAAAGGGTGAGGGAAAACTAAAAAAGGAAGGTCTGATTGACAAGAATTTTAACGAGGTTTTACCTTGTAATTACGAGGACATAAATATACACGATGTTGGAAATAATGCCGCGGAAGTCAAGCAAAATGGGCAATGGATAATAGTCTCGTTTGATGGAAAAAAACTTGCCGGATTGGATGATTCATACTATGCAAGTGTCAAGGGAGATTTCTTTTATGTGAAGAAGGGGAATAACAAATATAAGTTATATACAAGTAATAATCCGCTCCCTAAAGAATATTCAAATGTTTATTTATATAGCTCTTGGGGGCTAGCTGAGGTATATAGTGGAGAGTCTTACTATCTTGTGACACCAAAGGGATCCATTTCAAGACCATACGATTTTATTTGTTATGATGAAGACAGCAAGTTATTTCGGGTTCGGGGATTAAATGATAAATATGGATTAGTGGATCTGAATCTTCAAATTTTGGTTGAATGTAAATATGTATCGCTTGGATATCATCTTCGCTCAGGAATGATCTATGCTAAACTCGACTCTTTATATGGCTACATCAGCAAAACTGGGGAATGGAAATTACAACCGGTTTATGAGGGAGCAAATGATTTCGTTGACGGTTATGCTATCGTAAAACAGAAAGGGAAATATGGTCTCATTAATACGCATGGGATTTATATAATCTTCAATGAATATGATAACATTGAGCGAAGAGGAGATGGGCTGTTTGTCGTGTGCAAAGAAGGGAAATACGGGGTCTTTGATATCAAAAAAAATGCGATGGTTGTTCCCTGTAAATATTATAACGATTTTAAGTATATCACTCACAATAGATTCCCTATATTTGATGGTGTTCGGTGGGGAATATTCACATCCGATGGGAGGTCAACGCTAAACTATACCAATAATAGTAATAGTACAGTTCATCCAGAATTATGACAATCTCTAACAGATACAACCTACTCAAACAACTCGGCGAAGGGGGATTCGGCGAAGTGTGGCTGGCGAAGGATCAGGTCACGGGTCAGAGTGTAGCCATGAAACTCTATAAGATTAATGGTAAGGGGCATCAGGAATTGGTACGCGAGTTCAATCAGGTATCGGGGCTCAACAATGAAAATCTTCTCAAGGCCAATCATGTTGACCGTGATAATAATCAAAACTTTTCCTATTTGGTTATGGACTATTGTCCCTATGGCTCTCTAGAAGACCTAGTGGGCAAGATGAACGAGGATGAGATTTGGCGTTGCATACGTGACATCTCTTCTGGATTGGTGGCACTGTCCGAACATACCGTCTATGATGAGAAACAGGGGCGGGATATTTCAGCACCGGTGATTCACCAGGATTTGAAACCAGCCAATATTCTTATTCGCAAACATGACAAAGAAGGTCACAACGTCTACGCCATCGCCGACTTCGGCATCAGCAAAACCACCGTGTCACAGAAATCGGGAAGTACAATATTTACATCTGCCGGGACATTGCCATATATGGGACCTGAACGATTTTCCCCAGATTATATACCACGGGTGGAGAGTGACATTTGGTCGTTTGGTGCCATGCTTTATGAACTTGTGGAAGGAAAACCACCCTTCCCGTCAATGGATGATCTTTCTGGTGGCAATTGGCTCAATCAGAAAGGTGTTGAAGTTCCTGTAATACATAATGGAACAATATCCCGTGTTCTTAAAGACCTCATTTATGAATGCTTGAGCAAAAATCCCAATAAGCGACCGAATGCAAAAGATATAAATCGAACAGCATTTGTCTGGTTGGAAGGCGGATATGATGGCCGGGCAATCTCATCATTTAAAGATGACAATGACAATTACTCGGATAACCACAGCAATGAATGTGAAGAAACTATTTCATATAGCAATTCTGAAATCCATACATCATCGATACAGCATCCAGATAAAATGGAATTGCCTCCCCATGAAAAGGATGAGGTATCTGGTCCAATGTATGACTCATCAAAACCTAGATTTCGTTTGTCTATTTTTGATGCGCTAAAAGCAGGGAAGAGACAAATAATAACGATTGTCGCAGTTGGATTGTTCGTTATAGTTGGAATACTCTGTATGCCCTACATCAAATCCATATTTAACAACGACGAGGTTTCTGTTGATTCATTGGAATTCCATAACGTAATTCAACCAAATATACAACCGCATGTTCCTTCTGATTTTGTTTTCGCAATTGGTGGTGATTTTTCATACGAAAAAAATTATATCGAAAACCATACAAAACATACGGTTCATATTGATAGTTTTTATATTAGTGCCTACGAACTCACACAAGGAGAATATAAACGTGTTATGGGTAATCTAAAACGGGAAAATCGTCTATGGTTGTTACGCCAATCTTGGTATATTGGTGAAGGTCCAGAATATATAGAAGTAACGGGGGACTCGATACCTGTTAGGGGAAGTTATGAGGAATTTGTATATTATTGCAACAAAAGAAGTCATCAAGAAGGTTATGATGGTTTTTATGAAATAATGGGTGATACTATCAAGGTAAAAGTAAACGGAAACGGCTATCGGCTTGTTACTCCATATGAGTGGATTTATATCTCATATGGTGGAAAATACTATAAACAAGAAAAGTATTTGGGAGGAAATAGTCTTGGTGAAGTGGCTTGGTACGCTGAAAATAGCAAGGGGAAACCACATCCTGTGGGTCAAAAAAAACCGAATAGATTGGGTGTTTACGATATACAAGGGAATGTTAGAGAGATACTACAGGGAAAAAACAATGACAAAATATATTGTTCAATGTTAGGATGTTATAATGTGTATAATTGGAATTATCCACAGACCTATGATCCTACGAGTATTTGGACAAATCGAAAAGGATCTGATAAGGAAGAGACTTATGGAACAAGAATAGCGTTGGTTCCCCAGGGTTATTCCAACAATAATCTAAGTACTCCATATGATTATTAACTATGCATTTTTTTCATATTATTACGGAAATTTAATCCTTATCTCATCATTCTATATTAAACACATGATTCATTTATTACTATTTATTTGAAATATAATGATATAATGGATGAGCGTTTTCGTCTGCCAGAATACCAGAAGTACGACAGTGAGAGGTATGGCGAGAAATGGCCGGATCAAGCCATTTGTTGATTGGATTCTGCCAACTTTAACTGTACAGTTCATTCGGAATTATGACAATCTCTAACAGATACTGACAATTATGGAACTGAATCAAAACGAGTTATTCGCTGGACGATACCGATTGGAGAAAGTTTTAGGCTCCGGGGGCTTCGGCGAGGTGTGGAAGGCTTTCGACAATGTGACGGAGCAATTCGTCGCCATTAAGATACACCACCGGGGCGACACCGAAAGCGCGGCACGGGAGATTGTCAAGGAGTTCACCCGCATGATGAATATCCATCACGCCAATCTGCTGACCCCGATGCATGTTGATGTCGCCGAAGACCATATACCTTACCTCGTTATGGAACTCTGCGAGGGCGACCTCGCCGACATAGACTTGACGGAGAAGGATGTCTGGCGACTGATTCGCGATGTAGCAGCAGGGCTGAAATGTCTGGCTGATAACAAGAAAAGAAAACGTCGCCCAGATGGCACTGAAGTCGAGGTTCCCGACCCCATCATCCATCAAGACATCAAACCCGCCAACATATTGTTGCGCTCCAACGGCATGTATGCCATCTCCGACTTCGGCATCAGCAAACGTCGCCTCAGCACTCTCTCCACCAACGTGCAGGACGGGTCGGAAAACAACGACATGGACAATGCCATGACGGTGGACTATGCCGCTCCCGAACGTTTCCCGCG
>ERZ809504.36-NODE-36-length-20556-cov-5.983903_pt1 | contig 20556 bp, 20 predicted proteins | sample MGYA00521273_ERZ809504 | MGnify/ENA primary metagenome ERZ809504 (study PRJEB31581, sample SAMEA3312979) | metagenome | study: EMG produced TPA metagenomics assembly of the PRJEB8939 data set (Metagenomic analyses of Rumen microbiomes reveals...
CGAGATCTACACTCTTTCCCTACACGACGCTCTTCCGATCTAGCTATAGAAATTCTAACCGAGGATGTGGAGATTATCAGTGAGGACATCCCAGGATGGCTTGTGTCAAATGAGGGTAACCTGACTGTCGCTCTTGAGGTGGAGCTCACTGATGAGCTGAGACAGGAGGGTATGGCTCGTGAGATTATCAACCGTATACAGAACATCCGTAAGGACAGCGGTCTGGAGATTACTGACCGCATCCATATCACTCTGGCTCCGAACGAGGAGATCCAGAAGGCGGTGGCAGGATATGGTGACTATATCAAGACACAGGTGTTGGCGGATGATATCACGATCGCTCCTAACGAGGGCGTGGAAGTGGACTTTGACGAGTTTAAATTGAATATCAAAATAACTAAATCCTGATTATTATGGTAGAAAAAACACGTTATTCTGATGAGGAGCTGGAAGAGTTCCGTCAGATAATTAATGAGAAACTGGCATTAGCCAAGCGTGACTATGACCAAATGATGAATGTCCTAATGAATAAGGACTCTAACGACGTGGATGACACATCTCCCACTTACAAAGCATTGGAAGAGGGTAGCGTGACCCAGTCGAAAGAGGAGTTGATACAGATGGCATCACGACAGCAGAAATTCATTCAGGGACTGAAGGCTGCCTTGGTACGTATTGAGAATAAGACCTATGGCATTGACCGTATCACAGGTAAGCTGATTCCAAAAGAACGTCTGCGTGCCGTTCCCCATGCTACTTTGAGTGTGGAGTCGAAGATGGCAGGCAAGAAATAAATGGAGAGTAAGAATATCGCTAAACGCGGATGGATTGCCGTTGCAATAGTAATGGCAATCCTTGTTGTCGACCAGATTATCAAGATTTGGGTGAAGACCAATATGACTCTTCACGAGCAAATCGAGATTTTCTCATGGTTTAAGATCGTGTTTATCGAGAATAACGGAATGGCGTATGGGATGGAGATAGGCTCTAAGCTCGTGCTCTCCATCTTCCGTGTCGTCGCTGTGGCTATCCTCGGCTGGTATATCGCGCGACAGGTCAGGAAACCTGTACGCTTCGGTTATATCGTTTGTCTGGCGATGGTGATGGCTGGTGCCGCAGGTAATATCTTCGACTCGATGTTCTACGGGTTGATTTTCAACGCTTCCTCAGCGTTCTACACCTCTTATTTCGTACCCTTCGGAACAGGTTATGCGCCATTCTTGATGGGAAAGGTGGTGGACATGTTCTACTTTCCGTTGATCGTGACGACATGGCCTGACTGGGTGCCGATGGTGGGAGGAAACGAGTTTGTGTTCTTCAGTCCTATCTTCAATTTCGCAGATGCGTCGATATCTGTAGGTGTCGTCCTGCTGTTGCTCTTCTATCGTAAGGAGATCAGCGAGATAGAGATTACTTATAAGAAGGAGAAAACTCATGAGGAATAGTCTGTCCATTGTCATATTGATGCTTGTCATGATAGGCTGTAAGCCTACTGTCCCTTCGGAATTCATCCAACCCGGAGAACTGGAGGATATCCTATATGACTATCATGTGGCACAGGCAATGGCGAATGAGACAAGTTACAGGAACAGTGAGGAGAATTATTACGATAAAAACGCTTTTTTCCACGCCGTCCTCAAGAAACATGATGTCACGGAGGCGGAGTTCGACTCCTCTCTGGTCTATTACTATTCTCATGCTGAGCGCCTGAAGGGCATCTACCAGCATGTGAAGGAACGTCTGAATGACGAGGCGAAGGCACTGGGCGCCTCTGTGGGTGACCTCAATAAGTATTCGGCATACAGCACGGTGGGTGATACGGCGAATGTGTGGCAGAACGAGACAGACGTACTCTTGCTGCCCATGCCGACGACAAACCGTTATGATATCTATGTGAAGGCGGACACCTCCTATTATAAAGGTGACTCTTTCATGTTCCAGTTTATGTCTGACTTCATCTATCAGAATGGTTCCCGTGACGTTGTGGTTTGTCTGGTCGCCAAATATGAGAACGACAGTACGACGCAGACCGTCAGTCATGTCAATATGACGGGACAGTCGCAGATCCGTATCCCCGAGAACCGTGAGGGAACGCTGAAGGAACTGCGCGGATTTATATATCTGAACAACAACGACCGTGCCAATGAGGTGCGTAAGATGTTGTTCATCAGTCAGATACAATTGATTCGCTTCCATTCAAAAGAGAAGAAAGATGAGCCCAAACCCAATGACGAGAATAAGAAAGATAGCTTGTCCGGAGCTGCAGACCGTCCAGGGAACGGTACTGACTCAACAAGTCGTGGAGGTCAGCAACGGCAAGGTGGTAGACTATTACCCCCTGACAAGGGAGCTGCCGTTCACAGAGTGGACAAGCAGCCGTTTAAGACTATGCGAAAATGAGGAGGGGGCATTAACCCTTTGGAATCATAAAGAACCTATCATATAAAGACAATGAACCTGAGAGTACGTTTGGCATTGATGAGCTTCCTGCAGTTTGGTGTATGGGGGGCATACCTGACGTGTATGGGACTTCATCTCATGGAGTTGGGGATGGGTCATCATATCGGTTCTTTCTTTGCCATGCAGGGTTTTGTGTCTCTCTTTATGCCAACGCTGATGGGTATTGTCGCCGACAGGTGGATACCTGCCCAGCGGTTGTATGGGTTCTGTCATCTGATGGCAGGTGTCTTTATGATTCTGACAGGGCTCTACGGACAACAAGAAGGTACGCATGCTGCCTTCCCCGTTTTGTTTGGGTTGTATAGCATGAGTGTTGCCTTCTATATGCCGTCACTCGCCTTGTCGTATTCCGTCTCTTATAACGCATTGTTGAAGGAGGGGATGGATCCGGTGAGGACTTTCCCGCCCATCCGTGTGTTCGGGACCATCGGTTTCATCGCTATGATGTGGCTAGTCGATATCCTGGATTATGAGCACACGCACCATCAGTTCCTCGTCAGTGGAATGTTGAGCCTGTTATTGTTTCTCTATTCCTTCATATTGCCATCGTGCCCTGTGAACGGTAATCGTGGGAAACAGTCTTTTGCGGAGACTTTCGGACTACAGGCTTTTGTCTTGTTTAAGAAGAGGTCTATGGCGGTATTCCTGATATTCTCTATGTTCATAGGTGTCTGTCTGCATATCACCAATGGTTTCGCTACACCGTTCATCAATCATTTCCAGCGTGTCCCAGCGTATGCGGACTCCTTTGGGGTGAAATATCCGCTGATACTCTATTCCATCTCGCAGTTCAGTGAGACATTCTGTATCCTGCTCATCCCGTTCTTCATGAAACACTTTGGTATCAAACGGGTTGTGCTGATAGCGATAGTCGCCTGGTTCTTCCGTTTCGGACTTCTGGGAATGGGTAACCCGGGTAGTGGTGTGTGGATGTTCGTGCTGTCTATGATCGTCTATGGTGTCGCTTTCGACTTCTTCAATATCAGTGGCTCCCTGTATGTGAATCAGTCTACGGATCCTGGTTTACGCTCCAGTGCCCAGGGTTTGTTCATGTTGATGACGAATGGTGTCGGTGCGACATTAGGCTCGTTGGCGGCACAGGCTGTCGTGAATGCCCATACGATGGATGGTCAGGTGGAATGGTCCACCTGTTGGTATATCTTCGCAGGCTATGCCATCGTCATCGGCTTATTATTCTATTTGATGTTCCATCCTCAGCAGGAAAGAGTCAGGGAGGCGCGTGTATGAAAGAGGTGAGGTATTTCTATGTTCCTGATGCGGCGCGAGTGAATGAGCTGCCTGCCGATGAGGCATCCCACGCCGTGCGGGTGCTTCGCCTTGCCGCTGGCGACGAGATGATGCTGATGGATGGTCAGGGACAGTTCTTCCGCGCCGTAGTGACGGTGGCTTCCAACCATCATTGTATGTATGACATACGGGAGGTACTGCCACAGGAGCGTCCATGGAAAGGACATATTCATCTTGCCATCGCACCCACCAAACTGATGGATCGTATGGAATGGATGGTGGAGAAAGCGGTGGAGATAGGAGTCGACGAGATCACCTTCCTCGACTGTAAGTTCTCTGAGCGTAAAGTCGTGAAGACGGAACGTATCGATAAGATTGCCGTCTCTGCGATGAAACAGAGTCGTAAGGCTTGGAAGACGGAACTCCATGATATGGTGTCGCTGAAGGATTTCATTACTGCTGACCGTCATGGTGCCCGGTTTATCGCCCATTGCTATGAGGAGGTGGAGCGTACGTATCTGTATGAGGAGCTCCAGCACTTGCCAGCCGACGAGGAGGTAACGGTCCTGATAGGACCGGAAGGTGATTTCTCCATTGATGAGGTACGGGAGGCTATGGCTCATGGCTTCCGTTCCATCCATTTGGGAAAGAGTCGTCTGCGCACAGAGACGGCAGGACTGTCTGCCGTGATGATGGCGCAGCTCAGTAAATCAATAATAATATAAATAAGGTATGCAACAGATTAGTCTTCATCAGGTGTTACCACAGGTCTTTGCCCAACGTGTCGGTCTGACTTCCGACGTATGGAAGAAGGAGGTGTGTTTCGAGAAAGGAAACGTGTATCTTGTCGAGGCAAAGAGCGGGAAGGGGAAGAGCACGTTCTGTAGTTATCTGTTAGGCTATCGTCACGACTATACAGGGCAGATATGCTATGACGCGGAGGATATCCGTGACTTCTCTGTGTCTCAGTGGGTGGACATCCGTCAGCGCCAGGTCAGTATGCTCTTTCAGGAGATGCGCCTGTTTCCTGAGCTGACAGCATGGGAGAATGTGGAGATCAAGAACCACCTCACCCGGCATATTGACCGACCGACGATTGAACAGTGGTTTGACCGGCTGGGTATCGCTGAGAAATTGAATGTCCAGGCGGGAATACTCTCGCATGGACAGCAGCAGCGTGTCGCCTTTATCCGTAGTCTTGTGCAACCGTCTGACTTCCTGGTGATCGACGAGCCTATCTCCCATCTGGATGATGTCAACGCACAGCTGATGGCGGAGATGGTGACAGAGATGAAGGAGAAGACACAGTGTGGTGTGATAGCTACAAGTATCGGCAAACGACTGCCGCTTACTTATGACCATATAATGAAATTGTAAAAAAACTAAATATTATGAATAATCAGTATTGGCAACCAGAATTGGAGACGATGCCCCGTGAGGAACTGGAGGCATTGCAAGTGAAGAAACTTCGTAAGTCGATTGAGATTAGCCTGAAGTCACCTTTCTATAAGAAACGCCTGGGTGACTTGGGTATCACCCCTGACAGTATCCAGACTATCGCGGATATCCGTAAGATCCCGTTTACTACGAAACAGGACCTGCGTGACAACTATCCCTTCGGACTGGTGGGTGGTGATATGAAGGATGCCATCCGTATCCATTCTACCAGTGGTACGACGGGGCATCCCACCGTAGTTACTTATTCCCGTCATGACATCGACTCATGGGCGAATATGATAGCCCGTGACATGTATATGGTGGGCTGCCGTGACACGGATGTGTTCCAGAACTCTTCCGGCTATGGTATGTTCACAGGTGGTCTGGGCTTCCAGTATGGTGCAGAGAAGCTGGGTGCCACCACCGTTCCCGCCGCTGCTGGTAACTCCAAGCGTCAGATTATGTTTATCAAGGACTTCGGTACGACATGCCTGCATGCCATTCCATCCTATGCCATCCGTCTGGCGGAGGTGTTCCAGGAGGAGGGGGTAGACCCACGCTCTACGAAGTTGCGTACCCTCTTTATCGGTGCGGAGCCTCATACAGAGGAACAGCGTCAGCGCATCGAGCGTCTGTTGGGTGTTAAAGCATATAACTCGTTTGGTATGACGGAGATGAACGGTCCCGGTGTCGCTTTCGAATGCCTGGAACAGAACGGTATGCACCTGTGGGAAGACAACTACATCCTGGAGATTGTTGATCCAGACACTTTGGAGCCGGTACCTGATGGAGAGATTGGTGAGATGATCCTCACCACCCTCGACCGTACGATGATGCCGATCCTCCGCTACCGTACCCGTGACCTTACCCGTATCATTCCCGGAGAGTGTCCTTGTGGGCGTACGCATCGTCGCATTGACCGTATCAAGGGACGTACGGATGATATGTTCATCATCAAGGGTGTCAATGTGTTCCCGATGCAGGTGGAGAAAATCCTCGTGCAGTATCCTGGCTTGGGCAGCAACTACCTCATCACACTCGATACGGAGGATGATAATGACATCATGACTGTGGAAGTGGAACTGGACGGACTGAATACGGATGTCTATCCCGAGCTTCAGAAGATGACGAAGGATATCCAGCGCGCCTTGAAGGACGAAATCTTGCTGACACCACGAGTCAAACTCGTGAAGAAAGGCTCTCTGCCTGTCAGCGAGGGTAAGGCTGTCAGAGTGAAGGATCTCCGTCCTGGTCGTGGATAATAATGAATGGTTAACGGTTAAGGAATGGTGCTGAGGATTTTTTATAAAACGCTGTTGATGGCTGTCTTGATGGTGACAGCCTTCCCCTGTGCGGCACAGCAGAAGATGCGTGATGTCTTCCTGCGGATGCCTGATGGGTTGCTGCCGTACCTGACGGAGAATAACCGTCTGGACTTCATCGATTTCATGGATTCTGGTATGAAGGCGGTGGTCAATAATGAGTTGGGCGGTAAGAGCGAGATGTTGTCGTTGTCTGATGAGGCACTGATTATTCAGGTCAGTCCCGCTATGAGGATGTCGATGCGTCTGTTCCCTGTCAGCGAGGCGGTAGACAGTTGTCAACAGGTGGTTTGTGTGATTACCACCTATGGCACGGATGCACCAGAGAGTAGGGTGGAGAGCTATTCGTTAGCGTGGAACCCTGTTGATGTGTCAAAACATCTAAGTATTCCCAGTGAACCATATATAGCTGATTTCATGGAGGTTCCCGGCGTTGGACTGGTCTTCAGGCAGTCTGACGCGCTGGATCAGTTGGCTCATGAAGAGCAAAAAAAAGAAAGCTCTTGGTTAAGAAATGTTGAATGGAATCCATAACTAATTAAAATACGTTAAATTGGTATTAGATGTTATAACAACACTTGTTTTGTAATAAACATATTTATTATATTTGCAGTGTGTTTTTCATGGTATTAGATTATTAAGGTTAATGAAAGATTGATTGTCGTGAGACAATCATTCTTTTTTTTATACCAATTTAAAACCTATTTGAGAAGCCTCCCCATAAAATACATTTCTATAATTTCATACATGTGGTGAACATGTCGGGGAAGTACTCATTCAAATCAATATGTTCCCTGAACAACCCAAAGAGGGCACTGCCGCTTCCACTCATGGCGGCATAGGTGGCTCCGAGTTGATAGAGATGTTCTTTGATAATGGCAAGTTCGGGGTGAGCGGTGAAGACGCTTGTCTCGAAATCATTCACCAGTTCTTCTCTCCAGGTCTCTATGGGTTGCATGACAATCTCCTTGCAGCATTTCTTAGACATCTGTGGGGTGATGTGAGCGAAAGCCTCCTTGGTAGGTACAGGAATGTCAGGACGTACTACCGCCATATACCAGCCTTTCAGGTCAAGGTCAATGGATGTGAGCCGTTCTCCGATTCCCTCCGCATAAGCTGGACGGTTCATGATGAAGATAGGACAGTCGGCTCCTAACTGTGCGGCATAGTCGATGAGTTGCTGGGGAGTCAGTCGCAGTTGAAACTGTTCGTTAAGCAACAACAGCATGGCGGATGCATCACTGGAGCCACCACCCATCCCAGCCTGTGTGGGGATCCCCTTATACAGATGGGCATGCAGACGGGGAAGGGAAGGGAAGTCGTGTTTCAGTAGGTTATAGGCACGCACCACCAGGTTTCGTTGTTCGTCACCCTCCACATGGATATTCGTCACTTTGATATCACAGTCAACCACAGAGGGGAAGTCTTCTGCCATTGGGAACACCTCCAGGGCATCTTTGATGGGTACAGGGTAGAATACTGTCTGTAGGTTATGATAACCGTCTGGTCTGCGTTCTACCACATTCAGACCCAGATTGACTTTTGCTATGGGAAATATCATCATATCTTTAACCTTTAACCGTTTTTAGTTTCTTAATCCTTCTTTTCGCTTCTGTCGCATCCGGATATAACTCCAGTGCTTTCTCGTAATTACGGATTGCCGCCTCTGGCATGTGTTCCTTCTCACACTCCTTGCCGAGAATGACGTACTCGACAGCGAGGCGCTTCAGCGTCTCCTCTTTCTGTCTCATCTTCTCTTGAATGTCACGCACCTCTTGCTGTAGTTGAGTGATGATGCCTAACTTCTTGCGAATCAGTCGTTTGGCGGCAGGTTTCTCAATATCGTAACGACTATGGATCGCCACGAAGAAATGTTGCAGGAAGGCATCGAAATCCTGACGGTCGAAAGCCTCCATCGCCTCGTGGTATTCTTTGTCAGCCTTACTCTCGTAGATCGCCTGTTGGATGAGTTGTCCGTTATTATAGCGTTGGGCGAAACTGACGACCTCAGCCCTGACGAAGATGTCACTCTGACGGATGGGTTCTGTCAGGGTGATACCTTCTAAAGAGGTACAACGGCTCAGTGCGACATAGGTCTGTCCACCCGCAAAGGCACCACCTCCCGAGAAGTCGATCTTCACCTGACGGAAAGTCAGCCCCTGACTCTTATGTACCGTAATCGCCCAAGCTAATCGGAGAGGGAACTGGACGAACGTACCCAACAATTCCTCTTCGATTTTCTGTTCTTTCTCATTGAATGTATAACGCATGTTCTCCCAGACCTCCCGTTCTACGTCATATTCATGTCCGTCCTCGTCAACCACCGTGATGATACCCTCTCCTTCATCGATATATATCACGACCCCCAAGGTTCCGTTCACCCAGCGTTTCTCTTTGTCGTTTTTGATAAAGATGACCTGTGCACCGGGTTTGACCTCTAGCTCCATGGGAGCAGGTAGGGAAGTCTCGGGAAACTCACCTTTAATCACACCCTGAAAGACAGAAGACCTACCCTCTAACTCTTTTAGTTTCTGGTCGTTGATATAATCTACGGTGTCCCGTCTGGTGGCGAGTGTAATAGCGAGGGCTCCTTCTTTCTTCCCCTTCTTAGGAGAGGCGTCCAGCCGTTCGTTGATTGCCCTTAAATCCTCTGCCGTCGTCTGGTTCTGGCGGATGCGGTCCAACAGTCCGATGAAACGAGCGTCACTCTGGCGATACACCTTCCGCAGCTCGATGCTCACCAGTTCCATCTCCTGCCATACCTTGGCGGAGAAGAAATAGGCAGAGGCGTAGAATGGTTGCATCAACCGCCATTCGTCTTCTTTGATGACGGGCTCCAACTGGAAGATATCTCCCACCAGTAACAGTTGCTTGCCTCCGAAGGGTACCCGCATGTTCCGACAATAGATACGCAGCACTTTGTCGATGAAATCGATGATGTCTGCTCTCACCATTGAAATCTCATCGATGATGATGAGTTCCAGTTCTCGCAATAGCTTTGTGGTATCACCACTATATTTCAGTGTCTTCCGTATATTTCGGATGTTATAACGTGAGTCGTTGGGCAGTAAGGGATGGAAGGGTAGTTTGAAGAACGAGTGCAAGGTTTGTCCACCGGCATTGATGGCTGCAATACCCGTCGGAGCGAGGATCACATATTTCTTCTTGGTATGCTGAGCCACATAACGTAGGAACGTCGACTTACCCGTACCTGCCTTTCCTGTCAGGAAGAGCGAGCGTCGGGTATATTGAATGACTTGCAGTGCCTGCTGCCATTCTTGGTTTTTCGTGTCGAGTGTCTGTATTTCTTGTTTCGCCATTTTCATATGCAAAGATACAAATAATTTTTGTTATTTATTCATATCGCATTGATTTTGACGGGTGAATACGGGAAACAAGGAAGGAAGGGGCGATCAGGACGAAGAGGGTGACGAGGAGTGTTGCCACATTGAGCAGCAGGATGAGAGGGATGTTCAACTCCATCGGGGCTGTCGTGACATAATAGTTAGCGGGGTCGAGCTGGATGAACCCTGTATGTTGTTGTAACAGGATAAAGCCGATACCAATGATATTTCCCCATAGCATCCCTTGTCCGATAATAAAGGTGGCAAACCACAGGAATGTGTGGCGTATACTCTTGTTGCGGGCACCCAGTGCCTTCAGGAGTCCTATCATCTGTGTCCGTTCCAGGATGATGATGAGCAGACCACTAATCATCGTGAATCCTGCGACGAAGACCATCAAGACCAGGATAATCCATACGTTGATATCAAGCAGTGACAACCAGGAGAATATCTGCGGGTAACTCTCCTGAACGGTATGGGAGGTCAGTATCTCTCCATTACGGTCTGTATGACGGTTTACTTTCTCTATTACCAGATTGGCGGTAGCCTCCAGCTGGTTGAAATCCCTCACGAGCAGTTCCGCGCCACTGCACTGGTCCTTCTCCCAGTTGTTGAGTTTCACAGGGATAGGCAGGTCGGTGAAGCAGAGTGCTTCATCAAACTGAGTCATATTGGTCTCATAGATGGCAGCAATCGTAAACTTACGGGCTCTAACATTATTATAATCGATAAAATAGGCAAAGACACGGTCACCGACCTTCAGTCCGAGTTTATCGGCAATTCTTTTGGAGATAAGCAACTGGTACGAGCTCTTCGTGGAGGAGAACTGAGGTGTCTTTCCCTCTTTGAGATTCTGTTGCAGGAAATGGGTGTCATAATCCTCTCCGATACCCTTGAAGACGACACCGAGGAAGTCATTGTCCGTTTTGAGAATACCTTGTGTCAGCGCATAACGACTCACATGACGGATTCCCTCGATACGTTGCAGCACGTTTCTTAAAGAGTCGTCGATACAGACGGGATAGGGTGTCGCGGACTGGGAGGCGATGAAACTCTCTACCTGGATGTGACTGCCGAAACCCACTACCTTGTCGCGGATGGTATGCTTGAAGCCCATCACCACGCTCACTGTGATAATCATCACGGCAAGTCCGATAGCCACACCAATGGTGGCTATACGAATAGCTGGGCGGCTCACCTTACGATGGTCACCTTGGTCGGAATAGATTCTCTTAGCTATGAATAATGGGAAGTTCAATCCTTAACCGTTAACCAATAACCCTTCACACGTATTATTCCATTACCCTTCCTGGGTAAGTCTCCAGTGCTTTCTGCAGTACGACAAGCGCACGCTCAAGGTCTTCCTTTTTCAGCACATAGGCGATACGGACCTGGTTGATGCCAGCACCTGGGGTGGTATAGAATCCTGCGGCGGGAGCCATCATCACGGTCTCACCCTCATACTCAAAGTCGGCAAGACACCAGCGGCAGAATTTCTCCGCATCATCGACAGGTAATTTGGCAACTGTATAGAAAGCCCCCATGGGGATGGGTGAGTAGACACCAGGAATACGGTTCAGTCCGTCAATCAAACACTTTCTACGCTCCACATACTCGTCGTATACATCACGATAATATTCCTCAGGAGCATCCAATGATGCCTCAGCGACAATCTGTCCGATTAAGGGAGGAGACAGACGAGCCTGACAGAACTTCATCACCGCCTTACGGACCTCAGCGTTCTTTGTGATAAGGGCTCCGACACGGATTCCACACTCACTATAGCGCTTCGAGACAGAGTCGATGAGGATGACATTCTGTTCGATGCCTTCTAGATGACAGGCAGAGATATAGGGAGATCCAGTATAGATATACTCACGATAAACCTCATCAGAGAAGAGATACAGGTCGTATTTCTTTACTAGGTCACGGATCTGCTGCATCTCACGACGGGTATAGAGATAACCTGTCGGGTTATTGGGGTTACAGATCATAATGGCACGGGTGCGGTCATTGATGAGTTCCTCAAATTTCTCTACTTTTGGCAAGGAGAAACCTTCTTCAATTGTGGTGGCAATGGTACGGATCTTCGCTCCTGCAGAGATGGCAAATGCCATATAGTTGGCATAGGCAGGTTCTGGTACGATGATCTCATCACCAGGGTTCAGGCAGGAGAGGAAGGCAAACAAGACTGCCTCACTACCTCCTGACGTGATAATGATATCGTCGGCAGTAACATTGATGTTATATTTTGCGTAATAGCTGACCAGTTTCTCCCGATAGCTCAGATAACCCTGTGAAGGGGAGTACTCTAAGATGGTTCGGTCAATTTGCTTCAAGGCATCCAGTCCCACCTTGGGTGTTGGCAGGTCAGGTTGTCCGATGTTCAGGTGATACACTTTGGTACCCCTTTTTTTCGCAGCAGCGGCAAGTGGCGCAAGTTTCCGAATCGGTGACTCGGGCATCTCCAGTCCGCGAACAGATATTTCCGGCATTGTATTCTAATTTACGTAAATCGGATGCAAAGGTACGAAAAAATTAAAAATTAAACATGAAAGATGAGATAATATTTTCCTTTTTCAAATAAAATGCTTACTTTTGCGCATCCAAACGAACTGAATTATGAATTACGAAGAACTCTTAGCATCACGTAAGGACGGAAAACTCAATAAGACCCGTCTGCCGATTGGTGATTATTACCGTCAACAGATTGACGGAAAATATCGTAGTGTGGTGGACATCGCCCCAGAACTGAATAATAATATCAAGTTTTGTGAGGCTCTGAAGAAGGAATGTGAACAGAATGCGTCGCTCACAAATCAGCATATTCTGCATTTCAGACCTCAGACAGAAGGAAAGGATATCGTGCGTCTGGAGATGGAACAAGGACAATATCAGCCACTGAAACATGTTCTTAACGAATCTCCGGCTATTGTGGCTGAGCCTCATTTCATTGAGGATTTCACTCGCCAGTTGTTGGAAGCGGTGGCATATCTACATGAACAAGGTGTGTATGGTGTGTGCTATTCTCCAGAAACTATCTTCTTGCGGAAAGGTGATAATGCTGTATTATTAACGCATGTGGGATCTCATTATCTCTCGATGAGCAATCCCTCGCAGTTGTATTATGGTGGAATGGAGGAGTTCGTGGCACCAGAGGTGATGAACAATGGAACTGTCGACAACCGTTGTGACATTTATTCTGTCGGTCGTTTGTTACAGAGAATCTTCGACCAAGCAGACATGCCCCTGGAACTTCGTAATGTGGTGAAGAAAGCTGTCAGCGAGGCTCCGGAAGATCGTTTTAATACTCCGAAAGATATGCTTGACAGTATCAATCGCAGACGAAACACCTTCCGTTCGTTGATATCGGGAATCATCGCCGTTGCTATTGCAGGACTGGTCATCGCTCTCTATTTTGACATGATGCCGGAGAGTAATCCAGTGGAGTTCGTTAAACCGGCTCCCAGAACGGCTACGGATGATTTGATAGACGATGGCTATAGTCCAGAGGAATTGGGCGTGGTGAGTGATGGAGACTCTCTTGTCTCTGTAGAGCAAAAATCACAAGAGGAATATCAGGCAAAGGCAGAGGCTATTTTCCGTAAGCGTTATACTGCCGCTGCTGATAAGATTCTCTCAAAAATATATAATAAGGAACACATGAATGTGACAGAGAAGAATTTCATGTCACAGAGCGAGTCAACGGTGGCTGAGTTGATGAAGGCACAAGAGGAGATTGCCGCAGAGTCTGCATTGGATCCTTCTCGCAGCCAACTGATTGCCACAGAGATTATCGAGCGACTCACAGAACAGAAGAAGAATGCTTTGGGTGGCTCTAATAGTCGGGGAGTTCAGAAATAATAGAATATTGAAATAAAAGTACAACAAGATGAGATCAAGAACAGCAATATGGTTTGAGTGCAAAATAGCCTACGAGAAAGTGATGGAGGATGGCTTGCAGAAGAAAGTAAATGAGACTTATACTGTGGATGCCCTCAGTTTCACAGAAGCGGAGAAGCGTATCATGGAGGAGATGTCAAGCTATATCAGTGGCGAGTTTACCGTCAAGGATATCAAGATAGCTCCGTACAAGGAGATATTCTTTAGTGAGGATGCTTCTGCTGACCGTTGGTATAAAGCAAAGCTGCAGTTTATCACTATCGATGAGAAGACGGAGAAGGAGAAACGCAGCAGTGTCAACTATCTCGTGCAAGCCGGTACTTTGAAAGGTGCTGTCAACAATATTGAGGAAGTGATGGGCGGCTCGATGATTGACTATGTCATCGCCAGTGTTGCTGAGACAACCCTCATGGATGTCTTTGAATACGCAAAGAGCAGTCAGGACGACACACCAGAGATGGATAGATGATGGACTACGACGTCAAAGGGAATTTAAGACAGGTTCTTGCTGATTTGCCACAGGGTGTCCGCCTTGTGGCAATTAGTAAATATCACCCTAACGAGTATATAGAGGCAGCCTATCAAGAGGGACAGCGTGTCTTCGGGGAAAGCCATGAGCAGGAATTGCGTCAGAAGGTGGAGACATTGCCCCAGGATATTCACTGGCATTTTATAGGTCATCTACAGACGAATAAGGTAAAGTACATCGCTCCTTATATTACCATGATAGAAGCTGTCGACTCGTTCAAGCTTTTAAAAGAGATTGATAAGCAAGCTGCTAAAAATGAGCGTGTTATCGATGTCTTGCTGGAGCTGCATATCGCAGCGGAAGAAACAAAGTACGGACTGACTCCTGATGCTTGTAGGCAATTATTGGCGGATGGCGCATGGAAGGAATTGAAACATGTCCGTATCTGTGGTCTGATGATGATGGCGTCTAATGTAGACGATGAGGCACAAATCCGTTCTGAGTTCAGAATGGCAAGAGCGCTCTTTGATGAGGTGAAATCGCAGTATTTTGCTGATGAGCCCTCGTTCTGTGAGCGTTCCTGGGGGATGAGTCATGACTATAAGATTGCTGTAGAGGAAGGGAGCACGATGGTACGTATTGGTACTACTATCTTTGGTCCTCGCGTCTATTAGTATAAATGAAGGCTATGAAGATTATCGTTTCAGAAGAGATAGAGTCTGTCTGTCCTGGTTTCGTGGGTGCTTGTGTAGATGCGGAGGTTGAGAATACGGCATTCTCGCAGGCTTTATGGGACGAGATTCATGAGATGGAGGAGCGTTTCCGCAGGGAGTTGACGACGGAGTCGTTGAAAGAATTAAGTGGAATCGCTGCCACACGACGAGTGTATAAGGCTTGTGGAAAGGATCCCTCGCGTTATCGTCCTGCCTCAGAAGCCCTGATTAGAAGGATGCTGCAGGGTAAAGAACTGTATCAGATAGATACCTTGGTAGACCTTATCAACTTGGCTTCTATCGCTTATGGCTATAGTATCGGCGGCTTTGATGCCGACAAGTTCGTGGGTGACACGCTGACGTTGGGCGTTGGCAGGGAAGGAGAACCTTATGAGGGTATCGGTCGTGGAATGATCAATATTCATGGATTGCCTGTCTATCGTGACGCAGAGGGCGGGGTAGGCACTCCTACCAGTGACCATGAACGTACGAAAATAACAATCAGCACACACCATTTGGTAGTGCTAATCAATGGTTATGACGGACAGGAAGACCGTGTTACGGATAACGCCCGTTTCATACAAGAACTATTGCGCAAGTATGCGCATAGTGATGGTGGAACCTATTTCATCTATCGTTAGGGCATCAGTAGGATGGTGACGCTTCGAGCAGCTTGAGCTCCCATCACTAAGACTTGTGCGATGTCTGCTGTTTTGGAGGGACCGCTGATGAAAGTGCCATAGCCATCGTAAGTCTCGTCGAACGTTATCCGCTTGTATGCCTCGTGCATGTTATTCACGATCTCATGCTTTGGCAACAGAATAACCAGATTCTCGGAGATAAAACAGACTGCTTTCTCTTTCATCTGCTGAGGAATCCAGATACATCCGTTCTCAGCCACACCAAACATACCACGAATAACTCCCACGTCTGTGCCGTTCAAGTCGCTTGCACATCCTACAGTATCAGGGTTACGAGTGGCAATCGTCACTTCAGGAAGATTGGAAGCAATCTCCTTAGCGTTGGGATATATCTCTTGGATGATGCTGTCAACCGTTCTGTCGCCTTTCACTTCAATGACATGTCCGCCCACACTCTCACTCATGGCAATAAACTGTACCAAAGGGTCAGCATAGGTAATCGCCTTGATATCACTCAGGTCGGGCATGTCAAATTTCTCTCTGACATTAGCCCTGTATTTCTTCAATATATCTTCTTTGCTGCTCATTTCTCTATGTCTTTAATCATTTCATGGAATGGTTTCTTGGGGAATTTCATCATGTTGTGCCCTTCTGCCCAAGGGTTAAGTCCACAATTCATGAGAGGAGAGGGGATACTATTGGCCCAATGGGCGAGTCCTGTTCCAAAATTATAAAGTCCTGAACTACCATAAAGCATCGACATTCCCTTACACATCAGTTTCTTCTGTGGATTAGCTGTTCCGAACGAATCCAGTTGCTGGCGCCAGAGATAGATCTGATCGCCTAAGTTTACCTTCACAGGACAGACTGTCTGGCAACTCAGGCAGAGCGTACATGCCGAGACATTGCCAGAATGCTGTTGTGCGTCTCGCAACATGCCGAGGTTGATGCCAATAGGTCCTGGGATGAAATAACTATAACTATAACCGCCAGAGCGACGATAGACAGGACAGGTATTCATACAAGAACCACAACGGATACACTTCAAAGACTCCCAGTGTTCAGGGTTGGCAACCCACTCCGAGCGTCCATTATCCACTAAGACGATATGCATCTTGTGAGCAGTCGGACGAGCCTTGCGGAAATGACTGGTATATGTTGTGGTCGGCTGTCCTGTCCCTGCACGACAAAGCATTCGCTGGAAGACAGCCAGGCACTCGTAGTTAGGAATGACTTTCTCGAGTCCGATGGCGACGATATGCAGTTTGGGACAGGAGGTTGACATGTCTGCATTGCCTTCGTTAGTGCATACCACGATATCGCCTGTCTCAGCAATGCCGAAATTCGCACCAGTCATACCTGCGTCTGCTGTCAGGAATTCATTACGCAGACTCAGACGGGCACAATAGGTAAGATACGTGGGATCATGGTTGCCTTTCTCACTGCCGAGTTTCTCTTCAAAGAGTTCACCTACGTCATCGTGGTTCAGATGGATGGCAGGCATCACGATATGCGAGGGCTTTTGTCCTTTCAACTGGATGATACGTTCGCCGAGGTCTGTCTCGACAACCTCAATACCACGTTCTTCCAGATAGGGATTCATCTCACACTCTTCCGTGAGCATAGACTTTGACTTCACCATCTTTTTTACATCATGGTTCTTCAGGATACCATAGACAATCTCATTGAACTCTTTTGCATCCTTTGCCCAGTGTACTTCCACGCCGTTCTTCTCAGCATTGGTAGCAAACTGGTCGAGATACTCATCCAGATGAGTGATGGTATGACGTTTGATAGCGGATGCTTTCTCGCGTAACTGTTCCCATTCGTCGAGACCATAAGCCATATTATCACGCTTAGTGCGTACTGCCCAGAAGGTGGCATCGTGCCAGTGGGCATATTGTTGGTTCTTCAAGAACTCCTTAGCTGCTTTTGAATGTGCTGTAGACATAGTTTTTTACTTTTTTACCTTCTTACCTTTTCCCTTTTACAGTCCTGCTGCTAAAATCTCTACTACATGTTTGAACTTAATGTTGAGGCCTTGCTTCTTTGCAACACCAGCCATGTGCATGAGGCATGAACAGTCGGGTCCTGTCACATATTCGGCACCCGTCTGGATATGACGCCCCACTTTGTCCTTACCCATTTGGGCAGAAACGGCAGTCTCTTCAATGGAAAACATACCACCGAAACCACAACACTCATCAAGTCGTTCTGGCTCTACAACCTGAATACCATCAACGAGTTGCAAAAGGTCCTTGATTTTATTGAAGGGCTTGACATGCTCCTCGGAAGGGGAGGAGAGTCCTAATTCACGGACACCATGACAGGAATTGTGCAGGCTGACCTTATGAGGGAATGTGCCTAAGCGACGATCTACCTTCACGATATCATGCAGGAACTCCACGACATCCATACATTTCTTTGCTGTCTGGCATTCATGGTTGAGCAGACGAGGGTAGTTGATGCGCACGAAGGCGGTACAACTGACACTTGGTGCCACCACATAATCGAAGTCCTTGAAAAGATTATCAAACTTCTCAGCCAGGGGAATCGCCTGCTTCTCAAATCCTGCGTTTGCCATCGGCTGTCCACAACAAGTCTGCTTCTGTGGATAAGTGACATCCAGTCCTAAGTGCTTCAGCAACTTATACGTTGCTAATCCAACCTCAGGAAAGACGGCATCCACATAACAGGGGATAAATAGTCCTATTTTCATTATTTCTTTCTTTTATGTTTTCGTTATTACGTTATAATGTTATTTCGATATGGCGACTATATCACATGCAGCCCGAGGAACACCATCAGTCCGTTCATCAGTATCCAAAAGATGGCGAAGGGCATCGTCTTACGCATGATGTTGCCATCTTGTCCCTCCATGTTACAGGCTGCAGTTGCTATAGCAATGCTTTGCGGAGATAGCAGTTTACCTCCTTCACTGCCTGCACAATTAGCTGCAGCGAGCCAGTTAGTCTCATTACCTGTTACGCCGAAGAACGTTCCTTGATTGACCATTCCTAAGTCGCTGGCAGCAGTGGCTTGTAGTTTTCCGAAGAGAATATTGGCATTGGTGGCACTACCTGTGACAAAGGTACCGATGGAGCCGATGAGTGGCGCAAAGAATGGGAATGTGGCTCCTGTCAGTAGGACGAGCCCTTTGGCGATGTCATTGGTCATCCCAGTGTTGTTCATCAGCATCGCTATCGCTACCAGACAACAGATGGTGACGATGGTCTTTTGCAAGTTAAGGATTGTTTTGGCGAGCAAATTCATCAGACTGCTCAAACTCATCCCCTGAATCATACCTCCGATGACTGCTCCAAGGAAGATCATCAGTCCAGCATTTGACAACCATCCGAACTTAAAGGTATTGCCGATGACAGGTATATCAAACTTCGTTACCAAAGTGTTGCTCAACAAATCATTGACAGGTGGGACAATCTTACTTGAGATAAGGATGAAGAAGATAATCAGTCCATAAACACTCCAAGCTTTCAAAGTCTTTACCATACCCAACTTTTTTTTCTCTACGATAACCTCATCGGCAGGGTTCTCATCGTGAATGAATAGTTTGTTGTAAATCAACATGGCGATAATAGCTGCCACAGAACCGAGGATGGCTGGCGTCTCTGGACCTATCCAATGTGCACAGCAGAACTGTACGATGATGGAGCATGTTCCTACGAAGAGGGCAATGCAGATATTCTTCAGAATCTTTGTTTTGTCTGTCATCATCAGAATGAGGAACGGGGTGATGAAGAACATCAGTGAGAGTTGTAATATAATAAAGGTGGCGACCTCACAGAGTTCCTCAGGTGTGGCTACACCACTTGCAGCAACTTGGTTGGCAAGTGTCGTAGCAGGCAGACCAACTGCTCCGAAACCTACAGCAACGGTGTTCGCTACCAAACAGATGACAGCGGAGAACATCGGCTTAAAACCTAATCCTATAAGGATGGCAGCAGGGATGGCAACAGCCGTTCCGAAACCTGCCATACCTTCCAATACGCCGCCAAGACCCCACGTCAACAACAATACTAACAGACCTTTGTCAGAGGTCATCTGGATAAATTGCGCTTTGATAGTCTCTACCTCCTTTGTCTCACAAAGAATGTTGTAACTGAAGATAGCACAGATGATAATCAGGATAATGGGGAAACATGCCTTCAGCAGTCCTTCTACTATAGACCATAACGTGATACCTAAGATACTTGTGTCAGCATATTTCTCTGGAATGATACTCATAGCCGGTACGGCAAACAGTGCTAGGAGTACGGTAACTATGAGCGTGACGATAGCACTCCTGTAACCTGACACTTTAAAACCCATCATCAGGACGATGAGTAATAAGATGGGAATAACTGATATTAATGCAGACATTGGCTTTTTAGTTGTTGGCGTAAATATTATGTTCTGATGGCAAAAATAATACTTTTTTCTCACAAAGCCATCATATTTTAGTAAAAGAATAATAAAAGACGTATCGATGATAGTTTTTTTTTGTATCTTTGTCCCAGACAATATACGTTTAACTAATTCCAATAACGAACTATGATTCAGAAATTCCTTGCCGACCTCAGACAGTTCATTCCGTCTGAACGTATTTATACCGATGAACTACGTACTCTTGGTTGGGGAACGGATGCCAGTTTCTATCGCCAGATTCCGAAAGTCGTTATCCGTAGTGATGGCGAGGAAGAAATTTCAAAGATTGTCAAAGCCTGTAAGAAATATAACCTGCCTTTCACTTTCCGTGCAGCAGGTACTTCCTTGAGTGGTCAGAGTTGTACAGATAGTGTGCTTATCGTGGCAGGCAAGCATTGGGAGAAATGGAGCCTCACCCCTAACTCCTCTCCAATAGGAGAGGGGAACAGTGATGAGAACGGAGAGTTGTTCATCAAACTGCAACCTGGTATTGTGGGTGCTCGTGTCAATGAGATACTGAAGCCTTATGGTAGGGTGTTCCCGCCTGACCCAGCCTCTATTGGTTCGGCAATGGTGGGCGGTATCGTCATCAAT
>ERZ809504.37-NODE-37-length-20349-cov-6.751700_pt1 | contig 20349 bp, 10 predicted proteins | sample MGYA00521273_ERZ809504 | MGnify/ENA primary metagenome ERZ809504 (study PRJEB31581, sample SAMEA3312979) | metagenome | study: EMG produced TPA metagenomics assembly of the PRJEB8939 data set (Metagenomic analyses of Rumen microbiomes reveals...
TATCGGTCTCGGCATTCCTGCTGAACCGCTCTTCCGATCTAGCTATCTGCTCGCAGGCAGTACCCAAGATGCGGAAATTGATGGAGTACTGGGTGATGGATATGGTGACTAATACAAGTGAGTTTAGTTAATTGAACATTCATACTTTTGTTGTGGAGGCTGCGTCTCGCCCATAGGGCTGACGCAGCCTTTTTAAATGAAAAATCCTGCTATCGTGCTACCGATGTGGCTCAAATGCCGATGTACAAAGGGCGCAAGCCGGTAGCACGATTGAAATAATCCTGCTACAATCCTGCTACCATCGTGCTACCATGCAGTGACTCTGAATGTCGAAGAAACTACCCGGAGATTGAACAGATACCTTCGATCGATGATGGAGATGCCTTGCGTGGGGGTAACAAGTTACTGGTGATGGGGTGTTAGTGCCTACCTTCGAGGGAGTTAGGTACGCTCTTTCAACCGTTCGGCTATAGCCAAACGACCGTGCGGCTCCAGCCAAACAACTGAACGCCTATAGCCGAAAGCAAACCGCTCAAAAAACAATCGCTGTCTAAAATGGGTAAAGACTGGTTGTCACATCTAGACCCAAATGTTCACCACTTTGTGTACAACTCTTTTCGAACTATGGTTTAAGCGGGAAATGATATAAGGTCACTAATTTCCTCTTCGATAATCAGAGTCACTACATGGTAGCACGATAGTAGCAGGATTGTAGCAGGATTATTTCAATCGTGCTACAATCCTGCGCCCTTTATACATCGGCATTTGAGCCACATCGGTAGCACGATAGCAGGATTTTACATTTTTTCAGTTAATATGAGGGGTAATTAGCGATAAATGTCAAGTTTACACCTCTATATTCCATCCACTCTTTTCCAAATCGACGACGAGCGTAAACGTCTCATATCGAATTGGTTACATATCAAGTGTAACCAACTTTATCCACTTCTTTAGTCTCGTCAATTTTTCACCTTATATATTTAATATACCTTTGCAAACGTAAACGCCTTGATGGCAACGTCCATATGGCATAATCCTTTTGACGAATATTTATTAACAATAACTAAATAGTAACATTATGAGAAAAACTTTATTACTTTTAAGTTTCCTGCTGACGTCGCTAATGACGTTTGCAGCGACGAACTTGACGTCAGGTAAGACAGTCTATCCATTAGGAGGTCTGAAGGCTTTCCTGCCAGAAGGTTCAGTGACAACGGAGAATCTTCAGAAAATCACCGTTGACGACAACACTTCCAATGTCTTCCTCTTCCCCGAGAACGGTGACAATCTGGAGTACAACAAGACATTAGGCATTCAGGGTTTCTACATCGACTTAGGTGAGGCAAAGTCTATCGGTGCCATCCAGAGTACATGGGAAGGTGCCGACTGTGGTGCTAACATCTATGTGACCAACACAAAGCCTGCTGACGATGGTTCACTGACAGGCGAGACACTCATTGCCACCTTTACCAATGCACAGGAGTCAAAGAAAGACGCTGCTGTGGCAGTTACCAACAGTGGTCGTTACATCGTCTTTGTACCTACAGAGGCTACGAACTATGCATGGGGTGTGAAGATCCGCACTTTTGTCGCTTTAGAGAAAGAGGCTTCTGTACTGACCTCCCTCGATGTCACCCCAACAATGGTGAAAGTCGGTGAGGCTACAGCCATGACCTTTACCGCAAAAGACCAGCTTGGAGTTACGCTGACAGAGGGTGTCACCTATACTGCCACAAACGCTACACTCGTAGGTACCACACTGACTGCTACCGCCGTCGGAGATGTGAAGATCACCGCTACTTATAACGCTGTATCTGTTGATAAGATCATCCAAGCCATCGACGTGTCTGCTCCTACAACTAATCCTACAGAGCCTACAGACCTCGCGGCAAATGTCATTGCCGTCTATAGTGCGAAGTACGGCAAGGGTATCAACGAGAGCAATCCCACATGGGGTGTTGGCGGTGGTGCTCCCAATCCTCTCTACAACTCTATTGAGGAAGTAGAGATTGCCGATGCTCATAAGGTGGTTCATGTGAATGGTACTGGTTTCAACAGCCGTACCGCTGGTGGTGCAGGTGTTACCAGCGACTATACCCAGATTCATGTCGCTGTTTATCCTTTCACAGCCACAGAGGCTAAGTTCTTTGGTGATAACGCCTACGGCAAAGCTATCTCTAAGACAGGACTGGTTCCTGGTCAGTGGAATTATCTTGTGTTTGACAACACCAACAACCAGCCCAACTATGCATTGATCGAACTCGTCGGTGAGTCTGAGTTCTACCTCGACCACTTCTATTTCGCAAAACCAGCCGTTGACGACGATGAGGCTCCCGTGTTGAATACAGCAGCCGTGAAGAGTGCTGGTATCGGTAGTGTCACCTTCACCTTGAAGGCTACTGATAACATCTCCGAAAAGGTGACTTATGTCATCAATGACGGTACAAAAGACTATACGACCAAGGGTGACAATGGTGTGGAGATCACCTACACCGTTGGTGGACTTGACTTCAACAAGGCTTATACCTTTTCTATTATAGCAAAGGATGATAACGAGAACACCTCTGACGCACAGAATGTCAATGCTACGACACTGGCTCTGACTGCCGCTCCTGCTCCTTCTCAGGACGCTGACGATGTCATCAGTCTCTACAGCAATGCTTATACTGCCGCCTCCACCTATACTTATGGTGAATGGGGACAGTCTACCACCGTTGAGGCAGAAACTGTTGGCGAAGACAACATACTAAAGCTGAGCAACTTCAACTATCTTGGTTTTGAACTTGCCACACAACTCGACCTGAAGGATATGGAGTATGTTCATATCGACGTACTGCCCATGCAGGATATGACTGTCGGTATCACTCCTATTATGACAGGTGGTACTCCTACTGAGAAGCCAACCAGCGTCGGTGAGCTGACCCCAGGTGAGTGGAACAGCAAGGATATCAAGCTCTCTGAGTTCGGTCTTGACTTTGCCAACTTCAAGGCATTCCAACTGAAGCTTGACAAGGGTACCGGCAAAGAAATCGTTTATGTGGACAACATCTACTTCTGGAAAGAGGCAAGTGCTCCTGTAGTGGTTACCGCTATCACTGTTGAGGCTGCAAAGAAAGAGGTTGCTGTAGGCAAGACCTTGCAACTGACGGTGAAGGATCAGACAGAGGCTGTCGTTGCTGCCAGCGAGTTAGACTTCACAAGCGGTACTCCTGCTGTAGCTACTGTTGACGCTGATGGTAAGGTGACTGGTGTCGCTGAGGGTAATGTAAGGATCACCGCTTCCCTGAAGAGTGATGCTACTATCAAGAACACCATTGACCTGACAGTTGTCGCAGCTCCTGTCGGACTGGAACTGACTGCTGACGGACATACCATCCTGGTACAAGGTACCCACTATCTTGACCGTTCAGAGAACAACTGGAAACTGGTCATCACCTCTGACGACGACATGAATGGTCTGGGTGGCTCATATTGGGGTCTGAGTGGTGGAAACGAAGCCATGAACGGAAGTAATTGTACTGTCAGCGATGACAAGAAGATGATAACCGTTCTTGCCACCTCAACAACCAAGCCATCCATCTATACTCCATTGTATGTGATGATGCCAGGTGAGGTGAACTTTGGTAATATCGGTACTGACGATATCACTTGGGTAGAGGAAGGTGAAGAGACTGTGAATGTCATCGTGACAGGTGATGTCGCAACAGTAACTGGTCCTGTGACCGCCACCGACGTAGCAACGATTATTACTGACGCTGGTGCTGTCGCTACCATCGACTTCTCTGGTGCTACCATCACAGAGGCTATCACGATTACCCCAGCCAACAAGAACGCAGTAGTTGTGGTAGGTGGTACAGGACGTACTCCTGATGCAAACGGTGCGAAAGTCACTGCTTCCAACCTCGTTGTCTTCGATGGTATATACCGTCGTGCCGCTGATGGTGTTGTGATCAACCTCGTTGACGACAATGACTCACAGCCTGCTTACGACTTCGTGATCGACGCACAGCAGGATGGAATTACCTATACCCGTACTGTTGCCGCTGGTGCCTGGGCAAGCTTCAACGCTCCCGCTTCTGTGACTGTACCTGATGGCGTGGATGTTTATAAAGCAACAGACGCTGCTGCCGACGAGGTGACCTTCACCAAGCAGGCAAGTCAGGCTGTTGGTGCTAATGATCCTGTGATCCTCCACAACACGACTGGTGCTGATGTTGTCATCACAACAGAGACTGCGAAGATCGACCTGAACCTGACAGCTAATGGTGCCGGTACTACTATCGGAACTGCTGGTGTTACACAGTTCGGTACTTCTCGCGCTATCGACACCGACGGTACACAATATGCCCTGAAGGATGGTAATCTCCATCCGTTCAGCGGTGCTAAGATCGGTGCCTTCCGTGTTTACTTCACCGGTCTCTCTGGTGCTTCCGCTCGTGCAATCTTCGATGATGGTGATGTTACAGGCATCAAGGGCATCAAGAATATGGATGAGCTGATGAACGGCAAGTTCTACAACCTGCAAGGTCAGGAAGTGAAGAATCCTACCAAGGGTATCTTCATCGTGAACGGCAAGAAGGTTATTTTGAAGTAAGTCTTAAAGCTATACGATATGAAAAAGATATATATGACACCAGCTATTGAGGTGGTTGAGCTGAATAATCAGGCTGCGTTACTGGCAGGTAGTGGTCCCGGTGTATCTACAGATCCTATTACTGGAGGTTGGGCAGACAGCCGTGAACTCGACGATTTCAATTTCTTGCTGAACGGTGATGATCCAATGAAAATGTTGCTTCCGTAACATGTAAAGATTATAACAAAGTTGGAGGCTGTGTCGCGCTAAAGGCAGGCACAGCCTTTTTAGACTAATATTAACAAGTAACAAAAGGATTAAATGAGGAATTATTTATTAACGATCTTAACGACACTGCTCATCATCCCTTCTGCGACTTATGCGCAATCGTCCATAACAGTGGGAAAGGGCAGCTATGCGGCTTACTCACCCCTGTCGAAGTCGAGGACTGCGGAGCATGGTGGTGACCAGAGTCAGTATATGCAATATCGTCAGTTGTATATCCGTGAGCAGGCAGGACAGCCTATTCCCACTAACGACTGGTGGACAGACCTGATCAATGCTGACCGTGGACGGTCTGGTAAGGAGGTGACAGGACATCTGTGGTCTTATCCGCAGTATGTACAGGGCATGAAATATGGTGTGGACATCCATTATCCGAAATACTGGGTGGATAACGGCACGGAGATGAAGGCACAGTCGAGACTAACCATCAGTGGCGGTGAGGATTTCTATGCTACCACACCGATGGCGGAGCAGTGGAGCGACTGGACAGTGTCTTTCTCGGAGGAGAGTGGTAGCCAGCAGATGCTGACGACACTTGCACACGGTGTACCCTTCACCTGGATAGAGATGGAGAACATCAGTCCTGTCATTACCGCTGTGAAGACGGATAATGATGGTGCCGACAACAAACTGACAGGTCCCGTGTCCGTCGATATCATCGACGGAACAGGTGCGGCACTCACCTCCGGCAGCCACACGCAGTTTGTGGTGCGCATCAGCAATGCCGCCACACAAGACCTCTATGGTATCTACCTGCCTGACGGTAGTACGGTGGCGATAGACGGTGGAAAGGCTACCGTCACGTTTGGTGGTGCCAAACAGTTTGTGGTGGTGGCTCTGTTACAACAGACCAGTGACCTGACGACCTACGGCACCTATGCTTATAGCAAACCGACGGACACGAAGGTGTCGTGGGACTATGCCCAGGCAAGCGGTACACTGACCACCCGCTGGCAGGTGACAGCGACAGACCTGCGTACTGGTTCGGAGACTAATAAAGTGTTGCAGGGATTCATCCCGCACCACTGGCGTAGTCCTTATGCGACATACAGTCATTCTTTCTTAGGGAATAGTTATGCCACCCCACGTGGTAAACTGAAACTTGCCGCAGGTAATGACCTGAGCATCAGCTATCAGTTCTCGGGGATGCTGCCTTGGTATGGGGTGCCCAACGACCTGACAGGTGACCATGCCTATGATGTCGCCAAGATGAGGAAGATGCTGGAGGAGTATGCCCAGAAGGGAACCTTCGGTGGTGACACCTACTGGGGTGGTAAGGGACTGACACAGATGGCTCTGTATATGTCGTTTGCCCGTGAGATGGGTGAGGAGGAACTCTTCAAACTATGTCATGACAGACTGAAAGAGGCGCTCGTCAACTGGTTGACGTATACCCCTGGGGAGGATAACTTCTTCTTTGCCTACGACCAGCGGTTCCATGGACTGATCGGCTATAACACCAGCTATGACAGTGATACCTATAACGACCATCATTTCCATTATGGGTACTATACCCTTGCCGCCGCTATGCTGGCACTGGTGGACGATGACTTCAAACAGCACTATGGGGAGATGATCAAGCTGGTGGCTCGTGACTATAACAACTACAAACGTGACGACTGGGCTTGTTTCCTGCGTATGATGGACCCATGGGCTGGTCATTGCTATGCTGGTGGTATGGGTGACGGAGCAGGTAATGGTCAGGAGTCCACCTCCGAGTCGATGCAAGGATGGGGCGGTATGTACCTGCTGGGTGTCGCCTTGGGTGACAACGAGCTACGTGACGCCGGTATCTTCGGCTGGATCTGTGAGAGCCGCGCCACTGCCGAATACTGGTTCGACCGTCACGGGGAGTCTGTTGGCGCTGACTTCCATACGACCAACGATCCCGATTATAACATCGACTATACGAAATTCAAACATAAGAAGGATGGTGTGGTGGACTATATCCAACCGTGGAGCTCTAACCTCACCAGTCATGGTATCGGATGGTGGACATGGTTCGGTGGCGATCCTGTCTTTATGCAGGGTATCCAGTGGATGCCTATCTCTCCCGCCCTCGATTACTTAAGCGAGGACAAGGCGTTTGCCGCATGGGACTATGAGCGACTGATGGCTATCAAGGAGCATAAAGGCTGGGATGGCACAGGTGGTATCGGTGACGCTGACCTGCGTGACTCTGACTGGGGTAATGTGGTACTGAGCTACCGCCAGTGGAGTGATCCTGACGATGCCGCCGCTATCTTCGACGAGGGTTGGACGAAAGGCTGGGGTACGATGACGACCAGTTTGACCAATGGTATCACCTACTTCGTCACCCATTCACACCGTACCTATGGGGATATCGTGTGGAACGTGACAGCCGACTATCCTACGGCTCGTGTATATGACAAAGGTGGGGTGAAGACGCATATCGCCTATAACCCCACGGATGCGGAGATCACCGTCCACTATAGTGACGGTACTCACCTTGTGGTGCCTGCCCGACAGATGAAAGTGGAGGGTGTCACCTCTACTGCCTATAATTATGTGTATCCTGTAGATGACACAGAGCCAGACCTGCGGGAAAGACTGGTGATGAAGAACCTTGCCTTGGGTAAGACCTGTACGGAGAGTAGTCATGAGAATGCGGGAACCCTAAAGGAAAATGCTACTGACGGTAAACTTGACACCCGTTGGAGCAGTGTGTTTCAAGACGATGAGTGGTTGCAAGTAGACCTCGGGGAGAATGCATATATATATAAGGTTCGCGTGCGATGGGAGGCAAGCTATGCCTCGGAGTATCGCATTGAACTACGTGACACGGAGAATGGTGATGCCACTTACAGTAAGACGGGTGCTGGAAAGGCGGAAGACTGGACGGAACTCGCCTTGGATGACCATGTGGGACGTTACGTTCGTCTGATTGGTGTGAAACGTGGTTCTTCGTATGGCACCTCGCTCTATGAGTTGGAAGTGTATGGAAAACCTGTCTCCGCCGATGCCAATGACCTGATGGGTGTGGAGATTATCAGTGCTGATGAGGTGCTGAAACAAGGAAAGCCCACGACATTATCTATTCAGGGCTATGACTATGCGAAGAACACCAAGAGTGTCTCTGCCGTATGGAGTAGTGAGGACGGTACGTTCAGTGGTAGCAATTTCACACCATCGAAATATGGTAATGTCATGGTGACGGCAACGGTAGAGGGCATGACTGCCAATAAGACCTTACCCGTGGAGGAGAGTCTGAAACTCACATCGATGGCTTTCGAGGTTCCTGGAATTCTTGTGAAGGGTATTCCGACAGCATTCACGATTGAGGGAAAAGACCAGTTTGGCGCTCCTTATGATATGACACCCAGTTACGAGACTGGTGCCGGACTGACGATTGACGCGGAGGCGAAGACCATTACAGCGACAACGGCTGGTACGTATACTGTAAAGGCAACAGTTGGTTCAATAATAAGCGAGGCAGAGGTGATGGTTATCAACGATGCCGTGGATGCTCCTGCCAGTGTCAGCGATAAGGTGGTGATATTCGTAGGACAAGAGGAGTCGTCGATGAACTTCGACTACAACGGAGGCTCTAAGCGCACAGGTCCTTCGTTCGACCTCACTCCGACCTGCCGTGCTATCTTTGTGAAACAGTTGGGAACATGTGGATTCGGTGCCTTGGGTAATATCGACCTGGAAGGTGCTAACATGCTGCATGCCGATGTCTACCCCTTAGCGGATGCTCCTGATTTCAGTATCCATATCGAGGGAGCTCCTGTTAACAAAGAGTATGCCAAGGCATTGAAAGGAGGACAGTGGAATAGCGTCGACTTACCTATTACGAATACGACGGCTAACTGGCTGTTCTTCTCCTTCAACAATTATCAGGCTGGTACGAATGCTGCCCTGATTGCCAATGTGTATTTCTATACAGAGACAGGTGATAAGGTGTTTGTAGGTGATCCTGACTCTAAGGGTATCTCTACGGTAACCTCCTTCGGTACGGGGCTGACGGATGCTAATGTAGCACAGTTCCTGAGCGATATCGCCGCACTACCGAAGACGGTGACGGCTGTCGACCTGAGTGGTGTCACGTTGGGTAATACCACACCGATGACGATGGTGACACCTAACAATCCCAATGTCATCATCCTGCTGAATGGTGATGGTGGCGACGACCATGCGGCATCGGCGCAGCAGGCGAAGCTGACTAACAATAAGAACCTTGCCTATAACGCTGGCGGGTGGATACTACCATTGGAGGCAACAGGCTTCAAGGTAGAGTTTGAGGACGGCTATGCCGTACTGCCGATGAACTTTGGACGTAATACCACGTTGACCTACAATCGCACCATCTTGGCAGGAGAATATGCCTCCTGCTGTCTGCCTCGTGACATCACTGTTCCTACAGGATTGGATGTCTACGAATTGAATGAGGCAACCGATGAGGCAATCAATTTCACAAAGGTGACAACGGGTATCAAGGCTTACAAGCCTTACCTGCTGCATAATGCCACTTCATCTGCCATAGTGCTGTCCATCAATGGCACAAAAGGCAACGTGGAACTGGCTCGCGGAACCGGAGAACTGACAACGACAGTTGGTGCGGTACGCTTTATCGGTAATTTCAAACGCTTTACCGTCAATGGCACGGAGGGATATGCCGCTTTCAAGAATACAGGCAAACTGGCATGGCTGGACAATGAGGGAGCTATCGTCGGCAGCTTCCGGGCATACCTTGCCGATGCTCCGACAGGGGCACGACTGTTGTTCGACGATGTCACCGCCATAGAACAGGTAAAGGTCGCCTCACCATGGACAGACAATTGTTATTACGACCTGAAGGGTCACCGCCTGAGTACTAACCGACCACAGCAGAAAGGTATCTACATCTATCGTGGAAAGACCGTTGTAGTAAAATAAGAATTCAAACATCTCATATAGTAATCACAATGATGAAAAGAAAAGTATATACTACACCCACAACGGAGTTGATAGAAGTTCATACCGTTCAACCATTATTGCTGATGAGTGGTACTGGTAATCCGCTATTGGGTACTGACACCATCGACTATGATGGTGTCGATGGTTCCTTTGGCGACGGTGAGGAAGTAGGCTAACGCACATTTGATGACTTCTGATAGAGAAGTGACAGTTGTTGACTGATTATTATCCCGATAAACACCCCGTTTATCGGGATAATTGTTTACTTTACACCTCTATATTTAGTCCACTCTTTTTGATTCTCGCAAATTTCGTAAAACACTGCAAATAAACGCTTTACGTTTTTAAAGTGGTTCATATCGTCCACTTTTTCAGCCATTCCCAAATTTTCACCTTATTATTTTAAATACCTTTGCAACGGAAATCGTCCAAGGGGCGTAAAGCTATTGGATAAATCACTAACCAAATAAACAATTTATAATTAACAGTATGAAAAAAAGCAAGTTTTTATTCTTGTTGCTGTCATTTGTGATGATGTCGGCAACTGCTCTTGCCCAGAAGCATACCTATACGGGTACGGTCGTTGACGACCAGAACGAACCCGTCATCGGTGCTTCTGTCGTTCAGAAAGGTACCTCAGTTGGTACAGTGACTGACTTCGACGGTAACTTCTCTGTGACCGTCGATGAGGGTGCGACCTTAGTCGTCTCTTACATTGGTTACATTTCTCAGGAAGTGAAAGCAGCCAACAACCTGCAAATCGTCCTGAAGGCTGACAACCAGATGTTGGATGAGGTGGTAGTCGTAGGTTATGGTGTTCAGAAGAAGAGCGTCGTAACAGCCGCTATCGCTAAAGTGACCTCCGACGACCTTGCTGGAAAAGGTGCTGCCCGTATGGATAATGCCTTGAAAGGTCTTGCCGCTGGTGTGAACGTTACCTCTAACTCTGGTCAGCCTGGTGAAGGCTCTCGTATTCGTGTACGTGGTACAGGTACCATTAATAACAGTGATCCTCTATACATCGTAGACGGTATGCCTATCACTGGTGGTCTTGACATCGTTAACCCCAATGATATCGAGTCTATCGAAGTTCTGAAGGATGCTGCTTCTGGTGCCATCTATGGTGCTCGTGCTGCTAATGGTGTCATCCTCGTTACCACTAAGAAAGGTAAGGTCGGTAAGCCACAGATCAACTACAATTTCTCTTATGGTTGGCAGAAAGCTTGGAAGCGTCGCGACGTAACCAGTGCCAAAGACTATGCTGTACTGCAGAATGAGTATGCTTTGGCTGCAGGTTCTGCTCCTAAGTTCGATCCCGCTAATCTGGTTGACTCGAATGGCGACCCTATTCAGGGCTTCGGAACTAACTGGCAAAATTTGGTATTCAACGACAATGCTCCTGTAATGAACCACGACGTGACCATCAGCGGTGCTACTGAAAAGTTGAACTACTACCTTTCTATGGGTTACTACAAGCAGGACGGTATTGTTGGTGGTGACAAGGGTCATTCAAATTACGACAAACTGACTCTTCGCTCTAACACGTTCTACAATATTCTGGATGCTGAGAAGGAACGTAATTTCTTGAATAAGGTTGACCTGAATGTCAATGTAAGCTACATCCGCACTCACTCTACTGGTATCGGTACCAACTCTGAGTATGGCTCTGTCTTGGGTTCTGCCCTCTATCTGGCTCCAACATTGGCTCCAACAGCATCAGACGCTGTAGCTGCAGGTATGCATGCTGCTTACGATGGTGACGATGGATATGGTAATCCTAAGTATGACTTACCCACTGACCCACAAGGTCGTCTATACACGATTCCTGGCTACTTCGGTACTTACCAGGAGATGAACAACCCGCTTGCTATGCTCTCACTTAATCCTACCAAGAACTGGGCTCATCATTTCATGGCTAAGTTCGGTTTCGACGTACAGATCTGGGATGCCTTGAAGTATCATTTCAACTATAACGCCGACTTCTCTTTCTGGGGTAATGAAGGCGCAACACTCTCAAGATACCGTCTGTCAGGCAACAACCAGGCTGAGCATACATCTGCCAGCATGTATAAGGCACAGAACAGCCAGTGGCAGATTGAGAACACACTGACTTACGACAAGACTTTCGGAAAGCACTCTATTTCCGTAGTGATCGGACAGTCTGCTCTGAAGTATAAGGGTGATGATCTGAGTGGTTGGAAGTGGAATCTAGTTAATACCGACAAACCATATCTGAACTACACCAATCCTTTGTTGGAGTATTCATATAATGTTTCGGAAGCCGAATTGGCTAAATCGAAGTACTACATTCTGAATGGCAATACATACGAACAAGTAAGAGTTATCAATGGCGTACAGGTTCCTTACGGAGTAGGTGGCGGCATTTGGACAGAGCATCATCTTGCTTCTTACTTCGGTCGTGTTTCTTATAACTATGACGAGCGTTATATGTTGCAGGCTACTGTTCGTCGTGACGGTTCAAGCCGTTTCGGTCCTAATCACAAATGGGGTACCTTCCCTTCATTCTCTGTAGGTTGGAATGTGACCAATGAGCCCTTCTTCCAGAAAGCTAAGGAAGCTGCTCGTTTGAACACTATGAAGGTGCGCTTCAGCTGGGGTAAGAATGGTAATGAGGAAATCGGTGACTTCGCCTACACCACCATGACAGCTATGGGTAATAACGTCATCTTAGGCACAACACCGACTAAGCATACTGGCTCTAAGGCTACCATCGTTGCAAACCCTGAATTGAAATGGGAAGAGAGTGAGCAGTTAGACTTGGGTCTCGATTTAGGATTCTTCAACAATGCTCTGACCTTCACAGTTGACTACTTCAAGAAGAAGACTAACGGCATGATTATATCGATGCCTATCCCCTCATACGTAGGTGAGAACAAACCTCTCGGTAACGTAGGTGACATGGAGAACTCAGGTGTTGAGTTTGAAGTGGGTTATAAATGGAACATCGCCGACGCACATTTTGCTGTCAAGGCAAATGCCTCTTATCTGAAGAATAAGCTGAAGAACCTGGGTAACGACACAGGCTTCCTGAACCTTGACGGTGTACAGGGTATCAGCGGTGGTGGTACACGTGCTGAAAATGGCAAACCATTCCCATTCTTCTATGGTTACAAAACTGCTGGTATCTTCCAGACATGGGATGAGGTATATGCCTATACCAATACTAATGGTGGACTTATCCAACCAAACGCACAGCCTGGTGACGTTCGCTTTGCCGATTTGAACGGTGATGGCGCTATCACAGATGCTGACCGTACCGATATCGGTAATGGTACTCCTGACTGGACTTTCGGTATGAATTTCAATGCAGACTGGAGGGGATTCGACTTCAACATGTTCTTCCAAGGTGTCAGCGGTGCAGACGTATTTGATGCTACTTATCGTACCGATGTCTTCTCTGGTAACTATCCTACTTGGATGCTTGGTCGTTGGACTGGTCCCGGAACATCTAATAAATATCCACGCATGGGTGCCAATACCAACAATAACTGGAACATGTCAGACCTTTATGTTTATGATGGTTCATATCTTCGCTTGAAGAACATCTCTCTGGGTTATACGCTCCCTCGTACATGGACACAAAAAGTTGGTATCAGCCGCTTCCGTGTATATGTAATGGCGGAGAATCTCATTACATGGACTAAGTATCACGGCTTCGATCCTGAAATCGGTAGCGGTGGCAGATCTCTGGGTATTGATAAGGGTATCTATCCACAGGCTCGTATATGGACTATTGGTTTCAATCTTTCACTCTAAACCTCAAAAGTAAAATACAATTATGAAAACAAATAAAATTTTATTAACGGGAATGATGGCTGTGGCTACAGTATTTATCAGCTGCACCAAAGATTTCTTGGAGGTTCAGAAACCTGATGGTGACAACCTCGACACATACTACACCACTCAAGCCCATATTGAAGAGGCCGTAATTGCCGCATACGACCCCATCCATTGGTATGACTGGGGACTGGATCAGTATAATGCCCTCAATATCTGTGCTGACGTTATGTCAGACGACTTCTATGTTGGTGGTGCCAACTACGATGATATGAAGCACTGGCATATGCTTGCTGACTTCGTTGGAACTGGTGAAAATACACTGAGTACGCTTTGGACTATTGACTATAGTGGTATCAAGCGTAGTAATGATGCTCTGTTTTACATGGACAACTATGCTGTAGGTAAACTCTCTGCAGAGTATGAAGCTCTGGCTCGTGCTCAGGTACGTGTGCTCCGTGTGTTCTTCTATAACAATCTATGGCACTACTTTGGAAATATTCCTTTCTATCTGCAGAATCTGGGCGAGCCTCCTTACACTGCTCCACAGTTGACGGCTAATGAGGTTTATGATCAACTGATTGCAGAGTTAGAGGAAGTTCTAGCCTCCGGCGTACTGCCTATGAAGTGGGATGATGCCAATGCAGGTCGAACATCACAGGCTATGGCTATCATGCTATATGCAGAAATGGTTGCATATCAGAATGATGCAACTCGTTTCGACAAGGCTTATAGTTATTTGAAGCAGCTTGTTGGTAGCCAGCAATATAAATTGTTTGATGATTTCAAGGGATTCTTTGATACCGCTAACGAGTGGAATTCCGAGACTATCTGGGACATCAACTACGACAAGGATATCTCTGAGCGTGACTGGGGTGGTGCTGCTATTAATATCGGTGGTATGGTTATTCCTACTCTTATCTCACCTAACAGCTATCCTGGTGACGACGAGTGGGGTGCTGGTCAAGATGGATGGGGTTTCTTGCCCGTTCGTAAAGCTGTGAAGACCCTTCTGGATGGTGACAACCGTTTGGCTGGTACTGTTTGGGAGCCTACGCTAACTTACACTAAGCGTAATGCTGATACAGGTCTGTGGTTGCAGAAATATCGTCCTTACGAGAAGAACAACAAACCTGCTGTATCGTCAGCCAACCTGAACTATAGCAATAACTATCACTTCTATCGTTATGCTGAGGCTCTGCTTTATGCTGCTGAGTTCGCTCTTCGTAGCAGTGCTAAAGATCAGGCTAATGCCGACAAATGGGTGAGCGAGGTGCGTAAGCGTGCTGGACTTGGTAACGCTCAGGACGTAACACTCGATCAGATCTTTACAGAGCGTCATAAAGAGTTTATCGGTGAGGGCAAACGCTACTTCGACCTTGTACGTGCAATGGATATCGCTGAAGTATCTGCACAGAACAAAGCTACTGGTGCTTTGATTCCTCTTGATCCATCAACAGAAGGTGTTGCTTCTGATGCTGCCATCCGTACTCATGCCTGGACTCCTAATAAGAAGTTCATCCCCATTGCACAGGCTGAGCTTGACTCTGACCCAGAGTTGAAACAAAACGATGAGTATTTCAAATAATCAATAATCTCATATAGACACAGTTATGAAAAGAATATTTCAGAACATTATAGGTGCCCTGACTGTAGCATTGACCTTTACAGCTTGCTCAGCAGATAAATTTGATGGTGCCAATCTGAGTCAGATTCCCGCTGCTTCTGACTATGCTGACAAAATCACTGTAACGGTGGATCAAGAAACCAATACGGCAATCTTTGAATTCGAAGAGACTGATGGCATTACCCCTGTATGGGTAGTTGATGGCACAGAATACTCTGTCAACAATGTATTTAAGAAGTACTGGCGCAAAAAGGGAACTTATACCGTTCTTTGCTTTGTAAAGAACCGTAATGGTATGAGTGATGGTTCACTTAAGTTTGACGTGACGATTGACAAGACCAAAATGAATGGCTTCTCTGGTTTCGATGTAGAGAGTGAAGACAACCTCTTCAAGAATGTTGTGGTCAGCGATTTTAGTACTTGGTTTGCAAACAGTGGATGGAGTCCTTACGAACAACAGCCTACTATTAATAATGTTAATGGTGAATACCGACTCCATTTCGACGAGGTAGGTCCAGAACGCTGGCAGGGTCAGTTGGCATTCAATCACATCCCCATCTCTATTGAGGCAGGTAAGCAATACGATTTCTCTATAATTGTTACCTCCACCAAAGAATTGCCAGCTCTAAAGATTAAGATTTGTAATGGTGTGGATGGTGCAGGTGACTCTCCTGTTCTGATGGACAAAGATTTCTCTGTTCCTGTTGATGAACCTATCTGTCTTTATGGAACCTTGCTTGAAGGTTTCGCCTGCAGCAATGACCTGAAGATTGTATTTGATTTCGGTGGCAGTCAGTATCCCGCAGACGTGATTCTGGAGAATTTGGTATTGATCGATCACGAAAAGAATCCGATTGAGGCTCCAGAAGAGACTATCGCTGTCAATTGGTGTGATGTAGATTCTCCTGATAATCTGGGTGCAGCCTTTAATACAGTTGGTTCTATGGGCTTCTGGTGGGCTGATGCTGGCTGGGGACAGGTTGCCGATCCGACATTCTCATATGCCGATGGTGTCTATACTATCATTGCAGTAGAGAATGGTGGTTCTGAATGGCAGGGTCAGAGTAGCATCAATGAAGTAAACATTGACATGCAGGAAGGTGCTTTCTACGATGTTAAATGCAAGGTCGTTTCCAGTGCCACAATAGGTCGTTATACCATGAAGATTTGTCAGCAGGATGACGATGACAACGCTTTATTCTACAAGGGTGATCTGAAACTGGAAGAAGGTGAGAATATCATCGAGTTTACACATTTGAAAATGTCCAAAGGTGCTGCCAACACGATGAAGTGGATTTTCGACTTTGGTGGTACTCCCGCAGGTACAGAAATTAAACTTAGTAACTTCATTCTGCAGAAGCACAACCCGAAGTAAGCATTTATTATGTTATTGGGAGCGGGTCTAATATGGATTCGCTTCCCTTTTTAACTATTAATAAGTAAGCAATGAAAAATAAAGCACAGAAGGTTTTATGCATGGCGATGTTGTTAATGGCTACCATGCTGGTAGCCTGTGGCGGTGACGATGCATCAGATGGAGGAGGAGGAGGCTCAGGTAGTTCAACGACAATTACCGTCTCCCAAAGTGATATTGCTGTCACTGCAACAGGGGGAACTTTCACCGTCAATGTAACGTGTACAGGACGGGAATGGTCAGCCTATTCTGATAACGAATGGCTGAAAGTCACTGTCGAAGGCTCCACCTCACAGACTGGCAGTATCACACTGACTGCCTCAGCCAATAAAGGAGCCGCTCGCACAGCAATCGTCACAGTCAAATCGGGTACTGCTCGCAAGATGATAACTGTGAAGCAGAGTGAGAGTCTGCAAGTGTCAACCCAGGAAGTGTATTCTGCATCTGTTGGTGAGTCCATCACTGTGGAGATTTCCTGTGGAGGAAACTGGACGGCAACGACTGACGTTGACTGGTTGAGCACACAGCAGAACGGAAAGATACTGACGATTACAACAGCTGCCAATGACGCCAAGACACCACGCACTGGTAAGGTGACGGTGACTGCCGATGGTGAGACAGCCGTGATCACCGTTACTCAAGAGTCTGCCGAAGACCGTGACATCGTAACCCCTGATGGCTATCGACTGGTATGGCATGATGAGTTCAATGAGGGTGACCAATTGAACAGCAGTTACTGGGAATGGGAGAACTGGGAGCGTGGTAATGTAAATAATGAACTGCAATACTATCGTCCCGGTACGCAGACCATCGATGGCAAGCATACAACAGAGTTGGTTGACGGACGTCTCGTCATCAACTGCTTCAAGGCAAATGACGGCAAGATATACTCTGGTCGTGTGAATGCTAAGAATGGTGGCAACGGATGGCAGTATGGCTATTTCGAGGCACGTATCCTGTTGCCGAAAGGTAAGGGGACATGGCCTGCTTACTGGATGATGCCTATCTCCGTAGACTGGGCTACCGAAGGATGGCCTAAGTGTGGTGAGATTGATATCATGGAGGAAGTGGGTGTAGACGCTAATGTCGTATCATCAAGTCTGCATTCCGAGGGGCATAACCATATGTACAACACACAGATAACTGCGGCTCGTAATATCGGTACCGCAGAGAGTGAATATCATGTCTATGCCCTGGAGTGGACAACTGACTATATCAAGACATACGTGGATGGTCAGTTACTCCTTTCCTATAATAGCGACCATACCATACGCAACTTCCCTTATGACAAGCCTTTCCATCTGATTCTCAATCTTGCATGGGGTGGCGACTGGGGTGGTTATGCCGGTACTGATGAGTCGGCACTGCCTGTACAGATGAAAATAGATTATGTTCGTGTATTTCAAAAGAAATAGATAATAAGATGCGAATCAACCGATTCCTTATATCCGTCGCCTTTATGCTTGCGGTCATCGGACTGCAAGCTAAGGGCGATTTCGTACAAATAGATGGCAAAAATTTGGTGAAGCCTAATGGTGAGAGATTGTATATTCAGGGTACGAATTTAGGCAACTGGCTGAATCCAGAAGGATATATGTTCGGGTTCAGCCGTACGAACTCGGCATGGATGATTGACCTGATGATGAAGGAGATGGTAGGACCTGACGCCACTGCCTCTTTCTGGCAGTCGTTCCGTCAGAACTATATCACGAAAAAAGATATTGAATTCATTGCCAGCCAGGGTGCCAATACTATCCGACTACCTTTTAACTATAAATTATTTACCGATGAGTACTACATGGGCGAGTCAACAGGAAAGGACGCTTTCGGAATAATCGACCGTGTAGTGGACTGGTGTCGCGAGACAGGATTATACCTTATTCTCGACATGCATGACTGTCCAGGAGGACAGACAGGAGACAATATCGACGACGGCTACGGCTATCCCTGGCTCTTCGAAAGTGAGAAAGCACAACAGCTCTTTTGTCAGATATGGCAACAGATAGCCTTTCATTACAAGGATGAGCCCGTCGTTCTCGGCTATGAGCTGATGAACGAGCCCATTGCCCACTTCTTTGAAAACAAAGATTCGCTGAACCTATTGCTGGAACCTCTCTATAAACGTGCTGTCAATGCCATCCGGCAGGTGGACACCCACCATATTATATTATTAGGGGGAGCCCGTTGGAACTCTGATTTCTTCATGTTTACCGACTGGACCTTTGATGACAAGATCATGTACACCTGTCATCGCTATGGTGGTCCCGCTACCGCTGAAGCCATCAAAGACTATATCGATTTCCGTGACAAAACAGGGCTGCCGATGTATATGGGTGAGATAGGACATAACACGGACGAATGGCAGTCGCAGTTCGTCCAGGTGATGAAAGACAACAATATAGGCTATACCTTCTGGCCTTACAAGAAGGTGGACAGCTCCTGCATGATGGGCTTCGATCGCCCAGAAGAATGGGACAGTGTCGTTGTGAAATACAGTGAGACATCCCGTAATACATATAAAGAATGGCGCGAGGCACGTCCCAATCAACAGCAAGCTCGTCGCCTACTGATGCAATATGCAGAGAATGCTAAATTCGAGAACTGTAAACCGCAGAAAGGCTATATTAAGTCGATGGGGTTGAAAAGTGGAAATTGAATAGTGATGACTATAAACTATAAATGATTATGAAGAATAGAACCTTGATATTATCGATGATCGTTCTGAGTATAGTTGGTACGGTAAGAGCGCAAGTCTTGCCAACTTATTTAGATGAGACAAAAGATATAGAGGAAAGGATTGAGGATGCCCTGAGCAGGATGACCCTTGACGAGAAGATTGCCGTCATTCATGCACAATCAAAATTCTCCTCACCGGGTGTGAAACGACTGGGATTTCCTGATTTCTGGACAGACGACGGTCCTCATGGAGTACGCCCCGACGTGTTATGGGATGAGTGGGAGCAGGCTGGACAGACGAACGACTCATGTGTCGCCTTCCCCGCTTTGACATGTCTTGCCGCAACATGGAATCCACAAATGTCAAGACTCTATGGTGAGAGTCTTGCCGAGGAGGCGCTCTACCGTGGAAAGAATATGATACTTGGACCTGGGGTGAATATCTACCGCACCCCGCTGAACGGTCGTAACTTTGAATATATGGGTGAGGATCCGTTCCTGGCATCCCGCATGGTGGTACCTTATATTCAGGGCATGCAGTCAAAGGGTGTTGCAGCCTGTGTGAAACACTATGCCCTGAACAACGACGAGGAGTACCGCTTCAACGTGAATGTCAAAGTGAGTGACCGTGCTTTGCATGAAATATACCTTCCTGCCTTCAAGGCTGCGGTAGAGGAAGGTGGCACATGGGGTATCATGGGTGCCTATAATCTCTATAAGAACCAACACAATTGCCATAATCATATTCTCCTGAACAAGATTCTAAAAGAAGACTGGAACTACAACGGTGTCGTCGTCAGTGACTGGGGAGGTACACACGATACCGAACAGGCTATCAAAAACGGACTGGACATGGAGTTCGGTTCATGGACCAACGGACTGACGGATGGGGCTTCGAATGCTTACGACAGCTACTTCCTGGCTCAACCTTACAAGAAACTGATTCAGGAAGGACGATACACGACCAAGGAACTGGATGAGAAGGTACGCAGAGTGCTCCGACTTTTCTATCGCACTACGATGAACCGTCAGAAGCCTATAGGGTTCCTCATAGCT
>ERZ809504.38-NODE-38-length-20039-cov-13.235989_pt1 | contig 20039 bp, 26 predicted proteins | sample MGYA00521273_ERZ809504 | MGnify/ENA primary metagenome ERZ809504 (study PRJEB31581, sample SAMEA3312979) | metagenome | study: EMG produced TPA metagenomics assembly of the PRJEB8939 data set (Metagenomic analyses of Rumen microbiomes reveals...
ATCGGTCTCGGCATTCCTGCTGAACCGCTCTTCCGATCTAGCTATAAATTAATTTAGCGCGGATGGAGGGATTCGAACCCACGACCCATTGATTAACAGTCAATTGCTCTAAAACCAACTGAGCTACAACCCCATAATATAAAAAGTATCTCCTCTCTAAGAAATACTACCCTCTTTCGAAGGATTACCACTTGCCTACCATTAGCCTGCATTGAACTATTTCTAGCCCAAGAGAAGCAGCCAGGAATCGAACCTGAACACCGTACCCACCGTCAGTGGCCAATCATCCGGGGTTGAACCGGCATTCGCGGAGAGAGAGGGATTCGAACCCCCGGAGGTTTTTAAGCCTCAACGGTTTTCAAGACCGTCGCATTAAGCCACTCTGCCATCTCTCCAATATCAAAATAAATCTTCTAGACCCGTTATGACCGCTCATTGTTCAGCACTTTACGCATCAGTAATGTTTCAACTGCCTTCTGAGAATCTAGAACTTACCACCTATACCCCTCCGTACCTTAGGGTCATTGACCAGTATAGGTAATTTATTTTTTGTTTCGTACCCAGGAATCGAACCTGGTATCTCCTAGCATGCGCCTAGGTGAGTGCTGGTTTTCAGTGTTCCGGTATGTGAAACTAAAGAAATTTCCATTAATACAACGCTAGCAATCATATTAATTTCCGTTTCTGTGAAATCATACCACCAGAAAACAACCCATTCCTCCCGTACGAAAGGAAGTTTCTTAGTAGGCCACCCGGGGATCGAACCCGGGACCCCACCCTTAAAAGGGGCGTGCTCTACCAACTGAGCTAGTGACCCACTATAAAAATCCTCCTTAGCTAATGACAATGCCGGACTCGAACCGGCATACCCCTGCATGACCTTAAATCAGTCGCCTGATAGAAGACCGGGGGCTCAGGGTTCAGGTCTCAGAGAGACTTCAGCCCCGTACGTATACCAATTTCGCCAATCGCCCTTAGCTTCGGTAGGAATGAAATATTATGAAAAGAAAAGTGGGGGCTGAGAGATTCGAACTCCCGACCCTCTGGATGTAGGCCAGATGCTCTTACCAACTGAGCTAAACCCCCATTTTCAAAAATAGCGGACGTTACGGGGCTCGAACCCGTGACCCCAGGCGTGACAGGCCTGTACTCTAGCCAGCTGAGCTAAACGTCCATGCTATATAATTGTGGCGGGAGTGGGACTCGAACCCACGACTTTCAGGTTATGAGCCTGACGAGCTACCAACTGCTCTATCCCGCTGTATATTGTAAAAAGAAAGAGTAAATAATCAACTTCGATTATTTACTCTCTTAAAATTTTTTTATTTATCCTCTTTTAAGAAAGTAAAGGTTTTCTAGGCGGTGCTTTTTTTTCACCGTTTTAGAATACATAGATTAGATTTTTGGTGTCATTTCATCAGAGTTTTGTGCATTTTGAGAGTATATTATCTCAACCTCTAAAAAACTTATAATAAATATAAATTAAAAAAAAAATCACTCAAAATGAAACTAAACGAAATACGTAGAAGTTCATGCTCCATTAAACGGAATAGCATGAAAGCTTTAGAGGAGGTGATAAACAGGGTAATACCTTCATATCTAGTTGAAGGTAAGAAATTACCCTCAGTAGGAGAACTTGATACAATGTTCTTCACGTCATTTAGATTTGAAAATCGTGAAGAAGAGTTGTTCAGAAGTCCTAAACTTTCTCTGAAAGGTAAAATAAAAATAGGTGAAAATTTTTCAGAAACTATCATAGAATTTCTGGATTGCTACCCTTACTTGAAATATGTAGTATCCCCAGGTTCAATTCAAAGAGGTCTTTCTTGGTTTAACGAAAATATAAAGAACAAAGTTGATAACCTCTTTGTCCCTGGTAAACTAATCTATGACTATAATGAAAATACAGTACCTGGATTCATAAGAACCTCCGTAGAAATAAAGGAAGAAGAGGAAAAGAATAATATGTTAAACACAAAGTTTCCGTACTTCCTTTATAATCTCTCTAAATGGGGACAGTTAACACTTAATACTGCTATTCTTTCAATTACACTGAAAGAAGATGAAGATATCAGTATCTATATAGTAGTTATTAGTGATAAAGAAACTGATAATAGTAGTTGCACAATTAATATTAAGTTCAAAGAACCTTATTTTAACAAAATAAGAGAGAAAGGTGGAGAAGAAGGTGAGAAAAGTATCTATGATCTTATAGAAGAAATCACAGGTATTGATGAGCTTACTCTTTTGTCCCTTCAAGCTGATGAGGACGCCTTCGTTACCACAAAGAAATTGGATTAGTTATAAAGGTTAAAAAATAATGGACGATAAAAAGAGACAAGATTTAGAGTTCCGAATAAGGGCGATGGAAAACTCTAGTAAAGAGTTTACAGCTAAAATCAAGGAAAATAAGGAGATTATTGATGATCTAAAATTCCAACTCCTTTTTGATGATATTAAAGATCAACAAATGGAAATCATAAATAATGTATTGGATAAAGATATTTATGCTGTGATTTTCAGAGCATCTAAACGCCCCTGTGATTCAAATGGTGTATATCACATCTGTGAAATGAACCTGAAAGAGCCTGAATTTAAAGGGTTTGTTATAGATAAGCTTCCTGAGTGGGTAGATAACCTATGGATTGCTAAACTCAAATCAGAAGAATTCAAGCCTTTTTGGGGAGTTACTCATAACCCTTGTCAGTATGACATTGGACTGACAGACGTTTATTACATAGAAAGAAGTCATAGGACAGATGAGGGGAAATATAGAGTAGGTTATAGGGAACATGATAATTGGGGTATTTTCGGTATAGATTGCCACAGAATTATCCCATTTGACAAGGAACATTTCAAGGATAAAGAGATTTTAGATTATTTAGGTAAGATTAAGTCCTTGAATATAGGTTAGTTGTTTTCCTTCAAACTCTTAATATTGAAGAGGATATAAAGTTAGTTTTATATCCTCTTCTTTTATTTTTCGTGATATTAACATAAAAAAAATAAAACCATGGAAAAAATATTAAATAAAATTAAAAGGGCTATTGAAAAAGCCCTGTATGATGAGACTAATCCTCTCATTAGAGTTTTTATCATCCTTCTCGATGATAAAGGAGGTACTGATCACTCCCAAGTGATTACCCTCTGGAACAGATTCATGAGGGACTGGGAATGGGGGTTAAGTAAGAGGATGTGGAATCCCCTTGACAAAGAAATACTCAACTCTAATTGGGTAATAGGTAGAGTCTTGGGATTCCACCAGGCAAGAAATTCTCATGCCACGGTAGAAAAGGGAAAGATATTTTCCCTGATAGGGAAAGAATATCCTTGGGTTACTCCTAGGAAAAATAAGAAAGAGATCCCCTCTTTCTTTCTGAAGTATATGGACCTTATCCTAAGCGGTCCATATTACAAAGGCAGAAAATTCAAGATTGAGTTGGATTTCCTTGATGAAATTGTTTTTGATAAAAACAATAACCTTTCTCTCTACGAAAAGAGAAAGAATTTCTACATAAATAACGTAGAAGAAAAAACCATATAAGACTCCCTCAGAGCCTTATATATGTAGTAAAAATTTTATAATCATAATACCTAAAGGACCTCGGTCGCTTCATGCGGCCGGGGTCATAATTTTCCCAGCTCAGGGATAAACAGACAAGGAGAGCTATTAATAGAACTTGTCTAGTCAATTCACATTTTAAAACGTAAAAATCATGAACTTTGACAAAATTGCAAAAAAAGTAATTCTCCGCAATCTTGAAGAGAGCGGAAGGAACAAGGACCTTGGAATTAGTGTTGAAGGTGAGAAGAGGATCTTCAAGGTAATTCCCCTCGAGGCGAAGTGGACGGAAGGTCACCTCAACTATGAATTTCTCCCAACAAGGGAGGTCGTAATTGGCAAAGATGACTCCCACTCCTCCAATTTTACTTTGAAGGCCTTTTTTATGGGTCTGAGGAATTTCCTCTTCATCTCCCCGAAGTGGCCTCAGCCTGTATGGGGTGAACTGGAGATCGACTTTGCCAGTGAAGGCAGGCTGGGGGTTCACCTCCACATGGACGGAGAAGAACACAGTTTCTACATTTTCGCGGATCCAAACCCTTCGGGGTACGGATTCGAGTTCAGGATGCCTGATGGCATCCCGGAGAATGTAGCAATCTAATTCAGTCGGTACACCACATCCAGCTATTAAAAAAAAACAATCAATTTAAGCACAAAAAACTTAGATTGGTTGTTTTTTTTTTCATCTACTAAATTCTTGTTTATGATATTAATTAAAGATATAAAATTATGATACTATATAAAACAAAATATTACGGTTTATTAGGAGATAGAGTTAGAAAGGCTATTGCAGAGTCCGGTAGAGAGTATAAACCAGGAAATCACGCATGGCAACGGGAATTGAAGAGGAATGTACTAGGAGAAACTCCAACTTCTCATAGAACATTAGGAAATTTATTTGACCTTGAATTTCGCCCGATAAGAGATTGGAGATTAGAGATTAGAAATTATATAAAAAACCATACTTCAGGGCTTTCTGAGAAAGAACTTGATCAGGAAGTAGAATATTTCATGAAAGAATATTATAAATCAGACTGGGATAAATTCATGAAATCCACAAAACAATATATAAATCAAAAAAACCTTAGAGCCATTTCTCCACTGACTGATCAATTATACCCTAGAGAATTAGCAGACGTATATAACCTCGCTATAAAAAGTAATAAAATTGACTTGCATAATTCTACAGTACGTTTGAGAAATAAATGCAGTGAGGTCGCTCTTGAAAGTGATAAAAGAGTTAGAAAAAATCCAAATGACAAAATATTAATTCAGGATATTAAGGATGAATTGGAAAAAATAGCTCCGGGGGCGAATTTTAAAACGGATCATATAAAACCTACCGCAAAAATGGGTGGTGAAGATAGAGAGGATAGGGGCATTTACTTAAATAAACCGGCACCTGGATTAGGTTATCATGAACTTCAACATTATCTCGATTGGGTAAATGGTAAGTTAAATGGCAAATGGGAACCAGAATTCAAGTTGACATACCCTGCAGGTGTATGGGATTCATTAAGAAAAGAGGCTGATTGGGATGAGGCAAGAGCAAATAAACTTGGATTTAGGAAGCTATTTCTGAACAAACATTCCGGAGGAAGGGATTGGAGGTCTATGAATCATTCGAGTCATGCATCAAACAAAAGTTATTATGGCTCACTAGGAATTGATATAGATAAAGTAGGTCTGCAAGACTTGGATTACAACATGTCCCCAGAAGCATTAAAGAAAATGAGGGAGAATGCTAAGAAACTTGGCATAGATCTAAATAAAACAAATAAAGTTTCAAAGGAAACCTTAACAAAAGAACAATTAGATAAAGTAATGAAATATGTCGAGGAGAATAAAGATAGACTTTAATAATCCTTTAAACTCTTAATAGAGAAGGAAATATAGACAATAAAATCTATATTTCCTTCTTTTATTTTTCAGGATTTTAACAATAAAAAAAAATAACATGGAAAAAGAAAAAAGTGTAAAACCAACATTTACCGCCCTCTCGGGCGGCTTTAACCTGGCCCCTTCGGGAAAGGTTTATGTAGATAAAGGCGTAAACGTCTTTACTATGTGTCATGAATCCTTAAAAGAATTCGCGAAAAATGCCAGACTTAACTTTGAAAAGACTGGTAACAAATACTTTGAAGAAGTATCTAATTATTACGATAACTTCTGTGTAACTAATCCTATGTGTAGGATTAAGTTTGCTGAGATTGTTTATAAAAACAGTCATAATGCATTCTTTACAAAGTTTAAAGAATTCAAGAAGTGGTTGACTAACAACTGCTATTTTGCATATTGTGACAATATGATTCAAGGGATTTACAACAAACCCGCTGACAAACAGGATATCGTCTACGTTAGTGTAGAGAATCAAGAAGAGATACTGAATAAGTATCATTTCAGTGTATTTGTACATTTCCCGGAGAAGTGTACGTTAAGAAGTGATGATTATAGATACATCACGGAAGAAGGAATTCATGTACCTAATTTTGTAAAGGTAGACACGAAGAGAGGCGTGGTATTTGCAACAATGTTCAATTCCGCGACCTCAAGAATGATTCACTCTAATGGAAGTGAAGTAAAAATAAATTTCAACAAGCTTACGCTTGATGAATGGGAATCAGGTAGTAAGAGCCTGGTTTCTGACTACCAAGGATTTGGTAGGAGTGTTAGAAGTATGAATCTATCAGATATTTACGATATAGTAATTAATTCCGAGGACGTAGATGATTTCACGGAAGTGGAATTGGAAGAAATAAAATGTTTCTCCGAAAATGCAAAAGAGAAAATTAAGGAAGACATGAAAAGTCTTACTATAGTTCAAGGAGTTGAGAAATACTACCCAACCCTAGAATTCGATAGGTGGGATATTGATCCCAACTTTGAAGAGAGAATGCAAGAATTCTACTCAGTGGGAATGATTGAGCTTTATAAAAAGCTTAAAAATGCTGAATATCATCAGTATTTAAAACCTGACAATACAGGTTGTCTAAGAATAAGATCTACTGAGTGGATCGAAAACAATTATTCTTACAGACTCCCTGAAGGAACAACCTCAATTGTCTTTGAGGTTACCCTCAAAGAATACGATGATGCGTATGACTCTGAGGATGGTGGATATCTTCCATCAAAAGAGGCTCTGCAGAACCTCAGGAAGGCTAATCCAAGCCTTAAAGAAATATTCATTAATATAATTTAATGAATAAAAAATAACATATACAAATCTTTTAGAAATGTATATGTTATTTTATTTTTATTTTTTGCTAGTTTTCCTAATCAGTTCATCTACATCTGATTTATGGACGTATATTCCGTAGTGTGTACCGTACTTTTTAATTACTTCCTCATTTTCAGGGTAAGCTAGTATACAATATGGAGATACGTATGCCCCTACTTCTTCCTCTTCCTCTAAAATTCTATCCATAACATCGGCTAATATACACCTATCCTCTACAGTATCGTCTATTTTACCTGATACTCGAACATTAATAATAGAAGAATTGTAATCTATGGATTTTAACATTACTGCTAAAGGGGTCTCCTTGCAATAACAGAAGTAGTACTTACCTACACTATTGCGACAAGAGATTATTTTAGAGCCATCATAGTTATTGTCATATGTCCAAATTCCAGAGTATACATAACCCTTACCGTCACACGTCTTATAACGTACTGTATATGGGTGTACGTATGTTTTGGTAGCATATTTAGCCTGTACAAACTCCTCCATTCTTTTGGCTATTTCAAAAATATCTTCAGGATCCGCTGCCGGAGTGTTAAACCAAAGAAGAATTTTATGATGTTCAATATCCAAAGAGAAGTTTACTATGTTAACCCTAGTAACCCCTCTCATTTCAAAGGGGGAATAGAGCTTAATTGAGGACATAACTGATGAAGTTAGTTTTTCAAATAACGTCTCTTTTGGTTCTGTATTAAAAGGAATGTCAGGCCTATGAATTGAGAAGTTATAATCAGGCATCTTCTTCCTTAGAAAGATCAGCTACTACGTTATCAATATCATTAGCTACCTCTAATACCCAGGAATAAGGGGATCTATCACTATTATCTCCTCTATCATAGTAAGAGCTTACGGTCAAGGCAGTTCTACAGTTCACGGGACAAAGAACAAACTCATTACAGGTTATGTAACAAGCTCCAAGATCTACTACTGTATAACCACTAGAATTCTCTGTAATTTTACAACAAAGTGCTTTAAAGTTTAGCTTATCCTCTAATATCTTTATTGCATTTGGTAATTCGTTGAGAATTCTTATTTCTTTTTCTATTACAGTGTCAATCTTGAAGTTCTCACCACCGTTCTCCTCAGATAGTTTATTTCCAAGAGTCAAAACTTCCTTTACAGAGACGTGAGGGGGTTTTTCTTCTGCGACACTAACAACTCTTTCCTCATAGTAAGCACGAGTCCTGTATTTCAAGCTTTCTATTTCTTTGTGACTAATCCAAAAAGTGATCTCATCCTCTTGCTCACAAGTTGGACAAATCTGCTCTACAAGCTCAACTAATTCATCTGGAATTTCGTCGTTTATGCACACTACTCTTCCCTCACTGTCATCCCAACGCCAGCTATCAGATATATAATAAAGGTTACCTTGTTCTCCATTTCTAACTAAATCAATTAGAGTTGAGTTAGGTAGTTTTGCCTTAATTACACAGAATTGGTTTTTATCAGCCCAACGTTCAGCTAGTAACTTTTTAATCTCATTGGTATTTCTAAAATACTTTGAGGCTTTAAATTCCAACTGCCTTGCATCTTCCTTAGATAAATGCCAATAAGGCTCATGGTATTCTTCAGCAGACTTAGCAATTCCTTTTACTATATCTGCAATCCAGTCATAGGATTCATACAAGGAGGACATATACTCCTCATAAGTTGCATTCTCGGGTATTATTTCATAAATATCCTTCCCCTGCTCTTCAGTACAGACAGGGTCAAATGCCATAATGAATTTCTTTTCTTCCATTTCTATTTTATTTCATTAAAAATTCCAAACATTTTAAATTAACAATCTTGAGAATCTCATCATACTTAAGACCCTTCCACTTTTCCCTAATAGGATTGAAGTCTATGTTATGTATTTCACTCTTTTCATCTACATAGAAAAACTTTACTTCATTTACAGAATGAGGGTAATCATCCATACGAACCATGAAACGACATTCTTGAAGAACTCCAACTATAGGGTCTCTAGATGTTTCCAAGTATTCTTTCGAAAATGGGTCACTACGATTTTCCTTCCAAGCAGTCCAATCAGGTCCATTCCAATCTTCGACTACATGATTTCCGAAGCTGAGGCTATTAAACTCATTAATCCCACAAAAGAGGGGTGAAGTTGATACAAAGGTTAGTGCAAGTAAAAGGGCTTCATTACCAAAGAAATCATCCTCATCTATCTCTATAGGTTGGGATGCATAATCTGCATCATCCATATCCCACTTCACATAGCCTATAACCTTCTTTCGAAGGTTTTTCGCATTTGAAATTAAGTTTTCTTTTTCCATTGTGTTTTATTAAAAAGGTAATTCACAGGATTTTCTACTCTCTTTACTACACTCTTCGTAATTAGCATACAAATCTCTTACGAAATTTATACTAGAATTATTACGAAAATCAGCAAAATCGAGTAGACTATCATCATAGAATTTACGGCACTTTTGATCTTTTTCCAATCTAACTATGTAATTTACTATTGGGTACCCTAATTCTATGTAGTCAACGTTTGTTAACCTATCTATCTCAGTACCTCTTAGAAAATAATGCTCAAATTCTACCCTAACAATTATCCCTTTGTCTGGGAGAAAGTTACCTAAATTACAGTAAACAGGATCCCCCAGATTGAACTTTAACGCTATCTGTTTCATAGATTTTTCTCCAAATAGCTTAAGTAGGCTTTCTTGCACTCATCCCTATCTCTAGAGAGTTCAGAAACTAGCCTTGTCTTGCTGGGATCTGAAAAATCGTATATAGCTTCACTATAATACTTTACCTTTTCTTCACCAAAATCCACTGTATACTTTATTATTTTCCTAGCATAGATCTTTTCAAAATCACTAATAAGGTGTTCTTGATCAGGTCTAGGTAATGAATCTAAGTGAAGAAATGCTGTAATTTCAGTCACGACACCGGCTAGTAGCTTATTTTTAACTACTGCATAAACTGTTTCTCCTAAAGAGAAATCTACTTTTATCGTTTTATTTTCCATTTTATTGTTTTATTTTTAATTATACATTCCTTCCGGCGCCTCTATATAAAGCTCCTTTGGAAGCCTGTAGTTAAAATGTTTCTTGTGAAACCAATCATATATCGGGGCTAATTCATTCCAATAGAATCTAGCACCACCCATGAGGTTCTTTATCCCAGTTCCCTCTGCATATAAGCCCCATTCTGAATTATCCTCTGTTTCATAGTTTGGGTTATCATCTACGTGAATAGAGACTAATTTAGAAAGTTCTTTATGTTCCTCCTCTGTTATAGTCTCTATGGATCGAAGGTAAGGCAAGACATCTATTGTACCTGTCTTAAATGCTTCAATGTGGTGAGGCATAAGTACGTTGTCATATTCTCCTTCCTGGAATCCATGATCACTTGAATCACAGACTATAGAGATCTGGGTATCTGTATAAAGACGACAACCCAAATCCTGAATTATTAAATCTTTTTCTTCTTTTTTCATGATTTTTATATAATTAAAAGAAACTAAAGTGATAACCGTTTTCACAGTCCTTTTTATTTAAAAAGAGTTTACCTGTGCTATAACCGTCTTCACAACCCTCATCAGAATAACAAGTGCTGTCGTAAAATTTGTCAGATCTACCATCATCCCACTTAACCCAATATACTAACATCTCTTTTGTTTTCTCGAGATACTCTTTATTACTATTGGTTTCAAGTAGTTCGCGTTTATCTCTTGGTCTCGGTAATCTTAGAAATTTACGAATTTCATAGATCATACCTTTTTTTGTAGTATTACTACCGTTCAAACGTGAGTATACTATATCTCCTAATTTGAAATAACATTTATCAATTTCTGCTATTTTAGGAGGAAATAGGTAATAATATACACTCCTAACAACATTTTCATCATCTGAAAGATCATAGATAATTTCATCATCATCTAATAAGGTATAATAAATACAACCCTCTGAATCTCTCCATAACTCGCCTATGTACTGTACATTTTTGTTTTTGCAATAAATCTCATCCTCATCTTTAATGATGCTTATTATGCTTATACGGCACTTATAACGGAGAGATTCTGAAGTATATTCTAAGAGTTCATATATTCTCTTCCATGCTTCGTAAACTTCGGAATTTATCATATTACGTAATTTTTATAATTAATTTTATTCTATTATAAGAAATATACCCCTTCATTATTTCTACCTCTTTTTCCACCTTTAATTCCTTTAAATCCTTAATATTGAGATAAATAAGAAATCATTAATTTTTTTTCAAAGTGCAATGTTATCTCCCCTATCCGTATTACAGGAGCGATGCCCTGTAAGACATAGGAAAGACTTGGAGTCAGTAACAAGTCAGGGGAGTTGGTCAACCTACTGCTGGGGACCGTAAAACAAAAAAGAATTCAGTTAAGCAGGCTAGTGAGCCGACTGGTGAAAGTGGAAACAATGGAATCCAGTCAGGGCAAGTTGAAAGGGACGTGGTAAATTCAGTTCCTCAAACGCCAGGTACTAGCAAACACACACACCATGCATGGGAGCAAAACCCCGCATCAATGCATACGATATAAGGGACTAGGTAATTTACCTACCGAGTTCTTAGTATGTTGGGGTTTTGGCAAACGCTAATAAGATCATAACTTGTTGGCGTTTGTTTTTTTTTTTGCTTCCCCCAAACTCTTAATATCGAAGAAGATATAGACAATTAAGTTTATATTTTCTTCATTTATTTTTCGTGACATTTATAAAACAATACAAAAATGGCAGAAGAAATAATTATCAAGAAAACCCGGCGCATGTGGAACCGAGGTTTTGAGGTAATTCAGTTATGGGTTACACAAAAGGGTAGTTCAAGCGATTATCTCGTGGAACTGAACCATCCCACACAAGAAAGTGGCGTATTTGACGTCACTATAAGAACTCGCCAGTGTATCTTGGGTGATGTTCCAACCCTTGAATGGTTGGAGAATAATATACCGAACTATAAAGATATAATTAATAGTTTGGTAGCAGAGCCTGACGGTTCGGGTCTCCCTCCTGCAAGATCAATTGAAGAATATATACAATTGACAAGCTGGGGTCTCGATATGAAGAAATTCATGTTGAGTGAAGCGTCGAAAAAGGATTTTGACGTACTCTCATTGAATACGGAAGTAGGAATGAGGGATGGATATTATAGTATCGGATTTAACGGTACTATAATGACTAAATCTAATATTGAAATTAGGTTTAAAGGTGGGAAACGTAGGATGGATTCTGAAAACTATGTTTCTGAAGCCCAAAAAGAGATATCTTTCTATATCCTAGACCTTGACATTCAGGCAGGTTGGGCGGATACCTTGTATACTGATACAATCAAGAAAATAGACAGTGATTTGTCTGTTTTTGGTAGTTGTGATAAAGATGCAATGATTACCCTCTCTATTTATTATAGAGGAGATACAAGTCGTTCTTTAGCTGAAATAAGGAGCGATTATCACAAAGACTTGAAAACACAAATTACAAGTCTTAAGCGAAAATTGACAATTCGCAAAAAAGAATTAGGTATTATTAAAAAATAAAAACCATGAAATATAATAATCCTAGTGACATCAAGGTCCAGAAATATTGGGAATCTGGACAAGAATATGCCCTACTTAAAGTAGAGAATGTTGAAGCTCTGTTGGGCTTTGAAAACTCTTGGATAGATTTACCAAAAGAGGATAGTGAAGAGGTCAAGGAAGACTCAACACATAACCTTAGATCAATATTAATAGTTGATTGGTTGGACAATCACGTTGAGGGTTGGAGAGAAGCCGTATTAAATAAGAAGTACGACTCAAGATTTTTTAATCTTGAAAATAAAACAAATGAGGAATTTTCTTTAGAGAATTACTTTAAATTCGCAGACCTTGGGAAAAGGTTGAGAAGTTACGTACTTGAGTACGCAAAAGAAATTAAATTTAACATAAAAGAAGTTAAATTATCTTTCAAATTCAATTATAATAATGGATTTGGAGAAATATGTGGTGATTATACCACTGATCACAGAGGAAATGATAACCCTTGCATATTAAATGTAAGTTGGATTAAAGGAGGAATTTCCTTAGGTAACCTTCAATCAATTGAAGATCGTTTCGAGGAAATTATAAGAGAATTCATTGATAAAGAAAAACACAGGGAACTTAAATTCCTTGAATTAACTGAAAAAGTACAAAAAATCGATCCAATGTTAAAAGCAGAGGATTACGGCAGCTGTTTTTCAGTTAGCTACCCCAACTCTAACTACAACGAAGAGTTAGATTTTAATACGAACTATCGAAAATGGGGTTTTGATAGAAGAATAATATTCACTTTCACTCTGACTGAATACGAGTCAGAGGAAAAGAAAACGTTAACAACTATAAAAAGGTTGTTAACAAGGTATAAAAATGAGAACGGAATTGTGTCCGTTTCAAAGTCTTAATTAAAAAAAAACACATAATTATGACAACAACAACAGAAGAACAAGTTAAACTGGATAAAGACACCTATCCGGTAAGTGTACCCTGTTCTATTGCAGGGTATAGAGAAACAGCTAGAAGAAGTAAGCTGATTGGTGGGGAAGATCCCACCTATTGCACAGAACTCAAGAATAAACCCATAGTATATTTTATACGAAGAGATGCATGGGCGAATCTTGAGTATGAACTGCGAATAAACGCAGGAATTGGTACGTCGTATGTATACGGAGTGAATGGAAATGAGTCCGGTATTTACGTTGATGGGCCTCTTAAGTTTAAATATAAGACTAAAGAAGGCAGTGAAGTTTGTATTACACCAAAAGGTGGTGACGAATACAAAGCTAAAATGGACGGTATGTTCTTTTCTGATATTACTGCAGAAACTTGTAATGGTAGGGCATTACCAGGAGGTGGTTATGAGAAACTTTTGAAAGTCTCAAATGACCATTCAGGTACTTTCTTAGAGGCCTATTATGGTAAGGAAAAAGAGATAGAGAGAAAAAGAATCCGGTACTACTTTGAAATAGTACCTGGTCTTCTTGTCTCTGTTCCTAGGAAGAAACAGACTCCCCCAGACACGAAGTACCACGTCTATATAAAAGACGAGAATTTCGATTTTAATTCGAAAGAGATTTTACAACTTCCGAGTTGTAGATTTGAAAAAGATATAGACGGCTTGATGACAGCCGTCGGTATATTAAGCTGTACTAGATACGACTTAAGACCTGAGGTTCATAGAATAACCGAAAAACCTGAAGATGATTCTGCATTATCACCTAACGATCCATTACTTTTTACAGGAGAAAACATTGCTATGTTAGTATCCTACAAAACAGTAATTGTTGGGGGCAAAATCATAGAAAAATCCAAAGTATTTAGATTTTGGATAAACCAAAGATACGGCAATCCTGATAGCTGTAACTGGCTTTACGTCGGTGAAGGTCACTACACCGACAATCCTAATTCATATTCTAAAAGATATGGAGGATTAACTAATCTCACCCAAAATCCTATTATAGATTTTGGAAATGAGCTTCGGAATTTGATAGTTAATGTACCAGATTCTGAGTTTATTGAGGAAATAAAAGACCTCATAAATATGATTGAGTTAATTGATTTACTCAATCAGAATAAACCTTTGAAGCTCGAAGGGTTGAAACATCTCTGGAATAAAGTGAATATTCCATGGATAAAGGACCAATTGTTACAAATGGTTCACTTGAATGAAGAGGATAATACACCTATCTTCTAAAAAAAAATTAAAAACATATATACATTTCAACTAGTATGATTTGTATATATGTTTTTTTTTTATTCTTATTTTTCTGTATAGTTTTCCATCATGCTATAGATGGAAACCATAGTATTCTTTTCTATTTTGAAATCAGATAGTGATATATCGAAATATCCAGACCTACGTCCTTCACGATCTCGGTATGCAGTCATTAACTTACCACATGTTACACCGAGGTTATTGACAAACTCTTTGGTAAAAAGTATATCACCAGGTTTGAATACCATTTCGATATTATCACAAGCAATTTGGACATCAGCACACCAAATAATCTCGTCTTCGTTTTCTACGTATTTTTCGTGATTATCTAAGAGATCTTTCAATGGTGCTGTAAATAAATTAAATTTCTTCATCTCCAATAAATACTTTATAACCTAATTCTTTTGCTAGAGTGATATAGGTGAAGCAAGAAGGATCTATCTTTTGATTTTCTAATTTATTAATGTAATTCTTATCCTTTCCTATCTTCTTACCTAATTCTTCTTGAGTGAGGTTAGCTGATTGACGTCCTCTGCGAATAATCTCACCCCAATTATCCTCTGTGATTGTGTATTTCTTCTTTTTCATATTAAATAAACTCCTATTGAGGATCCTACTTTCTCAAATCCAAATTGTCCAGCGACAACTCCCTTAACAGCCTGTTTAATAGCCCATGTAAAGGAATCTGGAAGCATCTGGTAAGAAAGACCAGTGTCAACGTCCGTAAATACGAACTGACGGCCTGAGGCTGAGGAAGCATTCATATACTCAAATCTAAGGTTTCCATAAAATGCATAATCAGTATCCTTTTCCTCCCAACCTTCATTAAATAGTTTTTGTTTTTCGGCAGCATCTAAATTCTCCCACCAGTGATGTCTTTCACCTAATTCCCGGAGTTTTTCATTAGAATGCCACATACCAAAATCTACCTGTCCTTTGTACATGTAGATTTTCCAATTTTTTCTCTTTGCCATATTATTTTATTTATTAAAGTAAATATATTCCTCCCCTGCTGCATCAACATTATATAAATCTAGGATATCGTTACTATCTACTTGTATTAATCCCGGAAATTTTGATTTAGATACTTCAGAGGTAAATTCGGTACGTAGTAAAAAAACAGCTGCTCTGAGGTTTTGGCTAAGAATTGACTGAATTTTTACTAGATTCAGTGCATCCGCCTTTTCTGTCTTTTCCATTTTAGAGCAGGTATTGAGTTTATTCCACAATAATTTGTAAAACTTATCTAATAAGGCGAAATACGACGAGGAAAGGGCTACATAAGCGTTACTCAATAATCTATCTCTAAAAGGAATTTCAGAAAGATTACCATTATCTTTTTTGAACACACCATTATACCAACCCTCTAATTCACCGAAATCAAACCAAGCACGAGGTGGTATGTGATATTGATAATATTCAAATAATTTTAGCCCAAATACTAACTGACAACTAGTTTTTTCCTTGAGATTCTCAGTCAGCTCTACTAGTGATCTACACTTCGCTAACTTACCTGGCAATAAACTATTTGATATTGCTTTCCGAACGTTATTAGTACATTTCTTGCTTATCACATCTTCTACTAAAAACTTATTGTACTTAACTAACTTCTCGTGATCAATTTCGAACTCCCCTTTGCAATTAAGCAATTTATCAGTTGCTAAGTTGAGTATTGATAGTGCCCCACTTACTTTAGGAGCAGTATTGAAACTATCCTTTTCTTGGATAATTTTATCAAATACTGTTATAAAATTATCAACTTCTTCCATTTTTTTTTGTTATATTAATCCTGAAAAATAAAAAAGGAGAATAAGTTTTTATACTTACTCTCCTCAAATCTTAGATTTTTAGCCTTTATCATAGTTTTGTTATTGATGCATTTTTCCAAAGATTTCCTTTCTTTCTCACCCCAGTTAATATATCCACAGATCTCTTATAACGTTTATTCATACAATCATGAATTACGTATTTTCCTGTAAATGAAGGATTATTTGGTATGTTTATAAATACAGAATCACCGTACCTAAACGGACCTCCATTACATTTCAACATATCCTGGGATATAGCTATGTACTTAATAGAATCTCTGTTCAAAGCTACTGTATCAATATGAGTTCCATCAGCAGTAATCAAAGGATTTCCCCAACATTGTTTTGGGTCTACCCTGTAAATTGTAGCATACATTAGTTTAATAGTGTTTTCATTGATATAATGTTCTGCTAAAATTTCTTTTGGTTTTTCTTTTACTTTTCTTGGTGTTACTACTGTGATTGGTTCTGATACAGATTGAATCTCTATTGAAGAAATTCCATTTTCTACACTTGATCCTTGAAAGAATAACAAAAACAAAATTAATAAAAGTTTTCTCATATTTTTAGTTTTATAGGAGTAATTTTTTAAAGAGGACTCCATGCAACCTCTAAAAATAACAAAACACCTATAATTCCGTCATTCCACGTATTATAGGTGTTTGTATAAAATTTAACAATTAAGTAATATGTTTGTATCTAAGAATTCAATTCCTACGGTATCCGCTACCATTTTATCATTGAATCCATAGCCATAAGAACCCCCTCCGGTTCCGAGAAATACAACCTTATCTGAAGTATATTGATTGTTAGTATATTGATTAATATTGTTAATCTCTCCACTAACTAAACTGGATATATACCTCCAATCCATATTCGGGGTCAACAAGAACTGGCAATATTGACTATTAGATATAGTATGCTTCATAAATGTCATGACGCACATTCTCAAATAATCAGTCACACTTTGCATATCCCTCTCCAAATCTTCTGGTCTTTTCTGACTCAACGAGGTATTACAAACCAAACCCCTAGCCCATTCACTTGGGGTAATTATGTATATTGCATCAGCAGGAATTCTACTCATCTTAAACAAGACCTCTTTCCTAACATACATATCAGGAATATCTACAGGCAACCTATTTATATAAGTCAATCTTCCATTACTAAATGCACTAAAACTACAAACAATAGTATCAGCAAGACTACAAAATACTAGTTTTTTATTCAGTAAATTTATATTAGTCTTGACTTGTTGTTGATTATTTGTACTACCCCAGCCCCAATTACTAGTGGGACTATTATTGAATGCATTAAAGGAGTTATTGTTATTAGATCCCCACCAACTCCCGTTATTAGAATTATTATTCGAGGATCCCCACCAAGAACTTCCATTACTATTCCCAGAACTCCAAATAGATTGTGATTGAGGCGGTGTATAGGCATTACCGAAAGTTGTTTGTTGAGGTGGAATACCAAAACTACCTGGATTCCATGATGATTGTGGTTGAGTAGTTTGTGGTGTAGGTGATCCAAATGAACTTGAGGGTGTTGAAGGTGGATTTGGAACTGTAAAATATGAACTCGGACTTCCAAATGAATTTGCTGACGGTGTAGTAGTTGTAGAGGATTTATTCAACTCTTCCTCTATCTTATCATCTTCTCCTGGAGATGAATCTTCTACATCAAAATCAAGTACATTGTCATCTGAATCATCAGTTACAGTAGTAGATATTCCACCTGCTGTATAAGTATCTTCACTTCCTAATCCTGGCATTTCTTTGTATCTTTTTCTTGGTTTGACATCTTATTTTTATTTATCAAATATCCAGCAAACATCTCTGCAAGAGATGTTGTCCTTATATCGTTATTAAAGTATTTTTTACTTTCCTCATAAATATCCAAATATTTTTCATCATTCACCATCTTTATTGCGATAGGTTTAACAAATTTGGAAAAATGAGTAAAATCTTTATCAATCCAAAAATCAAAGTCGTACTTAGATACAACGTCAACTAGATCCTTATTCGCAATGTCATATATGGCTACTCTATTATCTCTATATCTATTACCAAATATTGCATTTGTAAAATCTAGGACTACTTTGAAATAGAAGAACGTAACTGACATTCTTATTCTGGCTGTATCCGAATAAAAATACGAACCACCACTACTCCTACGATAAAGTTCCTCATAATCAACATCTGGATCTAAAGTAAACAAATCTTCTCTTGAATATTCATAATCAAATTTGCCCCTTATGTAATCATAATAATCCTTGTTGTCTAAAGGATCTTTATCACTCATCGTAGATTTATCCCTAACCTCAGTATTGAAATCCCTCTTACAGGTATCTACAAATCTTACGAATATATCTCTATACTTCAATATATCAAAATTCATACCTTTCAAGGAAGTTGCTAATACTTTAGCCTTATTAGTTACATACTTCCTCTCCCTTTCATATTCATCATTACACTGAATACTGTTTGGGGGAGTGGTTCTTTTTTTCTTATTTGCTATATCCATTGTATTTTGGTTTTATGTTATATTTACATTAATTATTCTATTTGTTAGGAATTGAGGTTGCAATAAAAAAATGATATTAGTGAGTACTATAAAAGAACCCACTAATATCCAAAAACAAACGAATTTAGTAACTAACCAATAAAAACTTTTCCAAGCTCTTCAATAGAGACATAGTAACCAAGATTACTTGCCTCTTCAACATTAACCCTCTCCTCTGAGATACCTACTGCCATGGAGTGTAGCCTCTTAATCACTGCTTTCTCAGCTGACTCAATACCAGGCTGATCCTGTACTACAAAAACAGGCTTGCCGTATTTATTAGTTGCCTTGTAAAGAGTGCAATAAAATTTTGAATTATTTGCATTCATAATTACATCAACGTCACCTAGGCTGGTCTTTTCGTGTACCCTTCCAAGACAACCGGGAATAATACTATTCACATGAAGGGCATTATCAGAGATAGCATACACTTTCGTATACTCAGGCTTCTCTTCTACCTCTTTAATCATTACAATTTTAAATAGTTTCATGGTTTTTATTTTTATTAATTATTTAACAACACTAAGAATTAGAGGGGAAATGCCGGGAGAATTAATAATCTAAACCCTTAATAAAAATATTATAATTAAAAACATAAAATTATGGATAAAGCAATAAAAATACTAATAGCTATACTAAGAACATTACAGGTAATAATTATATTTATATTATCACTAATTCTTTTTGTAGTTCAGATAAATGAATCTGACTTTAAATATAGGTGGTCATTTGAGTCCTGTAACTTTAGTAATATCAGTCCAATAGGAGAAGATACTATACTAAAAACCCTCAAAAAAATTTGGAGGTTAAAAAACGGTTAAAACCTTTATATTGAAGAGTAATAATGTAAGAAAAACATTGTTACTCTTCTATTTTCTTTGCTAACAAGATATAAACTTTTAAAAAATAAAATAATGAGGACAAAACAGGACTACCTCATGGATCTAGCAATATTTTTATTGCTACTAGACCTCACGTCGAGGCTGGCACCGTACTTGGCGGATCTCGTGGAATACCTTATTAGGTATATCCAAACAATAGACTTTTTTGATTTCACCGATCAAAAAAGTAAATTAATTTGCTAATAAAATAATATTTAATAATAACCATAAAAAACACATAAAAAATGGAAGATAATACAAAGAAGA
>ERZ809504.39-NODE-39-length-19909-cov-3.986804_pt1 | contig 19909 bp, 8 predicted proteins | sample MGYA00521273_ERZ809504 | MGnify/ENA primary metagenome ERZ809504 (study PRJEB31581, sample SAMEA3312979) | metagenome | study: EMG produced TPA metagenomics assembly of the PRJEB8939 data set (Metagenomic analyses of Rumen microbiomes reveals...
AGATCTACACTCTTTCCCTACACGACGCTCTTCCGATCTAGCTATCTATGATTTGTATGACAGACGAAAGTGCTTTCCGTATGGGTAAAAAAGAAGATTGCCTTAGAAAGAAAAATCCTATCTACGGCATCACAACTCTATTAGCAAAGCATTTTAAGAAATGTCAAGACGAAAATGGTAAATCGTATTATAAGATTTCATTCAAGGGTAAAGATTCTGTTCTTAATAAGAAAATTATAAAAAATCCAGATACGGTTAGAAACCTTAATCTTATTCTTAAAGGTAAAGACGCTAATGACTTTGTTTTCTCTATCGGAAAGCATACGATTGTTGGAACAGAAGTTAATGATTACTTAAAGAGCATTTCACACAACCCTAATTTCAACTTCCATAAGTTTAGACATAAAAAGGCAACAGAAGTTTTCTTAGCTGAAATAAAGCGAATGAAAGAAAATGACGAAATTCCAGATATGCCTACAAGTGCTGAACTCAAAAAGGCTGTTGATTCAGCTATCACAAAAGCGTCAGAAGTTCTTTGTAATACATTAGGTGCTTGTCGTAAATCTTATGTTGTTCCTCAATGCGTATTTGATGTATTTAAAGAATACGGCTTACCAATCCCAGAACTCTACAAGCAATTCGTTTATGACGAAGAAGAACTCGAAGAAATGGGTGTTGATATGAGCGAAATTTCTGAAGATGACATTGTTGAAGAAGATGAAAACGAAGATGATAACGCAAAGGTTGAAGTAAAAGATAGAAAAATCAAATCTTCTGCTGATGAAGATGTTAGCATCTCTGATGATAATACAGAAGATACTGACAAAGATGATAAGATTACTGATGAAGAAAATGATATTATTGAAGAAAACGATGATGGTTCTGAATTTGAAGGTATTACATCTGTTGAAGATGATTACGACCCATTCGCAGAAGATAACGATGACAACTTCTATGAAACAGATTTTGATTTTATGGAAGAATTTGAAACTAACTTTATGGAATACGAACACGACGAAAATCAAATATTCGTAGACCCTCAAAAAGTTACTTCTGTTGCATTAGTTGATTTAAACTTTGAACCAGATTTCTCCGAAATCCCTATAATGAATAAAGAAGATTTTTATGACAGAAATGCCAACAGGTCTACCGAACTTTCTGTTCGTGAAGATTGCGAAGTAGATAAGTGGGGATATAACGATAATCCTCTTGACATTAAGAAAGTCAGAGAGCAAATGGAACAAAGAGCTAGACAAGATATTGACAGACTAACAAAGGATATAAATAAATGATTACTGCTCACAAAACGAATATAGGTGCTTCCAAGCAAGGCTATGCTATGACTAACGGCTTTGCTTTGGAAATAGTAGGCTTTTGTATAGGTGATGGAGGTCATAATCCTTTGAACGGCAATCCTATTACTGTTGATAGGAATGTGTCATCACTTCCTGGTCTTAAATACAAAGTTGACAACAGCGAAGCTGTTTCTGTTAGCGTTATTGATAAAACTTCAATACAAGTAGAATGTTCTTTAAGAGCAGGGGAAGCCGTTGGTATTGATTACTCAAACTTAGGTTTATTTGCTAAAGTTGTAGATGATTCAACAGAACCAAAAGAATCATTCTTGTACGCAATAGCAAACTTCTCTAAAATGACAAGAGAAGAAGGTAGCCTAAAATTCATAGTTAAAATATACAACTAAAGGATATGGTATGAGCGTTAAGGCTATTTTCAATTTTGAATCAATAGACAGCACTAAAGATTTATGTGATTTATTCGCTTATATATTTAATAAGGGAATATACTATGGTGGGTTGCTAACCGCTGACACAAGAACTAAATGCGTGTATATTGCTCCATTTAGACTATTGAGCCACGATGGTATGCACATAATTTCTGACAAAGATATAACTCTTGAACTGAAAACAGAAGGAAATTACTATGTAGTATGTAAAGCTAAATACAATATGGACGATGATGCTACTATAGAAGTTTCTTTGAAAACGCAACAGCAAATTGAAACTGATAGCCTTAAAGACTACTTTGTTTACTTTGGGTTAGTTAAGTATGAACAAAACTCGGCTACTATTATATACGATGGTGTTCGTGATGTCATAAATCCTATCGGTGGAAAGTACGGAGAATAAGCGGAGATTTTTAATATGTCTTTGAAATGTATATTTCGTTTTGAATCTCTTGATTCAACCAAATCGTTAAACCAAAGAGCAGAATTTCTTTTTAAGAAAGGTATCTACTACGGTGGAAATGTCACAACTGATGATGCACAAGTTACTCAAATTGTAACTGTATCTCCGTTTAGACTTATTAGCTATGATGGTATGTATGTTCTTTCTGACTCTAACATCATATTATCAATAGGTATCGGCTCTTTCTATATTGTATGCAAGGCAAAGTATGTTGTAGATGACAGTCCGGATATTGCTGTTATGGCAATAACTCACGAAACTTACAACAGCTTAACAGAAGACGAAAAGAACGAATATGTCATTTTTGCTTCTGCTACTTCTAGCGGAACAGGTGTTCAAATTACACAAACTACTGTTAAGGAAGAAATTTCTCAATTAGGTAGAAACCCTTGGCGTGGTTACTTTACTTCTGAAAGTGCATTAGCTTCTGTTACCGCTGTCATTGGTGATATGGCTATGGTTAAGTCTAATAGCTCTATCGGAATTGAATTGTATGTATTCAACGGAAATGCTTGGGTAAACTACGGTAGTGCTAATGCTATTTATGAAAGTTTAGTATTACATCAAAATAATGTTGACATTGAAATTCCTCATAGTAAGCCAGTATATGACCCTAACAGCACAGAATCAATCACGGCAAAAAACAGATGGCAAGGTGCATATCACTTAAATTGGAATCAATTAAATAGTTTAAGAAAGTTTGAAAACAATTCAGACCACGGTAGCGAACCTGTCACAGAAACTCTTACAAAAAATGTCACAGGAACAGGACATATACAAGTAGTGTATCTTGACTACGGAGATACGAAAACTTTAGAAATCCCAAATCTTACTCCCGTAGCTTCTCTTGCGTCCTTAGCACAAGGAAAATATTTCTTTGATTCTGATAACGGAATTGTTTATATTTGGGCAACAGCTAACGCAAATATAAATATCAACTACACTTATTCGTATGGAGAAAGAACAGTTGTTAGCGAGAATGAATTTGTCAATCTTCCTAGAAATAGTGAGCTAATGGCTCTTAGAGGAAATGACTATTCTGACGAGGAAGTAAAAAATCAAGTTCCTTCTACAACAAATAGATTCATTACAGAAAATACACCTATTCCAAAGAGAACTGTTGTCAACGGAACTATGACAGCAAATGGAATTGAACTTCCTGCTGGTCTCGCTATCTATTTAGGTTCCGACAACACTTCTGCGTTTGGATATTTTGACATCAATTCGTTAGAAGGTCACTACGGAAATAATTATATATATCCTATAGTAATAACAGGAATAAGTAAAAAAGTAGGCAACCAATACAGCGGAATAACATTAGGAACAGATACAACTAATGGTTGGTTTTATACAACTAGTAACAAAACTATCGTATTATCAATAGATAGAAGTTCCTCTAATTTCTATAGTTCATCTATAACTGTTCCTAATAATGGTGACATTATTCCAGTTACTTGTTACTGCAAAGATGGTTTAGGAAGCACTAGTGTAGAAACATTTGCAAACAATGTGTCATTCTACAAAAACTATTTAGGACGATTTCATAGCATATTCCTTAATAGTTTTGGAAACCTTATTATTCCTGACTATGATAGTTACAGTAAATTAAGTAGGGGAGCTATTGAGTTTAGGAGATACGGAACACACAGCTATAAAACAAATTTAAATGTCACAGGATTAGAATTTACTGTAACAAGAAATAATAGTGATTATACATTAAATGTAGGATATGGAACAAATCAGACAAGTTTTGTTGTCAATTCTTCACAAGAGTTAGTAATAGGAACAACTTCTAACTCGAATTTAAGTATCTCAAGTAGTGGAGAGCTAAATTTAGGTACTACTTATGGAAATTCTGTCAATATAGGACAATATAACAATAGTAGTAAAGTAGTTTCCATTTTTGGTGGTAATTGTGTTTATGTAAATACTAACCAAAGCAACAACATCGCTAAAGGAAAGACTTACATAGGAAACGCAAGCAATGAAACAAACATTGACGGAAATCCTATAAACATAGGAACTAGAAATACTAGTATTGACAGAATAATAAACTTAGGACTTGCAGATAGAAGTACAATAAATGTAAATTCTAAGTATCTTGGAGTTGATGTTTACGGAATAGCTAACATATATTCCCATAACAGCGGAAACACTAACTACGGACTTACATTAGGCTACTCTAACACAAGTACAAATAAAAGATGTATTATCTACTTAGATAACTCTGGTCTTACTGTCACTAAGGATAGTAGCGAAAAAATTTCATTAAATGACACTACTATTGCATTTAAAAATATAAAGCTGATAAAATTTGATGTTGATGATACGATAGATAGTAACTACAAGTTTTCAGTAAAATCATACGACATAGAATTTACAGGAACTAGAGACATAAACCTCACAAGCACTAGAGATACTAACATAATTGCTACCAACTATGCTTACATAGATGCTAATGAAGGTGTCAAGATAAATACTTCAACAAGTAGTAACAAAAAAGGTAATGTCTCAATAGGAAACGGAAAAGGAGCCATAGGACTTTTCGGTTCTAATAACGCAAAGATATATAATGAAAACTATAGTCTAGATTCTGAAAAAATATACATAGGAATTGACAATACAAACGCATACAGTTGGGCTGAATCTACTGTACAACTTGAAAGCTCAACAACAGCAAACTCTGACTCAATCAGTCACTTATACTTAAATGCCGTAAAGAGTGGAAATGATTATGAATACGCAAAAATACATTCTATGGTAACTGGCTATCTTAGTAGTATAAACATTGATTGTGTTAAATCTTCTAACTCTACTGACAAAACTTCTCTGAAACTAAGTAATGAAAAAACTCTCAATAGGAACACCATAGAATTACTCGTAGTGTCAGCTTCTAGAGCAAGTAACATATTAGCGACTAGTTATGGTATGACCTTTAACAATACCTTATACAACTATATGGCTAGTTCTAATTCGTCTGCCGTAAAGATTATGGCTGCTCACAATACTGCTAATAAGTACGAAATAGAAATAGGTGCTGTCGTTAATAGTAATACATCATTAAATAAAGGTGCTATATTCGGTTTATATTGTCAAAATGATAATAGCTATAACTATTCTAGTTATCTTGAATTTAAACCGAACCATAGTATTGATTTAGTTTCAGATGCAACGATAAATATAGAAACTAGCACATCTATGTTTATAGATGGTACTTCTATAAGAATGAAAAATGTAACTAATTCTAGAGAGACAGCTTATGTTGAGGTTTCCTATAATTCTAATGGCTCGACTGCTAGTGACAGAAATATTGTAATTTTGTATGCAACGGGAGACTCTCAAGGCGGTACTCATTGTAGTATAACTGTAAAACCAACAAAAATATCAATTAGCTACTCTCCTGCCGCTGTAGGTGACAAGTCAGTAACAGTAGATGACAGTTCAGTAAAAATAAATGCTTCTGTAAATGGTGCTTCTTCTGGTCTAATAGTAGAACCAACTTCATTAGCTCTAGGTAGAATCGCAGGAAATATGACTCAATCTATAGGAATGTCAGACTCTAATGGTGTTTCTATAAATTCTGTGGAAAGCACTAACAGCGGTCAAGCTATTGCTTTAAATCAATATGGAATAGGTTTTAGTAGCAAACGACCTTATCAGACAGGTTCGTTAGAAACTAATATGCTTATTAGAGGTGGCTATCAGCCTTCCACAACTTATTTTAGAGTAAGTAATGCTCAATTTATCGCAGGAACGGCAGCCAGCATCGCAGACCTTGAATTGTATATATCAGATGCATTTCTCTTTACAATAAGGACAACCAATTACTATATTCCTTTAATTAAGGTTAGCTAAAAAGAAGGAACTTATATGTTTGTTGATTTGACAAAATCAGAAATGAACTCAAAGATAACTATTAACGAGGGTTTGACAGACGGTGAAACCCTCGTTTTTAGTAAAATATCAAAAACATTTACTTTCAAAGATAGTCAAACAGAAGAAACTGATGTGGCTATTGCTATGAAAACTCCAACATACGCTTCTGGCTTTATTGAATCTTTCAATCATTACGATTTGAAAGATAACGATTATATTGACATAGGCGATTTGTACGGATTGTCATTTTCTAAGTATGGTGCTTTTGGCGTTCTCTATTTAAAGGAGAACGCTTCTATAAATGACTATGTTCAGCTATCAATCGGTGGCTATACTTACAAGTTTATTATAGGTATTGGAGAATCTACTTCAAACATAATCTATATCAATAGAGGAAACACCAAATCAGAAACAGCTTATTTCCTTAGCCAAGCCATAAATAATTATATGAGCTACTTTGGAATATTTGCTATCAATTATGACAGCACTATTCTTCTTAGAAAGTTTACTAGCGGAGAATACAAAGCTAATAAAAATGCTTTCTGTAAAGTAACTTTCAATAACTATGCTTCTGCTTCTGACAGTTTCTCTTTTACTACTAACGGAGTAAACCATACTTACAAATTCGGAACAGGCTTAGGTTTCATCAAAGCTGGAACTTCGCCTTTAGATTCTGCTGAATATTTAGCGGAAGCTATAAACGAAGATAGCACAAAACCTGCTACTGCTGTTAATGTCAATAATGTTGTGTACTTATACTCAACTGTTTTTGGTGTTGACGGTAATGTTCCTACATATTGTAGTACATCTGGAAGATTTAGTGCTACTGATTTCACGGGTGGTTCTGATTCTGAACTAGAAATTACTTTTAATAGTTCTGTTGTGTTCGGAACAAAGAAAGTCGCTAGTTGCATAAGTGGTGACTATGTTCAAAGTATTGCAAATGCTGACGCATCTATACATAGTTTGTCAAATGATATAGTCACTACATTTGATTTTGTACACTCAAAATCTAATATAGAATACAGAATCGCTGGTCAAAATCTTCCTATGATTGCTTTTGGCGGAACTATAACAACTAATGGAATTACAGGTGCTATTAGTGCTACTGTTGATGTTGTTAGAACCGCTGAAAATCTATGCTCTAAAATAAATGAGTATAGTAGTTTAGGAATGACAGCTACTCAAAAAGATAACGATGTTAGCGTCGTCTTTTCTTACGCTGAAACAATCACTTCCAGCAACAAACTAAAAGTTGATTTCGTAAATTACTCTAATGGAACTCTTGAAGACCCTATGAGTTGGAATGAACTTTTAGTGTATAAAGAAACTCTAGGTGTTGACAACAATTTAGCAAACTTAGAGATTACCTTTATAAAGGGTAGCTTAAATAACATCACTTCTAGCGAAGCTATTGTTTTTGACGAACATAGAAACACAAGAGTTACAATAGCTACTCTTGACGAACCTATAACTTACGGAAATAATTATCCGTTTGTTCTAAATAACTGCGATAAAGCTAATGTTTCTATATCGGGTAAATTCTTAAATAGATGTAGTTCTTTAGGAGAAGTTGGTTTAGTTAAGATGTCAAACTGTACGGCATCTACTTGTGAAGTAATCAACTGCGAAGATTCTCACCTTGATATGCAATCTTTCTTAGTAAACTTAGAAAATTGCTCTATGGAAAGTTTCTTACTAATAAAGAACTCTACTATAACACAAGGTAACACAGGTGTTAATGGTAGCCTATTTGCTGTTAGTGGATATGTTAGTGTCAAATCACAATATAATGTATTTGAAGGAAGACAAAGAAATGTAAACAATGTAGTCTACTTAGGTTCTAGGTGTTCTTATGAATCTAGCTATGACTGCTTTTCTAAGATAACTCCTACAAATTCGTCTTCATTCTCATCAACAAATAGTAAGGGTATTTATACATCTGAACTTGATTGCGATGCAGATTTAGTTATTGACAAAAATGGAACTAATCCTTGGTCTTTGAATCTTACTCCCAATTCTAGGGCTTTGTTGATTAGTACAGATAAAACACAGCCTAACGATATTAACGGAAACAAAAGATACTTAGAAAAAGATTTATGCAAGATTGTAATTACTGTTAGCGATGAAGTTATTGGTAACGGAAAGTTTGTTGACAGCAATTACATAGAAATAGACGGAGTAAAGAAGTTCTTTGGGTATGATATGCCTAGCTCATATTCTTCTAAAGGAGAATTTGCAAGAGCCATCAGAAATGCGTTTATTTCTTCGAAGTATAAATTAGGAATAAGTGTTTCTTCTAGTGTCGTAATTTCGTTATACGGAACAAACACTACTTTCAATTCAAATTTAGGTAGTTACATTACTGTCAATTATGAATACGAAGGTAATGGTGTTGATGGCGGTTCAAGACAAAAACACACAATTATAAACAAAAAGTACAATGTTGACTTATCTGCAAACGAGAGAACAGACACACATATCACTCTTGATGATATGGAAAAAATAGTAACAGCTTCTTTCCCTTGTTATGGAGAAATGACATTCAACCTTGAAAATAGCAACGATTCAAGTGATACTATTGAATTAGGTTATGACCAAAACGGAAATGCAGGTGAAGGATATTGCAATTTCAAATTCTTAGGAACTAAGAGTGGGAAAATTTTTGTTCCTACTTTGAAAGCCGATTTGAATTTTGCTTCTAGTAAGTTCTTGACATTCTACTTTGATGGTATCATTCATATAGGTAGCGTAAATGAATTACAAAATTCAAGCAAAGAAACTACATACATTGATGTTATCTTTATAAACTCTATTTTAAAATGGGATTCATCAAATACATTAGTGACATTAAGATTGCTTGAAAGCACTATTGTCGAGAAAACAAGTGGAGCTACTGTAACTGTTTCTAAGGAATTTATTGTTAGTGGTTGCGTCGTTAAGTGCAAACTCATTAACAACGAAGCTAATATAAAGGCTGTTGCAAGATACAACTATATCATTGAAGGATATTCAATGACATTATCCTCTACTACAAAAGACACAGAAGGTAGCTTTGTAGATGTAGACTGCTTAGTAAATTCTAGCGGAAGCTCATTAGATGATTTTGCTATTGTTTCTGACAGTAAGGCACTATCTTACATATCTGGGACTAGTTCTTTATCTGATGAATATGCTTCTATTACTGACATTGTTGGTAACTATCGTTGCTCTGAAAATGTAAAAGAGAACTTAGACTGCGGTGCTTATGAATCAAATATTGTATTTGAAAATTCTTTAAGTATTTCTGTCAACCTTGATAGTGATGCAACAGGAAATGGTGGTAAGTACGCACCCTGCTCTTTGCAAGAAGCATACGATAAAATAAACGAATTAGAAAAGATTGATATTCCTATCTACATTGATATAAGCGGATATGGTTCTGATATTCCTAAATTCGTAATTGACAAAAAGTTTAGTGATAGTGGCTCCATAAACTTTATCGGTGAACCTAACACGGTCTTAGATGGCGGACTTGAAGATATTGCATTTGAAATAAATAGTGAAAACGCAACTATTAGCTTCTCTAATGTAATACTAAGAGATTGTCATTTCAGCATAAATTGTCGTAAGCTAGTATTTTCTTCGTGTGCCTTAGTGAACACTAAGGAAGATACTCTTATAGATGGAAGTGGTTCTTGCTATTTCTATGGATGTTCTATACAAACAAAAACAGACAAAATTTGTAGTGCAGAATCATTTGTATTAGGTTGCTCTGCTCAATCCGAAACAAATATAAGCCTATTTACGAATACAAATACTTCTAGCGGAAATGTTTGTTATAACTGTTCAATACAAAATGCTACTGTATTAAACTCTGAATTGATGGAAGATGCTATTAGTTCTGGCGTTCTTACTAGCAATTTATTTAAATTGACAAATCCTTCTGCTGTTGGATTAGTTTCTGTTTCTGATTTTGGTGACTTGTACGAAGACGCTGAAAGCTACAACTATAATGAAGATATTCGTGGATTCTACAGATTTGATGAAAACGAACATACAGATAGTGGTTGCTTTGATAGCTTAGGTAGTAATGACGCTAGTTCTTATTCTGATAAACCTAATGGACAATTTGCTGTCATTACAGAAGAAGGTTCTTCTTTGATAACTAGAATGTTGACTGGCAAGTTACGATTCAAAATCGTAGGTTATTCAGTTGGTAGAGGTGGATATTCAAAGAGAAATCCTGTCAATTCCATACCTTGTACAACAAATGGAGAAAACGCTAAATATGAAATAACTTTAAGTTCTAATAGTCTTACGAACGATGATGGTATCGTTATAGGCAATACTGAATTTAGAATAAGCGATGATATTCCGAGAGAATCAACGATAGAAGCAACTATTGAGTCTATGGTTAAATACATAAACAAAAACAATGGTAGCTTCTATGCAGAAAAAGTTAGTAGATACTCATTCTCAATGACATCTATGACTAAAGGTTCTTCTAAGAATAATATGATTCAAGCTATTGGTTCAAATATTCAAGTCGTTCAGAATGTTACAGGTGTTGATTCTAACTATGGAATTGACATTTGTTATCCTGCGAATGGATATAAAGAGTTTGAATTTGTAGACCATATTCCTTTTGCTATCTCTTTATTCTTGAGAATTGATAGAAAGGAAGTGCAATCTGCATTAGGTGAAGTCATTGTTTATGCAAAAATCATCAAATCCGAAATTCCTACGGAAGAAGATACAACAATACCTTTTGCTGTAGTAAGACACGGTATTTTGACAAAGGATAAAGATTCTGTAATCACTAGAAGAATAGTTATCCAAGTTTAACATATAAATAAACCACCCTGCTTTGTTTGTAGGGTGGTTTCTTTTTAACATACGGAGAATTAAAATGGAAGTAGAGGGAGTAAATAGAAAATATATTCCGTCTAGGACTGCTAAGAGATACGAAGTTTTAAATCAAGGTAGAGGAATTGTCATTAGAAAACTCAAAGAAGAACAGACTAAGATAATTCCCGAATCTTTCGCAAAACCTGTTGCTTCTAACATAGTAAAGCCTACTTATTTAAAGCCAGAAGAAGCTAGAAAAAAGCTAGACGAAATCAATAAAAATAAAAATGTTGTCAAAGTTGAAGAAAAGAAAGAAGAAAAACCTGTAAATCGTATTTCTTCTAATGCAAATATGCCTAGCTTTAGTAACTTTGATGACATTAAGAATTTCGTAACAGAAAAACAAAAAGAAAATAGCGAAAGAAACAAACAAATCCTACAAGAGTTTAGAAAAGAAAAAGAACAAGAAAAGAAACAAGAAACTAAACTAGAAACGAAAGAAGAAATCACTAACGATGAACAAGAAGACATAGACGATTTAGTTAGTGGTAATATACAAAAAGAGCAAGAGCTAATAAATGAAGATTACTTAAAGAGCCTTGAACGAAAAACAGTAAAGAGATTGTTCAAGATGGTTACAGGTTTCAAACCTAGCAATCAAATGACACAATATGAAATGAGAAAAACAATTCTCTCAAAATACAAAGAAATGCCATCAAGCAAAAAACAACTTGTTTATGAAGCAAGTAAGTTGAAGGACTAATTATGGAATTTAAAAACAGCATACCTAGTTTTGATATTCTACGACACGAATATGTAGCAAGATATGTAGTGCTAGACCCTTATATGACTGGTGACACTAGATTTGCTTTTTGTGAAGGAGATAAAGAATGTGTATTAAAGCAAGCAACAAAAGCTAAAGTTACAAATTCTTTGAATGTTGGAGATAAGGAATTTTATCTCAACACTAAGATTCTAGGCTGTGTTGTTGATTCCTACTTAAAAGTCGACAATAAATTCTACCTAGTTGAAGAATCAAAGCAAGATTATATTGTCACCGAAGCTGTTCAACAAACTATAGCAAGTAATACATCAGTTGAGCTATATTCTGTTCCAATATACACAAACAGAAAAGGCAAATGTTGTAGAATTGAGTTCGGAAGAACTGTCATAAACATAAACGGAATAGAACTTAGAGTAACAGACGATACAACAATAGAAGATGTATTAGAATACTATGATAAAAAAGTTATCTGTTGCTACGAAAATGGATATTTATATTTCAATGGTTATGGGTATTCAGAAGATACTGATTATGTCAATTTTGATGAATTTCCGATTGAATCAAAATTAGTTAGCGTTACTAGTAGAGTTAAAATAGCTAATGGAGACGAAATCTTATTATTCAACGAAGATATTCGTGGAAACTTGACAACTACTGTAAAAAAGTGTAAGACAACAACTGTTTGGAATGGTTTTGAATCTGTTGTGTATCTTGATAAACTAGATAACGACTACAAATACTCTCAACTAAGAGCTTACCCTGCGTATTTCTCACAAGTATTGAGTTTAGGTAGAGTTAGACCTTTTATTCCTGACATTTGTTATGCTACAACTTTCGGTGATGAATCTAAAATAGCTAAAGGATTTATTTTATACAATAATGACGAACAGCTAAACACATACCCAATAGATTATGAGTACATTCCTAATGTATCTACAAGACCTTCTGATTTGTGGATTTCTATGAATGTCACTTATGGTAAAGTTTCTCAAAAACTTCCGAACTTAATTTTCGAATGTGACGATAATGGAATCTTCCAATTCAAAATAAACACTATGGTTAAAGAAAACTTTCTTTTTAGCTTTAGTTGTGATGATGAATGTAAGTTATCTATTATGGATTTTGACGGAAACTATATCTACACAGGAAGCATAAACGATGTTTCAGTAAAAAGTTCTCTGAAAGAAAGAACATTCACATTTAAGGCTTTACCTCATTCTAAAATAGAATTTAATTATTTTGGTTATGACGGAATAGTAGCAAATAAAATTGAATATTACTTTGTTGCTAAACACAAAAATAACGCAAGAGTTGAAGTTAATGGGCTTCATCTAAATCAACTATTAAAACCTTATGAAGAACTTATTGCAATAATTGGAGAAAGTTCTGTAGGCGAAGGAAGAATAGCATTATGATTATAAACACAAAAGCACATCCAAACAAATCTGTTTATAAAGCACAATTTGAAGAAATCAATAATGTTGACAAATATTCTTTTGGTATTATAAGTAATACAAAAACAGATATAGTCGGTAGTCCTCTATGGTGCGATGTCACTTCACTTCAAGCATCCGTAGTGCTTCAAAGTTTTCCTTCATACTACGAACAATTAGAAAGTGACTTCAATCCTACAATAAGCATAGCAACCACAAAACTTGACGAAAATGGTAAAGCTACTCGTCTTTATGTTGGTTTGAGAAACGAAAGAGGTTTAGACAACTTCTTTGAGTTTAGCTATTACTATGACGATTTAGGAGTACAAGATTCCGAAATAGGTTCTGGCTATATTCAAGAGAAAGAATTATTTAGTAGCATTATATCCATTGAACTTTCATCTGAATCATATCCTTCATTCACAGAAGTAAATTCTCCTTCTGAATTAACACAAGAAGGACTATTCTATTGCGATAAAATCAACGGTAATCTGAAATTTGTTGGAAAACAACTAGAAAATGTCAATATCACCTATGCTATAAAAGTTGGTAATTTACAAAATACAATAGATAGCTTAAATGAAGCGTTCCTTGAAGCTAATGAAACAGGCTTAGGAATCAAAGCAACTATTAGAGATAACTTCATAATTATTACAGGTATTGACGAAACTTTCGGTATTACTTCTAACAGTTCCTATTTAAGAATTGATTGTTTTTCTAGAATATATGTGAAAGCTGGCTCTGCTATTATGCCTAGTGGAGTGAAAGTAACTATTGATAAAGATGTCATTATGAACTTTGAAGCACAAGACATCAGCGGTAAAGTTCTTTTTGTTACTTTAGCAACAGATTACGAAACAACATCTAAAGGATTAGATGAATTTAATGAAGAACAAGACAAAACTATCGAAGTAAAGAACGGTAGCAAATGTATTAGCATTTCTGAATCCTTTGATGAAACAAAAGACAATATATGCTTGTCTGTATTTAAGCCTTTTTCTGTCAACAATAGCGAATACTCTAATGATGTTATTGATATTGATAGCATTAAAGAGAAATTTGCATTTTTAAGACCTTGGTATTCTCCGTTTGATGTTAAGCACAGAGCATTATTAGGAACAGGAAAGAAGACTCCAAATAACCCTCACGCTATTAGTTTTAATGACATTGACTCTGATAATACTTTACACAACAAGCTATTAAAGCGTGGTGTTGTTTTAAGCAAGCCAGAACAAAGACAAGATACTTGCGGTGAATTGAAAGAATACACTATTCGTAGAACTGAAGTTAGATTTGATACGGATAATTCTATATTTGGTGTCAATGCTTACGAAAAAGACTATTCCGATATTCCTAATCTGAATTATAAGGAACAAACTCATTTTCCGTACTTTATTTTACCAGAAATTCCTATATCTATCGTAAGCATAGAAGACTTAGAAGGTAATGTTATTGAAGAATACGAATGGATTGAGCATACTTCTATAATAAAAGTAAATATAAACGAAGATTCTGTCATTAAAGATTTCAAAATAGCTTACTATTCAGAAAGCACTCTAGAACCTTATATTAGTAACGAAGGTAACGGTGTTGAACTTAAAAGCATTAGAAGTAATTGTGTTGTTTTCTCTGAAGGAAAAGATGTCAGAAACATAAACAGTCTTGTTTCTTTCTCTGAAGTTGAAAACTTAGAAAAGAACTACGATGTCTTTGTTGATAAAAATGGAGAATTTGTAAAAGTTCCTTCTCTTGAAGTTACTTCTAACCTAGATTTAATCGAAGGAGATTTAGCTTCTTTATTCTCAAAGAGTAGACTAGAAGTTATATTGACAAATCTTCCTAACAAACCTGTTCTTGATTGTCCTTTTACAATCAGAGGTAAAGGAAGTGTCACAGAAGAAGTAGAAATATATCAGTCATTTGGTTTATACACAACTGATAGCTACGGAAGAAAAATCTTAGCATACGAAAGTATGGTTTGTCCTAATCCATTTGTTCCAGATGTTGACGAAGATAATGGAACTGATTCTTTGATAATAACTTGTGAGAAGCCTAATCAGAACTTAGTTGACTTCTATACAATCAATAAAAAGAATTTCAGAGTTGAAGGAACTTCTAGCGAAAACTATGTATTTAAGTTCAACAATAGAGAAAACAAGTACATATATGGCGGTGTAACAGTAGACTTAGAAATTGTGACAGATGATGAAGAAACTACTGATAAAATTGAATTATATGTTATACATAGCTATGGTGATAGACAAGAAATTCTTGAAATAAGAAACGAACATATAGCATCAGAAGGTTCTTCAACTAGCTTATCTAAGAGTAGGTCTATATCAGTATCGACAGACAAGTTTAACGGAATGAACTCTTACGGTGAGTGGCAACTAAACTTTAATAGAGAAAATCTTTCTGGTTTTTATGTCAAAAATGTTTCTATAAAGTTAAACTACGGTATCATAGAACCGATTCTTTATTCAAAAACTGAAGATGGGTATTTGAAATTAAAGATGTCCGCTAATGATGACGGAACTTACACAATAAATCCGTTCTATGGAACATCTACTAGTGCTAAAGATAACGAAGATTTTTCTGTTTCTGTTGACATTATTGGAACAGTAGATGGTGAAAATCTTACAGAAAAAATTGAGTTCGATTCCAAGTTTAGAAACCAACAAGGATTAAACTCAAAAGTTACTGAAAATGTTTTTGACGAAGTTATAAAATATTCTGTATCTGAAACTACTACAACAGGAAAAATAACAATCTTAGCATATCCTGTCGGCAACATAAATAATCTTTGTGGTGTATTCTCTTGCAACTATAAAAGATTAAAAGTGTCGAAACTTTACGATACTAGAAAAGTATGTCCTAACATACTCTATGAGGATAAAAACCTTATAGGACTAACTCCGTTATTTGTCAAATCAGTATGTGATGTCTTATACAAAGAAAGAATTGAAGCATACTTTGAAATTAGAAATATCTCTACTGATTACAGTAGTTTTACTGCGGTTACTTTCTTCTCAAAAGAAGCATTTACGGCTGAACTTATTAGACCTAATGGAACTATTGCGAGAAGAATAGAAAGTTCCTATGACGAGTTTGGTTCTATTCATAAAATAATATGTTATGATTTTGAATACAATTATAAGCTAAAAACAAGAGGACAAAAGAATACAGACGATACAGGTTTCGTTCAAATTCATATAACAAATGGCAATGAAGAAAGCAAAGCATTAGAAGTTACACATTGGGATAGCTCTTGGACTACTCTCAAAGACTTGTTCAATAGTGTCAGTGCCTTAACTAAAATTCCAGATTCTTGGGAAGGTTGTTCAAATGTTACGAGTATGTACAGAACATTTAATGGCTGTCATAGACTAAAAAATATTCCTAGTATTTGGAGAGGACTTGAGAAAGTTACAACATTGGAATGGGCATTTAGAAACTGTAGAAGTTTGAAAAGTATTCCAGAAAACTTTGACACATTCAAAAATGTCGAAACTATGATGCAATGCTTCGAAAACTGCAACGAATTAGAAATAAACGAATTATCGTTTAGTGGATTGTATTCTTTAAAGGAAACTGAATACTACGACCCTGTCTACGGAGAATACCATACATCATACGGATTAGAAAAAACTTTCTACTGTTGCAAAAAAATAAATAAAATAAAATCTTGGGAAGGTCTAAAAAACATAACAAGTCTAGATAAAACTTTCGCACATACCAAAATCGACAGTCTGCCGGAAAGCTGGGAAGGTCTTGAAAATGTAACTATTGCTACTGAAACATTTGCAGAGTGTAACTTTGAAAACATTCCTAATAGTTGGGAAGGTTTGAATAATCTCGTAGATGCTACTAATATGTTTGCAAATTGCACTAATCTAAAAGAAATACCTAAGTATTGGTATGGCTTTGACAAGTTAGAGAATATGAATCTAATATTCTATGGATGCTCTAACCTTGAAGCTATTCCTAGCAAATACGATGGACTTAACAATGTAGATAATGTCAGTTCTGCATTTGAAAGCTGTACAAATCTAAAGAGTATTCCTTCTAACTTTGAAGGACTTGAAAAAGTTACAAATACTTACTCTATGTTCCGTGATTGCGGAAGCATAGAAACTAGAATAGACAGCTTTAGAGGATTGTCTAGCGTTACTGATGCGAGAAATATGTTTGAAAACTGCTTGTCATTACAAGAAGTTAGTAGTTGGGAAGGTCTTGATGTCGTAGAAAACTTATCGTGTATGTTCAAGAACTGCTCTAACTTACTTAGTATTCCTAATAGATTCTCTGGGTTAGGTTTTATAACGACAAGCGATATGACCACAGTAAGTATGTTTGAAGATTGTGTCAAGTTAGCAACAAGCATAATCAGCTATGAAGCACTTAGTAAAGTCACTAATGCTTCATCTATGTTTAAAAACTGCAAATCTATAACTAACATTCCTAGCTCGTGGGATGGTTTAGATAATGTCACACTTCTTTCTTCATTCTGTAGCGGTTGCATTAACTTGGAAAAGATTCCAGATTCTTGGAGTGGATTAAGTAGTGTTGTTTCAATAGAAAGAATATTCTATGAATGTTCTAGTGTCGTTACAGGTGGTGAACAAGATATTGATTCTGAACATCTTGGCAACTTAAATAATTGTGAAGAAGCGTTCTATGGAATGACATCTTGGACTGCTGACGCAAGCGAAATATATAGGCAAATGAACAACTTATAGGGAGATAATTATGGGAATTGAGAGGCACAGCAAATGTTTTTATAAATGCAATAGCTGTAAAAACATTAACCTTGTTCCCGAAGATTGGGGAGGTCAATTAGTTGATTATTTCGTTTACACAAATAAATTAGATACTCCTGTCACAGTAACATTATACTCAAACGGAAATTCTGAAATATTTGTAAACGATGAATCAACTAATTTATACGCTACTCCGCTAGGAGTAGCGGTAACTGTTCCTGCAAAAGCTGTCATTAAGGTTAAAAACCAAGTTACTGACGGTAGTGGTGACTATCCATTAGTAGACTGCTCCAACGAATATGGCGGTTGTTTAGAACTGACAAAAGTAAATAGATTCTGTTTGCTTACTAATACTTTTTCTGAAAGTATTGCTATAGGCTCTATTGACGAAAATGCTTTTTCTGAAATAGAAGGAGAAATAAGCACAACAGGTCTATTCTGTTATTGTAGGTATCTTAAAGATATTCCTAGTAACTTTTTATTTATTAGGAAAAGTGTAGATACTTCCTATATGTTCTACGGCTGTACTTCATTAGAATCTGTTCCTTATATAGATTTACCTAATGTCATTGACGCAAACAATATGTTTGCTAACTGCACTTCTCTAGTAAGTATAGGCTATTCCATAAATACGCCATCTCTAGTAAATGCGAATAGAATGTTTTATGGTTGTTCTAGGCTAACAGAGATTCCTTTCTCTTTTAACACTCTTAAAAATGTCACAAGAGCTGATTATATGTTTAGTGGTTGCACTAGTCTTCTAAGAACTCCTAATACTTGGGAAGGAATAGGAAATGCAACAAACATAAACTATATGTTTAGCGGTTGTACTAACCTAGAATCTATTCCTACGAGTTGGAATAAGATTAAAGCTACTGAATTAGTAGAAGTATTTGCAGATTGTTCTTCTTTAATCACAATTCCTACAAGTTGGGAAGGATTAGAGAATGTTACTAACATAGAAGGTTTATTTGAAAATTGTTCAAGATTGACATATATTCCTAATTCTTGGAACGGATTAGGTAATGTTAGATATATGCAAGGTGCTTTTCTTGGTTGTTCTAATATAGCCAATGGTGGTAGAAATGACATAGAAACATTAAATAAAGTATATGATTGCATTGACGCTTTCTACGATGTGTACGATTTACCAAATGCGTTCGATTTATTTAAACAATTATATAAAGTAGCTACATACGGAAATAACTGCTTTAAGAATTGCACTAACGACGCTGACAAAATATTAACAGATTGGGGTGGAACACTAGATGTTGATTCTTTGACAGAATATTACAACAACAGTAGTGGCTTTATGCTTAGACTTAGGTCAAAAACTGCATTTAGTTGGTATTATGGAAACATATACCAAGGTGAATCTACAAAGTCTAGTGATGACAATTATTTCGCTGTTGTTACTATGAATCAACACCAAACAGTAAAGACTAAAGGTCAAACTACTAAGTATGATGGAAGCCCAAGTGACTTAGATAGTATAATAGATTGCGAATATAACTATGACGGACAAGAAGTAATAGTTAAACACTTAGGCACAGAACTTAGTAAAGACCTTAGATGTGCTTTTGGTGGTTGTCGTTTGATACAACATTTTGACTTTAGATTACTTTCTCCTAATTGTATAACTGACGCTGTTAAGTATGCTTTCTACAAATGCCCTAATTTCACACAAGCAAGTTTTGCTGGTGCTAATAACACAGGATTGACAAGTTTTGAAAGCACTTTTGAATCAAGTGGCGTAAGCTCTATCTTCTCATTTGAAGGACTTGAAAAAGCTGTCAACTTTAGAAGAATGTTTTATAATTGCACTAGCTTAACAAGTATTCCAAAAATAGAAAGATTAGGAATAAACAACATAAATGACGCAGATGTGTCAATGGAAAGTATGTTTGAAAATTGTTCCAATGTTGTTTCAGTTGGTGGTATGAGTGGTGATGTATGGAGCAAAGTTATTGATAAACTAGGTAGACTAAATGCTTCTAAGCTGTTCAAAAACTGCTCTAA
>ERZ809504.40-NODE-40-length-19837-cov-13.535184_pt1 | contig 19837 bp, 24 predicted proteins | sample MGYA00521273_ERZ809504 | MGnify/ENA primary metagenome ERZ809504 (study PRJEB31581, sample SAMEA3312979) | metagenome | study: EMG produced TPA metagenomics assembly of the PRJEB8939 data set (Metagenomic analyses of Rumen microbiomes reveals...
CATATAATCAAAATAGTTCTCTATCTGTATTTTTTATTTGAAATATATAATATAAATTTTTAATAAATAACAACAATAAAATTATTATGGTTCAAAAAAATAGGGATATCAGAATGGGGTTTAGGGATGATTCCCGCTCCGATAGGGACAAAGACAGAGACAGAGAAGATAGAGATATTAGAGAGCATAACAAGCTTCTAGGCAAGTGCAGAAAAATGTACAAGGTCTCAGAAACTTGCTCGAAGGTCTCTAAATGGGGTTTACTCATATCTATCGGGGTTTATATTATTGGTCTTGGCTTCAGCATAGCCACAGACAGGGTATATAATAAGTCTAGAGAACTAAGAGAAAAACCCTACGCAAGAAACTAATATGTTTAATCTAGAAAAATACCCGTTTACAGATAAATATCTAACGGGTAGCAAGGGATACTTGATTTGGTTTGGTGCTTTATTTCAGATTGTCCAAATAGGCATGAGAGCCTGGGGTGATTCAAAAAGAAACCAGATCGATTTAAGTAAATTTAATAAAACAGGAACAGACTTTGATGACGTAATCCGCGACAGAGACCGAGAAAGGGATCGAGACCGTGGGCGTCATCGTTAATATATAAAAAAATAAGTAATAATTAAAAAACATAGAAAAAATGGAAGAAAGAACTTTTCTGGGACAATACCTCGCATCCCTCCTAGGAATGAGGGAAGAGGTAAGAAAGAAACCAAAGCCAACCACGCCACCCCCTGCTCCAAAAAAAGAGGAAAAAGAAGAGGAGGAAAAGCCAAAAGTGGATGAAGGATTTGAATTGATCAAGTCACTCATCTACTTAAATAAAGATGGCTTTGGCGGTGCAAAGTCTATGCCTACTGAAGGTGATAGAAATTCAATTCATATCTTCCCGGCTAAAATAGCTGGTAAGATGAATTTGAAGATTACCTTTGTACTTCATCCGATTAATGGCTTGGATTGGAAGGATATAGACAACGCTATATCTCTTGAAGGTGGACTGGCACCCATTATGGCAGAATCATTCAAAATTCAGCCACAAAAGAAAGTATTTATGAAGGTACATGATTACGGTCCCGAGGTTATTAAAACCTGGATTCCTTTGTATACAGATCTCCTTCCAGCTCTTAGTGAGTATGAGGATACTCTTTATACAAAAGAAAACTCAGCAATTGGATTTGTTGATTCGATCATGTCTGGAAAAGTTATATTATCTAAACATAATGCAACTTTCCCAGAATTAGCTTACAATAAAGTTGTAAGTAAGTTTCAGGCAGTAGCCCACAACAGGTTTGTGATTATGCCTGATAATGAGGCAATCTATACTGTATCTTTTGCAGTACCTGTAAAGGATAATGCGGAACTTGAAACAGTTTCGAAAGTAATAGAGGACAATCTCTATGGATTCGGTGCATTCAAAGATGACCGAGATAATCCAGAACTTTACGTCGATCATATATACTTCCACAAATCAGGAAGATATGAAGATGGAATGTTCTCATCTAGAGTCTATTTGGATGGCTCTGAAATAAAGGAAGAATCAATTAATTTCTAATCATTATGGAAGATATTGAACTTGAAGCTGGTCGTATAAGTATGATGGCCGTATGTACTGTTGAATATAGAGACAGTAAAAACAATCCTTACAAGAGATATGTAAGGAAGAGGGGAGATGACAATTTTACATTCTCGGCTATTGAAGACGGTGAATGGAAATCTTCTCGAAAGAAAGTAGACTGGTATCAAGTCTACTCTAAAACAGAGATCGATAAAAAAGATCCAGGTTATAAATCACGGTTTACAATCGTGATGAACTAATGAATAAAAGAAGAGATGGAAAATACTCAAAACGAGATTCCATCTCTTCTTTATTTTTCTTTTTTGCTAATATTTTTTGTTAAAATTCTTATAATAGAACACATTAAATATATAAAACCATGTTAGAAAATAGAATATCACAATCAACAGAATTTGTAGATAAATCAGTTTATATCAACGGGTTGGTCTATATATGTAATTATTTGATAAAAGATTTGTTAGTATTTTTAGAAAATGAGGGAAGAAAGTTTGGTATAATGTTGAGGTATATAGAGAAAATAGATAAATCTCTACTACATATTCCTTTCCCAATACCGGAACTTAAAACTTACCATAAAATCACATACCTCTATAAACCATTACTAACAAAACAATTCAAATTACTGAAAAAGAAAAGAGTTACGGATGCAGATGCCGTAATAGTTTTGATATATAACCTCACTAAATTTATATTAAATTCAGATAATTGTGAGGAATATCAATACATGAAATACGTAAAGAAAATAAACGAAGTAATAGAGCTAATGTTCCAGAATATAAAGAATAAAGGAAAATTAGCTAATCTTTACTCTATATTCACATCTACAATAACTGACTTAATGAATAATTCAAAAGTAGGTAAGGCAGAATTAACAAAATTCAGTTTAATAGAGACAGAAGAGAGTAAAAAAAATAAATCACCAATAATAGGTAATGGTGAGGTTATATCAATAGGCAATGATATGGAAATTCTTCTCTAAAAAGAGAATAAAGGTAGATTAAAACTAAAATTTAATCTACCTTTATTTTTTTATGACCTTCTCATAAGATCATCATATATCTCCCTTATAGTTCTTTTGGTTTCTATATTCAGAACAATGCTTGTAGTCGGAGTGTCACTTGTCCTCTTAATTATGTCTTCGAAATAATCCTTATGAGAAGGATCACTGCTATTAGGGGAAACAATCGTTATCTTTTTAATAATGCAGTCTCGAAACATATAACCACTACTAAGTTCATTAACAAGTGATGTAGGTGTGATTATAAGCTCTTCAATCTCACACTTTTCACAAAAGTATGATTCACCAGCATGCTTTAATAATACCTCATTTGCAATTAACATGCGGTTTATCTTACAATTACTAATAGGTGCAGCATAATCAAAGTCACCTGTAACGCTGAAAAATGGTAAATCTACGCCTTCTTCAGAGGCCTTACCAAGATTCACTAACGCACTTCCCTTTAATACCACATCCCAGGGAAGAATAATCCTCTCTAATGCGGGAAGATCAGATATAGCACACTCGGAAATAGTGATAGTTGGGTAATTGTTTGGAAGCCAAATCTCCTCAACATTAATCCATTTTGTGACAAAATCTACGGGACATTCAGTCAAGCTTACACATTGAGAAAAATCCATGCACGTAACAGTACTACCATGACCGTTGTATGGTTTCCCTTCCAATGTAGCTGTAAGCAAGGAATTGGGGAAAACTAATTTACGTACAATAAAGTTAGGTGCGGTTAAATGACCCGACTCATACATACGTATAGTATCAAACCCCTCAAACCTCAACTCATCCAACTCCCTCTCTACCTGAATTTTATCTCCATCACACACCAAATAATTATCATTACTAAATAAATCCGGTGAAGACGGTAAACCAAGAAACAACTCTTTATGATCTTTCGAATTTGGGTAGAAGATAAAGTTGTGGTATCCCTTTGGAGGGAGAGTAGTATAGAATTCATCTACTCTAGGATCACTACTATTTGAGTAGTAAATCTTATCGTCTTTCCTTACAATCATATCGTTTTATTTGCAAGGATCAATGTATTTTTTGATAGCTTTCCGGTAATATCTACATACCTACCGAAACGATCCTCCAAGGTACCAATAGCCCGTGCTGCATTAGCATCAAATTCCCTGTCTTTATGTTTCTCAGAGAATGTAGTAAATTCTACATCTGCTGAAAGAGACAGGCAGAATTCACCACTAATCTGGTCCTTGTAGAATCCAAATGTGATTTTCTTTTTATCTTCCTCAGACTCTGGGTCTATTTCCAATTCTCCAAGGTAAGAGCAGGAGATGTGAATAGTAGGGTCATCAGGGATACCAACTGCAGCAGAGAGCAAGTCCTCCTCAGTCTTCAAATCATTCAACTTTTGGCGGATTATGTTTCTACCCGTAGCTGTGTAGGAATTCCAACCATCAACAGTACTGCCACTATACAAAGTTGTACCTGCCTTAACATTACCATCCATAAGGTCCGGATATGGAGTGGCAAATACTGTACGAAACAACCTGGTTACCTGGAACTTCGGATTCTGATCAAAGATTGAACCAACCGAACCATCCAACATGATTGCATTGTAGATACTCTTAACCGAAGCATTCTCAGCCAGGATTTCAGCGTTGTAGAGAAACTTGATATTGTTCTCCCCACTCTTCACATGCTTATGCTCTTCCTCGATCTTGAGGAAAATGTTTGCCCTCGTAGTCTTAAAAACCTTCTCGAAGAACTCACGAAATTCCTCCTCACTAAACTGCGTAGATGCAGTTGCGACTTTTACTTCATTCATGTTTTTTTTTATTTATTTATTAGTACTATCTTTGCTGTGTTTGGATCCCCTTTCTCAATACCGAACCTCTCAAAAAGGAACTCATCGAATTCCTCCTTGGTATCACCTATTTCTCCTTGATAATCAGTCAAAGTGAGTTCGAGGTAGATTTTAGAATCCTTCAGCGGATATGAGTAGAACTTAAAATCTGTATCACCTGTACCTCTCACACTCTGCACCTCAAATTCAACCTTAAATGTAGGTGAATCGGTTAATTCCTTTAGACCTTTCGTCAAGGCAAAATAGTCTTCCCTGATATTTTTCAATGCTGGAATAACTACTTCTTCCATGCAATCAGGTTCCCAACCTTGTACATCATTTTCATTGAATACCTTTTCCAAGGCATAATGAAAATCACCTTTTTTGACAGAGTACCTGAGGTCGTCTACAAATTCCTCACACCACTTCTCATCCTTTATCAAGATTGGGGATGTTGTCATCATATCATACAGTTTCTTAACTGTTGTAATACCAACATATTCTTCCGTGTTGGTCGATACAGTCAATGTAGACAAATCTCCATGTTGATTCATAAATTCATGAGTCTCTTCTGTAGTAATTGTGAAGTCCTTGATAACAATTCCAGTTAACTTGTCAATAAATACAGGTCTCATTGTGATTAAGTCTTCTGTATTTCTGAAGAAATTCGTAAATGACTCTTCATTTAGTACTAGAAGTCTAGGATAGTGTATTGCCATTTTTTAGTTGTATTGAGTTTAATTTTGCTTCTTTCCAATGATCCTCCCAACGTTTACCTGTTCTGACGTGATTAGCCCTAACCCATTTAGCAACTGAATTATTCCAGTCTTCAGGTTTTATTTCACCAGCTAACCTCATCACAACTCCCTCTTTTTCAACCCCATATGTAGATGGTTTTGACATAAAGGAATTGATCATATCCATTAATTCTTTTTCGGAAGATATTGTTCCTCTGAAAAGAACAGGAACTGTTGGTAGGTCTAACATATCTGCAAACATTTTCACATCATCCCAGCTATACCATACATTTCTATCTGTATTAAAAACTGCAAACATGTGAAAATAAGAGGGTAGTCTGTTATATTCTATAGAGTGAATTGCATATAAATTCTCCCCAAAAATAATTTCATCATCTGAAATATAATCCTTGACATAAGGAAATAATTCTCTGATATTTACAGACCAGGGGTTAATAGAAGGATATTTACTCCTAGCATATACAGATTGATTTGTAATGCTTGTATTTTCTCCATCTAATTTCTCTGATAATATAATCTCTTTATTGAGAAATGGAATAATCCAATCATCTTCTGTTGAAATTATATCATCTGGTGTAGCCCCAGGACTACCTTTCATATGCTTTGTCCTAGGGTAACTATATTGTCTAATTACTGTTGTATTCATATTTTTAATAATTTTATTGGTTTATAACTAACTGTTAGGCTTTCACTACTTCATTATTCAACTAAAATTCAACATCGGGAGCCGAAGGCGGGAGTGTATGTATGAGGAATCGAAATACATACACTCTTGGTTGGTTGGGGTAGGCTCCCGAGTAAATAGATTTACTACTTTTATTGAAATAATTTAATAATTTCCCGAGCCTCTCAAAAGGCTCGGGAGGAATTAAACAACCTATAAGGGGCAAAATTTTTTTTTTCTTAACTAAACTCTCTCGAGCCTTGGGGGCTCGAGAGTTAAGAGAGTTTCAATAAAAAATCCTCCGGAATCTCTCAAAAGATTCCGGATGTGTTTATTTTTATGTACCCAAAAATGGCCACTTTTTTGGAATTGTTAAAATTTCCTAAAAATTCTACCCCTATTACAACTACTTCTAATGGGGTTCATGTACCCAAAATGACTAACTTTTTTGGTATTTTTTGAATTTTTTGAAAAATCCTACCCCCTCTACAAGTATCTGTAATGGGGTTCATGTACCCAAAATGACTAACTTTTTTGGTATATGCTAATAAATATTCGCATTTTTTAAATGAAGACTTCATATACCCAAACTCTACTACCAGTGGGTAAAATAGTTCTAGTTTTATTTACTCTTCCCTCAAAATAACTTTCAAAGTCTTTAACTTTCGGGACCATGTTTAAGCCAAATTTTAGGTAAGATTCCCTTAAAAGATCCTTTATTTCATCAGAAGTATATCTCTTCCCTTTTACTAGTTTAGGTTTAATATCTTCTACAATTAGATCTTGTTTGGATTTAAATTCTACATACCTATTTATATCTGTTATATTAAATCCATTAGACTTACAACCCTCTACGCCAATTTGATTAATTATGTTATAAATTTTAGTAGGTACTTGGGTTAATATCATACTAAATTCAGTATCAGTTAACTTATCTTTATATTCACAAACCAATTTAAGCTGATCAATAAAGGTATTGATATTTTTAAATCTATCAAAAAATTCTGATACTTTACTAATTTCCATATCTAATCCTGCACTAGAGAATTGAGATGTATTAGTATAATCTGAATTTTGTATTTCCCAAGCTCTTCTTTCAGCTAAAAGAACTAACTCATTCAATATTACAGATTTATTATCCATTCCGTCATTGAAGACGACGGAATAATCTTTTTCATACCTTTCTACTTCCCTTGCAGATGTAATTTTATCCAAAAGAATATTCAAATTTTCCTTTGTAGGATTAGGTATAGATTCAATAGTTTTAATTAATGTATTTGTTTTATCTATTTTATTTTCAACATATGCATTAAATTGATCTAAAGGAACTGTATTGAATGAATCTATATAATATAATTCCCCTATATTTTTCCATGGATTTATACCTAATCTTTGTCTACCCATTATTTGAGGTATATCAAGGGAGATATCAACAGTCATTGATGTTATATTTGAGTCTGATAATATAATTGTTCTTGCACAATCACTATAAAAATCAGCCCCTAAATAAACAGTCCTTGTACAGAATGTAAACATCTTCCTCTTTTCCCCCATTAACGGTACTGTACCTATCTTATATTTCGTACCTAATCTTTTCTTTATTTTAGTTCTATTCCTTCTTGTATCAGCACAAAGGATATTAACCTCATTGGGCTGTAGTTTAGAATACTTTATTAAAGAAATAATATTAGTTACGGAATTTATATAGAATACAACTTCCTTTGATTGTACAGTTTTCAATTGTCCTGTAAAAGTTTCTAGTACATTTACAGTCTCAAATTGTTTATCCTGATATTGCTTTATAATAGCACAACCTGCTGTAACTATGGATTTTACCCTTCTAGTTTTTATAAAAGGTCTTATTAATCTTTCAGGTTGAGATGTTACCCAATCTAATTCATAATAAGGTAATGTCTTAAATGTTTCTACTTGATCCAAATAACTTTCCATCATTGGAGTAGCAGATACAAAATAGACATTATTCATTGTTTTTAGTGCATTAGTAAAGCTTAATTCTATCTCAGATTTGAAGGAAGAATCTGTAAATATTGATTGAAATTCATCCACTACTACATGATAATTCCTTAAATTTTCATTTAAATTATCTAAAATATTTCTGACATATTTAAAGGAATCATATGTAACTAGAATTTTTACTGGTTTATTCTGAGATCTACGTACTTGAATATACTTACTAATTAATTTAGCTGCAGTTTGGAGGTTAGAATCTAGCTCATCTTTCGTAAGAAGTGGTGGGTATTTTATTCTATCCAATTCTTCAGCCTCTTCATTCTCCACTACAATCTCCTTTATTTGAGGTAATGCTGTAATGGGAATTACCTTAGTAGGTTTATATTTTTCCTTATCAACCTCCAAATCCTCTTCACCAAATTCTTCTGGGTTTATATACAAAACCTCCCCTGGATGTTGATCAGTCTTATTCCTTAATAAAACTTTTCTTGGACTACAGAGAATTACATCATCTGGGTTTACTATACAATATTCAGTAAACCCACAACCAGGTACTTTCTTGTCTATAATACAAGGATGGCCTGGGAAATTAAATTCTTTCCACTCGCTTAAATACCTGATTCCTGCCGGTACTATTACTATTGTTTTATTCATATTATATATAATTTACTAGTTATAGGAAATAAAAATAATCCTTACTTCCCAATTATTAGGGTTGTAAGGATTAAATTTTTATTCAACTACCTCTTTAAATACTGAATTTCCTGTGAGTCTTAAATCTCTTGGTACTTTGTAAAAGAAATAATGTCCAGGTCCACCAGTATCTTTAGGCCTACAATCAATTCTGATGATATATCCGGGAAATATAGGGGATGATTTAGCCCCATATTTCGGGAAGAAGTTTTTCTCATCTAGATCTTCTAATGGAATTGGTAGTTTATAACCTGGTCTGTATTTCTTAAAATTCAGGTCTTCTCTATCCAACCCCTGCCCTATGTGGAAGATTGTAGGTTCTTGATCTTTGGATAATGTGAATACAATTGGGGGTTTTTCGAATGGTCTCAGCCATACGAAATAACTTAATTCTGGTTTGTTTCTACTATCTAATACTTCCTTAAACGGAACTATAGATAAACAGTCATTGTCTAGTCCCATAAGTGATGTGGTTTTTAGATGTTCCAACCTTTTTAGTGTTAGGTATATCAAACCAGGCCAATCATTTGGAAATATTGTATTTATCCCAAAACACCACTTTTTACTCTTTCGGAGTATAGAAAATATAGTGTCGATCGTTATCATGATTAAAGTTTATTTTTGTGAAGTTCTACACCGTAATAAATCTCCATTAATCTACAGAGACTTTTGTACTGTTTTCTACATTCTCCGTAGTCAATTAAGGATCTATTTGTTAAAGAACTTACGTTAAGATCTTCTATATACCTAGCCCAATAAACGAGGAGATTCAGTAATTGTTTTCTATATTTCTGAATCCTTTGTTTTGTGGTTATGCTAGTTTCAGGGTCTCCTTTTTTGACTATTAGTTCATATAACTTTTCTGCGGAATTAGCACAGAACCCAGCGCTGTATAATCCCTGTCCGTGCTCTTCCTTTATGATCCTCCCTTTGTTGACAGCCCTATTCTTGGCCTCTATGTTCTTGTATATGTTCCTCTGTTTCTGGATTGCTCTTCTTGTCTTTCCGGTTCTGCGGTTTGATGTTGACATAGTATTCTTTAAATTCTTGTTTCAACTTTTCATCTCCATATACACTGATATATTTGGTGTAGAATAATTTTAGATTTTTTTTCAAATCTCTTTCCAAATGATACCACTGTGTTGTACTCCTTGGGTCACTTTTCTTTAATTCTGATAAATAAGAAACCATAGACCTGAAATGATCTATGGCTTCATCATACGTTAAAGAAAGTGTTTTAGCACTTTCCATAGTCTACTCTAATTACCTTATCGATTACTCCTTCTTCCAATGCTTTATCTCCAAAAAGCATGTGATCTGTGCCATTGAACCAGTTTGTTTTGATCCATTCAATGTCTTTGCCAGTTCTCTTGGAGACAATATTCAAAAGCCTATTTCTGAGCTCTATTGTGTATTCCATGTTTACCTGAAGATCCTTGAATTTGCCCTGATTGCCGGAGCTGAGGTCGTGAATCAGACATGTGCTATCTTCAAGCATTGATCTATGTCCCTTAGTTCCACACATCAAGAGCAAAGATGCCATTGAGGCTGCCATTCCTCTGCAGAATGTCTCTATAATGACACCCTGTTCCTTCACCCATTGAAGTATGGCCAACATAGCCAAACCTTCTACTACATCACCACCAGGGGAGGAGATATGAATTGTTATCTTCTCCTTACCCTCTGAATGAAGGTGTAGAAGTAAAGTTTGGAGACAGTTTGCAGACTCTCGGGTAACCTCAGTGTCAAATACAATGACCCTTTTCTCATACATAGCTGCCTCAGCTGAGATCACTGCACTATTGACTCCCGGTTCAAGAGTCTTTACGACTACTGGAGCTAAGTTTTTGGGGGCATAGCTCTTCATGCCCAGTAATTCCGATATTGTGTACATTTTTATAATATATTTATATTTATGTTATTTCTTAAATCGTTTATATTGTTTGAACCTGTACTGGATAACAAATCATTCAAGTAACGTACAAGACACGTACTCATTTCAGACAAACTATATTCTACTTTATATTTGTTTGTATCTGGATTAATTACTCTGTACATTTCGTATTTTTTCAATGTTGAGGAATTCAAGGTATTCTCAATACCTTCAGGAAGTTCTTCCTCAGTAAATCTTATGAGTTCTCCTATATCCTCATCGTATTTAAAAACCTCACCATAACTTTCAGCTGCTTTTACAATCATTTCTCCAAGCATTATTGTATCTGCCCCTAAAATGAGAGCTTTTACGATGCCTTCATATGATTCTAGTTCTTTATCGAAGGCTATTACTCTTGGAAAATACATTGTTTGTGAGTATTGAAGCTTTCTTGCTGCTTCTTGAATACCCAACAATAGGCTGGCTATGGGTGAATCAAATACTTTATTCGGTTCAGTATAATCCGTCCCTACTATAATATCTGAAGCTAGATTTACGAATTTCAAAGCTATTTCCGGTGTGGGGATTAATCCAACAGTTACAGATTTAAACTTACGTCCAGATCTGTATAGTGCTGTTAAGAAATTAACCCAATTTTCACCTACAACAGGAGCCTCAAAAATTAACAGTCTCCATTCAGATATGTTGATGTTTGAGGATATAGCTTCCTCTACTTCATTTATTTCAAATTGTGTTGGAAAGTATGTTACGGACTCTTTCCTCAGTTCCAACGGTGCATCCATAGGAACCATTACCTCTATATGGTTTCGTAAGAAAGAGTTTATATTACTAGTCCTTCCATTTCCATTTATTATATTGATAGATGGGTATGTACATATAGGAAGTGGATCAACCCATCTAATTGGCATGCATTTAGCTGTGGTTGTCGGCGTTAAACATACATCCTTCAACCTAATTCCTTTTATCAAATTTTTCATTTTTTTTATCTCTTTGTTCTTATTTCATTTTTTAGAATTTGAGGGGAGCAAAAAAAAAGAACACACCAACCTAAAAGATCGAGTGTGTTCTTTTGTCCGCTTCACTTTTCGCGAAAATATTTCACGGTGAAACGGTTATTAGGAGAAGTAAAAGTTCTCCATTCGAAACTTTCATTACTTTCTTTAGTAGAAAGAGAAAGTTTTATTTTCCTTGTGAATGCCCAATTGATAAATTTGAGCCTCCTCAGACATTTTTCCCTGATAAAAAGGGTTATTTCTGAGTTATTTTCAATAGCTTCTCTGGCATTTGCTGTATTTATTAACGAATGCCGTACGCTGTTGATTTCGATGCCTAATACATCGTATTTTGAGAAGACTCCAGCCTTCTCAGCGCAAAGGAGATTGAGTTTCATTACTCCTTCTTGATAATCTCCTTCGTGAGGAGATTGACTTCGGTTGATGTATTGAACCGATTCCACTTTGTTGTAAAAGCGGGGTAGACGAAAAAGAACTTGTAGTCCTTGATATTTTCGTCCTTGTACCTATCAGAGATCAAACTCTTGATGTACTGGAGGTCGCCCTCAAAGCGACACTTGTTAGGAAGGTCTTTGTACTCCTCCCTGGAGAGTATCACGTCCAATACGTGACTACTCATTTGATCCATGAGCCTTGTAATTTTCTCATAGATAAATTCCTCATACCACTTCTTTGTGGCGATGAAATTTTGCTTCATAAATTTGGAGCACCTCCTGAGATCTTTCTCAGATTTTTTCATCGCACCAGACCTAATGATCTCTGCGATTTCATGGAACCACTCAGGACCAGAGTGATTAACAATCTTCTTGTGGGAGAAGGTTGTATTGACGCCGAGAAGGACTTCATCTTTGTCGGCGTATTTGATGATTTTAATATCACCATCAACGATAAAGACTCTTATAGCCCTGTCGTCGAAAAGACGAATAGTCTCCGCCCTACGGTAGGATGATTCACCCCAGCCGTGCTCTTCTTCAAATGAGAAAAGCGATTTAACCTTACAACCAAACCAGTTCTCAACGGTTTTAAGGTCTTCGTAAAAATCGAACATAGATTCGATTTTATTTTCGTAGGTAAAGGTTTTTACTTTACCAAACCTATGGGACTCATATGTAGTCTCACTGTCTTCTGATTTCGTAATCAGAACTTTTGCGTAAACCGAGTAAATGCCATGACCTGGCTTGCTTGTGAGAACCTGATAACCAGGCCTCTCAATACCTCTCCCGTAAAGATATTTTACAAGAGCTTTTTCCATCTCATCGCAAGTGTGATGGAGATAATCCAAGTTCGAAAGGAACTTGACATCGACGTAGCTTTGTACGTCGTCGTAATAGGAAGCCCTCTCCCTATCGTGACCCGGGACGTAAACCCGGAATGTTTCCTTGGCGACGAGGTCGCCATTTTCCCTAATAATCTCTTCCATTTTTTTTATGTTTTATATTGTTAATGATCACGAAAAATAAAACGAGGAAAGTGCATGACACTTTTCCTCAAAAATAAGGCTTTGAAGGAATAAGAAGAAAAAAAAATAATCAGCGAATCTTCTTCTATGATTCACTGTCGTTGAGAGGGTAATTAAACCCCAAACTTTAGTTGAAGTCTTATTACCTCAACTCTATTAAAGACGTCTGCCAAACGTCCTTGTTCTTTAATTTGTTGTTAAATGTGTTCTTGAAAATATAAACGTCGTGTGTATCTTGAGTACACTATTTATCTTATCTGTTTCGGGCTTTTTTGCCCTCTTCAGGTCTAGTATAATTACTAGGTAATAACTAGACTACAGATCTAGTTAAGATTTCCTAGTGACTAAACACACGACGTCAAGGTATAAAGTGTGTTCTCGAAAGAAAGAGTGTTAATAATATTTATTTAACCCTCTTTCAAGTTACTCTCTTCTCCGGCGGCCTTAGCTTTCTTGGCCTTTTCCTGCTCTACCTGTGTTTTTACAGACCGGTAGTTGCAGTATTCCGCCCAGGCTTCACCTATGGTGTTTCTCATACACCAGGCAAATATCCCGACGAAAAAACCGGATAAAACTTTTTCCGCTACCATATCATATTATTACTCAATTATTATTAATGGTTATTTTTAAACTTGAAAGAGTTTTTTTTTACTCTTTGCTTTTCTTTCCTTTATCTTTCCGCTTTGGGCTTATACTTGTAGCTAGTTATGTATTCCTACGTGGCTAACAACAACCACTGACAATGAATAACTGTTAATACACATTATTCACGGCTACAAGTCGCGAGTGTTTTTACATCGCCCAAACGATGCTAGTATGGTCTAGGTTTCTTCCTAATCAACTCCGCTCGTGGACCTTCCGTATGTCGATTAGGTATAGTATCTTAAGCACAGATACTCCATATCTCTTTATTAAGGCTTTGAAGGAGACACAACAAAGAAAATAAGTAAAAAAAAAACAGGCTATCAAAAGCCTGTTTTTAAGGGGAAATCCATCCCCTTTTATATTAACCGACTTCTGCAAAGCCGATCCTATATTTTAGGAATTTCTCATCCTCATTTTTACATAAGGTATGAGCTACTCCTGCTCTGTTTGAAAGAATTAAGTCTTTCATGTATGATTCTAAGCCACTAGATTCGTTTAACGCGAAGTTAGTAATATCCGGATAATTTGGATGCATATAACATGTTTGATTCGCGTCAAATACCATAACTTCTTCGTTTAATACATCTATTGTTAAAATGTATTTTTCATCATTATGGTCTATGCTATCTTCATAATACCCAAGGGTATCACTCGAGACGTATTCATACGATATAGTTAGGTTAACTATATATTTGTTTGTGAGAATTTCATCTCCACAAGTAACAAACTCATGTCTGCTAGTGTATTCAACATTGATTGTCGAATCCGGGTAATATTCTCCCTCACCGATACACCAAGTATCGGCTGGATCTTCAAAGCTGAATTTACTCATCTTCCTCTTGATCTGTCAACCAAGAAGGCCATTCTTCTTGTACCATATCAAAGTTAAAGAATACCTTTGAGATCTTATAAAGAATTTTACAAAACTCTTTATCATAACTTGGCCCGTCTAGTTCTTCTTTCCAGAACTTATAGGCTTTGTCAAGGTCTAATTCAGGTTGTTCGTTATCACAATAATACGAACTTGACCTTGAGCCGTAGTAGGCAAAACCTACAGCTACGGAAAATATAGTTTCTGTATAACCAAAGAGTTCGAGGAATATCTCACTCTCCTCTTTTGCTAGTTTTATGGTATTCTCTATACCATCTGGCTTCTCCCAATTTTTATCATTGGAATATTTTTCGAGGAAATCGTCTAATTCATCCTCAGAAAGAGGAAGACTGGAGTAAACTGCTTCACCGTCGTCATCCTTTTCGAGAACTAAATTTCCCTCTTCACTGCAGGCATTATATGCATATGCGAGCATGTCTGCAATTCCTTCTATTGCAGATTCTTCATTAAATTTAAATAAATTTTCCATAATTAGATAAATTTATTTACTTTCTTCTGTTGGCAGAAATACTAATTCCGCTTTGCCTTTGCGTCCTTCACGGACCCAACCAGCTACGCCTAAAATACGGCAGTAGTCATAAAGGCCTACATTAATGTTATTCGGAAATCCCGGATCGATGTAAGTCTTTTCTTCGTCCTTGTAAAAAGGACCGTGTAACCAGGGACAGGTATAATATCCCTTTTCCTTCTTCATTTTATTTTTGAAGTCTTCGCTAACTTCGAGTTTAGCAAGTTCGGTTAATTTCGGGTATTTCCAAAATTTACCGTCAGTGTCAATGATAAATGTCATTGTGTGATCAGAGTAACATTCATCTTCTCCGTAACTTACTTTATAGGGTTTTTTCTTACCCCATATATTACCGTCATCCCAGTTAGCGGCTGGCCAGATGACGAGGGCATTAGGATCATGATAATCCCATTCTTGTAAATCCTCTTCTTTTGTAGAGTTGAGAGTATTTCTCTCTCCACCAACTAAAGTGTGAAGCCAATCCTCAAGAGTTAACCTTTTAAGGGTAAACTTTTTGAGACCTTCAGCAAGTTCTCTATACCTGCTCTCAACCTCTTTCTCCTCGGCATAAATTTTATCAATTTCTGTTTGGAGGTCAGAAGTTATTTTTTCTATATCGAATTTTTCCTTTAATTCGATAATTTGATCATAATCAATACGATCATCATCCCATTTATCGTGGTAGATATCTGGAGCTATTCCAAAGTTTCCTTCGAAATTATTATAGCTATTGAGGTAGCTATTATTTTCTTCTAGTTTTTTAAAATCCTCTTTCTTGACGGAAAGACGATATACTTTATCCCAGAAGTTTTTAGATTCATACTCATTATGAATCCGATTGAGCTGATCAATGAGCTCATTCATCTCTTTTGGGTAGAGTTTATTTTTGCTAAGTTTGAACTTAGCGCTACTAGCTGACTTTGTAAAGACAGCAGAGCTAAGAGTTCTAACCTTAACCGAATTCTCAGGACTTAACTGAGTGTTGTGGATATCTTCATTAATCCACAAATCAAGAACTTTACCGTTCATTTTAACAGGGTATCTTAACTCCCTGTCATTGAATTTGGTAAGTTCCCAAGCACTGGGACCTACGCATCCAGGCTTGTGGTGTATAAGCCATTTGTGACAAACCGTGTAAGATTCACGGCCTCTTCCAAGAGGAACTGTAATGTTCCTTTCAGTAACCTTTGGAACTATTTGAATTCCAGTGGTTACTTCTATAGGTGAAGTAACAACTTTCACCTTCTCTGAAGAGCCTACTACAATAGCTTTAGGCTCTTCTTTAGGCTCCGGTTTGAAACCAAAGCTTATACCCAAGTCTTCAAGACTCGAGTATGTTTTTTGTTCTTTTTTCTTCTTCATTTTTATTGTGTTTTTATTTTTGTTAAAAATCACGAAAAATAAATGAAGAAGATATAGAACTACAGCATCTATATCTTCTTCAATATTAAGGCTTTTAGACTCCCTTGAGGAAGCTAATTATCTTCTTCCAAATACTTTCTTTTTCAACTTCTTCGTATCCGGTTCTCAACATTACAGAGGCATTATAACCCACCTCCATTTCATTACAGAAATTCAGGTTATAAATGTCCCTATATTCTTTGTGAGTGTAAACTAGAATTTGAAGTGTTGTATTTTTGGCTACATTGCAGAGGAAATTCCAAACAAGATTAAACCAATTATTATCCAGATATGTCTCTGGGAAATAGATCCTTATAAAATTTCTACCTTCTGTAAGAGATCTATTAATTCCGTAGACAATATCAAAGATCCAAGTTGTAGATTGGTTGAATCCGTTACTTTCCAATCCTGAAATGATATCCCTCTTTTCTGCATCAAATTCTTTATCCAAATACTTACCTAACATTTCCCTGACAGTAGTAATATCCTCATAGGACATTTTTACTTTTTTATAGTCAGTGTTAGTGATTTTAGATTCGTTTAGGTTGTTTGATGGGTATACGGCACAAGTTTTACCTTTCTCTGGACACAATTTCTCAAACTCATTTACTACTTCTTGTTTGAGGTCTGCCTTACATGTTGTGCAGAAGGCTATGAGTTTACCGTGCTTTTCCTCTTTCATGACCACTTCATTAATTTGATGTTTTTGGTAAATCTAATCAATATTGAACCGGGGTCAAAACCGGCAGGCCACTTACATTTTCTTAGATCACGTGGGTCCTCTAATTCAAGTATTTCCGGAGGCTTAACATAGCGGAAGTCCAGGTATGGATCATAATAACCACTACCCTTACCACAGCCGTATTTACTGGAGTATACGCAACATCTCCAGTTTTCTTTTGGGGCTGCCCTTAGAGCTTTGTTGAATTCCTCTGGAAAGTTATCCAGTAAAAAATCAATTATTCCAGGCTGAACTGCGGCTGGTGCATTTCGTAGGGAATTGTTAGCAATCTCATCAAAATTTCCTTGAGATATTTGATAAGCTACTTCAATACTTAACAGTACCATGTTTTTAATCATCGGCCTCATTTGTGCGCCTTCTTCTTCTAACCGCTTTTCTAGGGGGAATCTTTCTCCGGTTGATTCGGAATAACTGATTAAGTCCTCTATGAGAGTATCTACGAGATCACCCTCTCTTTTATATGTAGGGAAATAACTGTACTCAATTATATATTCTTTTGTGGAGTCAACCTGGGGACCTTTACCAAAATCTTCTGTCCTCCATTTCTTTAATGTACTGAAAAATTCTTCCATTGGATGTATAATCAGATTAGAGTAATAAACTTTACCTGTCGGTTTTAAATACATTCTTAATCTTTGAGAAGAAATATTTTATTTTATCCCAAGCACTTACTGGATATACACACTCTACATAGTTTTTACTTTCCAGTTTTACTATAAATTTCTTACTTAATTTCTTGATGAAATCATAGTCTATGTGTGTATAAACTAGAATTTTTATGTCAGTCTTTTTGGAAAGGTTACAGTAGAAATCCCACAATATCTTGAGCCACTGCCGATCTAGAAAAGTTTCCGGGAAATAAATCTTTACAAAAATTCCTATTCTTTCTTTCTTGTAAATTTCCTCAGCTTTTTCTAATACTTCCAAATTATGTAGGATCCAATCTCTACTAGTAAGCAGTCCATTACTAAATGACCGAATATTCTTTAGTTCATCTGCATAATCCGAGTACTCTTTTACGAATTCATCCTCAGGAAAATGAAAGTAATTTTTTTTAGCCAAATCAAAGGGGTGAATGGTCAACGTGTTTATGTGATCAGTATAATCCTCTAAGTCAAAGTGAATAGGTGCTTGACTCAGTACATCACCGTAACACGTACTTGAAAAGAATTTTATCATTATTTTAACTCTTTATTGTAAATAACTTTATGATTATATATTATCTTAACTTTAGAAGCTAGTTTGTTAAAGTCTGCGTATTTACCTAGACGTCCTATAGCTTCTTCAGGTGAGTAAGGAAGGTATCTCCAGGATCTCTCAACAGTGAGATTATCTTCACGCCCGAGAGTGGGATCTGAATGTCCAGTTTTCTCTAAAAACCTCTTCCACTCCCCTTCACTTTCATAGCCTATGGATTTTAAATAATCTTCTCGATTCTTATAAAACCAGGTTACTTCTATATCCGGTCTACTATCAGCATCTGGGTTATCTTTTAAATACTCAGCCTTTGTACAGCCTCTTGGAAATTCTGATATCCCATTTACGTCATCCTGCCAACTAATTTGACTAGATTCGAATTCTGGGTTTATAATCCAAGAACAATACTTATCATTCCAAGTAGTTATTGCTCTTCCTTCAGAGTCATACTGGTGAAGGGCGTCTTGTCTTACTATTGTTACCATAATGTATGTGTTTTTCTTTAATCTGTAATGAGAGTTTTAGGGGCTGTTTTTTTTTTCATTAACCTTACTCTTGTAATAAACTTAAACATAAAATTAAAATGTACATAAGAAGAAAAGTATTCTCATTGGGAGAGGGAGATATTGATTATGACTACAATATTTACCAACAACTGTATTCAAAAGCATTTGAAGATGGTGTAGATTATGTTATAGAAAAAATGTTCGCGGAAGATGAGGGGAGTAAGATTAAAAATTTCCTAAAGAAACACGGAATCGAATACAACAGCGATATCAATGGTATAGTAGTTAATAATAATCGTAACGGTTTTAACGGGCGTTTGGAAAAGGAGGTTAACCCCGCTACAGGAACTATTCACAGACTTTCCTTTGAAGAGTTAACTAAACTAGCTGAGTTAGCTGATCAAGGTGGAGTAGGAACAAAACCTAAGAATATCTTTGATAGACTGTGGAATTTTGCTGGAAGAAAAACTAATGAAACTGCAGAGAGAGGGAATTTAATAAAATTCCTAGAAGAAACTAGAAACAGTAGGAACAAACGCAATAATGATTTAGCAGAAAGCAATCCGGATTGGGTATCACCAAAGTTAAGTACTGAATATAAAAATGGAAGTACAATAACAGTGTTTGAGGGTAGAGGTGGTAGTAAAAATGGATCTAGTCCAGAAAAAATTGCACACATAGTAGAAACAGGAAAAGTCCCAACCCAGAACAAGAATATCATACTAGATTCTCTAAAAGAGGAAGGTATAAATGATATTTCAAAATCTGATATTTGGGGTGTTAATGAACATAATAGGAAAGTAGCAAATCATATAGTTGATTCTCTGAGAACAGAGAGGGATTTCAATTCATTACTAAGTAATTTAAAAATCACTAATGCAAAGGAAAAAGAAGCATTTAAAAATGCAGTTAGAAATACAAGAATAGGAGTTGTGGGTGCAGGAACTGCTCTAGCTGGTGGTATTGGTTTTGGAATTCATAAACTAATTAAAAATAAAAAAGAAAATAAAGAGAAGGATTAATCTAGAGTTTTCTTCCTATTATTAAATAGCTAGATCGGAAGAGCGGTTCAGCAGGAATGCCGAGACCGATC
>ERZ809504.41-NODE-41-length-19536-cov-6.513115_pt1 | contig 19536 bp, 10 predicted proteins | sample MGYA00521273_ERZ809504 | MGnify/ENA primary metagenome ERZ809504 (study PRJEB31581, sample SAMEA3312979) | metagenome | study: EMG produced TPA metagenomics assembly of the PRJEB8939 data set (Metagenomic analyses of Rumen microbiomes reveals...
GGCATTCCTGCTGAACCGCTCTTCCGATCTAGCTATCAATTCCTAAATATGATTCCTGAGTTTTATCTCGTTGTCATTTTGTTAGCGGTTTTTGTGATTGACTTCATTGTACACCATAGTGAGAAGAAGCATGATATCCTTTTTTCAGTGACAGTAGCACTGATGGTAGTGTTGCCTGTGCGCATCGCATTACTGTCAGAACCCTCACAGGCTTTTGGTGGCATGTACGTTGCCTCTCTGGCATCCAATGTCATGAAGATTATCCTGAGTGTCGGTACAGTGATCGTACTGATTATGGCAGAGCCTTGGCTGAAGAATGAGGCAAAGCGGTACGACGGTGAGTTCTATTTGCTGGTACTCTCCACACTTTTGGGTATGTTCTTTATGGTGTCAAGTGGTAATTTCCTCATGTTCTTCCTCGGATTGGAGATGGCGAGTGTGCCGATGGCATGTCTGGTAGCTCTGAACAAACTGAAGAAAGATTCTGCTGAGGGTGCCGCCAAGTATATTATCACCGCTACGTTCTCCAGTGCTGTGATGCTGTATGGTATCTCGTTTATTTACGGCTCTGTGGGTACGCTTTATTTCGATGATGTGACGCAACGCATCGCTTCTTTCGCACAGCAGAAGAGTCAGGTGCCCATGCTCATTATGGGTCTGGTGTTCTTTTTCAGTGGACTGGGCTTCAAGCTCTCGCTGGTACCTTTCCATTTCTGGACTGCCGATACTTATCAGGGTGCTCCGACACCTGTGACGGGTTATCTGAGCGTGGTATCAAAAGGTGCAGCAGCCTTCGCGCTGATGACGATTCTGATGAAGGTATTCGCACCCTTGACGGCTTATTGGGAGTATATGCTCTATATCGTTGTCGTTCTCAGTATCACGGTTGCCAACCTCTTTGCCATTCGTCAGAAGGAGCTGAAACGGTTTATGGCATTCAGCTCTATCTCTCAGGCAGGATATATCATGCTTGCTGTTATCGGAAGCAGTCAGGCAGGTATGGCAGCACTGATGTATTACATCTTGGTGTATGTCGTTGCCAATATGGCTGTGTTCACTGTCATCTCTACAGTAGAGCAGAATAATGGTGGTACGACGATGATGCATAGTTATAACGGACTCTATCAGACGAACCCCAAACTGTCGTTCCTGATGACACTCGCCTTGTTCTCACTGGCTGGTATCCCACCGTTCGCAGGTATGTTCTCGAAGTTCTTCGTGTTCATGGCGGCAGCAGAACAGGGCTCGTTCTGGGCGTATTTCGTAGTGTTTATCGCCTTGATTAACACAGTAGTGTCACTCTACTACTATCTGTTGATAGTGAAGGCAATGTATATCAAACCATCTGAGAATCCGTTGCCTACCTTCAAGACAGAAAGTAGTACGCGTCTTGCTCTTGCTATTTGTACGGCAGGTATCGTACTCTTCGGTATCTGTTCTTGCATCTACGACTGGTTGTTTACAGCTTCTGCTATGTAGATCATACCAAATACGAAATAAAAAGTGCGTCTTCGGATGCACTTTTTTATTGCTTTTTCTTGATTTACGTCATCTAAACACCCCTTTTTTGTCGTTTTGTGTGCGGAAACAGTCGAAAGAAATCATAAAACTTCTTACCTTTGCATCGCAATTCAGAAAGAGTTGCGTAAAATAGAATTAGAATAATTATTAATTTAAAAGGTAAAAAGAATTATGAAAAAGATTATGATGACTCTCGTTGCTATCGCAATGGCAACAACAATGAACGCTCAGTGGTATGTTGGTGGTGGCGTAGGTTACAACTATGCTAAGGACAAGAACACCGATGTAACTTCTAACACTTTCAGAATCATTCCTGAGGTTGGTTACAATCTGAACGAGAAATGGGCTGTAGGTGTAAAGGTTGGTTACGCTTATACTAAAGTTGCTGATGAGAAGGCACATGAGTTCGTAGTAAATCCTTACGCTCGTTACACTTTCGTAAAACTTAACAAGGTTAACTTCTTCGCTGATGGTGGTTTTGAGTACAACTATGTTAAGGTAGATGGTGAGAGCGCTAACGGTTTTGGTCTCAATATCAAGCCAGGTGTTTCTGTAAACCTGAACGACAAGGTTAGCTGTGTAGCTCATATCGGTGAGTTCGGTTGGGCTTCTGCAAAGGCTAAGAACGCTAAGTCTGTACAGTCTGTTGCTCTTGGTCTTGACCTCACTTCAGTTGACTTCGGTTTGTATTTCAACCTCTAATTGAAAAGGGAAAGCATTATATTTAAATAAATTTCCTGAACAGGGGGCACGTCTTCGGATGTGCCCCTTTTTTGTATGTCATTTTTCCCCTTAAAGATTTGGATATATTGGAAATATTCTTTATCTTTGCATACATATTGTTAATATTAATGAAAAATATGAAAAAATCTACACTATTAACCTTAGGATTGTCATTGTTGCTGGGGGCAACGATACAGCCAATCTATGCGCAGTTCGGTAACAATAACCAAGATGAGGTGTTCAAAGTGGCTCCTCATACGAAAGGTCAGCATGTACATGAACTGTCGAATGCATTTGTTCCTGGACAAGTCCTTGTAAAATTCAAGGATGCATCTACAGTGAATGTTCGTCGTGCAGGCGGTTCATTTGTGTCAGTTGACAAGAAAACGGTAGATGATGTACTTAAAGAGTTTGGAACAACCAAGATGGAGAAGCTACTCCCTAATGAGAAATCTGGACGTTCCTTAAGGTGTGCTAAGTCTTTTGTTGGACAGACTATTCAGGAACGTGACCTCAGTCAGCTTTATCTAGTGCAGATAGATGCCAAAAATGTTGCTCAGACAGAGAAAATGGTAAAAAGCCTTCAGACACTAAATGAAGTGGAGTTCGCTGAGCCGAACTACAAGATGTACACCATGGAGTCTCATATTGCTGACAATTACAGTGGCAATCCATACGCTGGTCAGCAATGGGGCTTGAATGCATACGGTGTGCCGACTTTGTGGAATAAGCCGATTATCAATAAAGAACGTCCTGTTATTGCCATCGTCGATACAGGTGTGGATATCACTCACCCCGACCTGAAAGATAATATCTGGACGAACACCATGGAGGCTGAAGGAGCGGAAGGTTATGATAACGATAACAACGGATTCGTTGGTGATATTCATGGTTATGACTTTGTTAGCAATTCTGGTAAGATGCGCGATAACAATATGCATGGAACCCATGTGGCAGGTATTGCTGCTGCCGCTAATAACGAGACGGGTATTATAGGAGCCAATCCGCAAGCACTTATTATGCCCGTAACTGTAATGCAGAGCGATGGTACGGGAGACGTTGCTACGATTATTAAGGGTATTGACTATGCCGTAGCAAATGGTGCTACCATTATCAACCTCTCTCTTGGTACCTATGCTAACTCAATCGCATTGCGTCAATGTTTGGAGAAAGCCTATCAGAAAGCTGTAATAGTTGCTGCTGCAGGTAACGATGGTAAGGGAATTTACCCAATTTGCGGATGTAATTGTTACTATCCGATGTTCCCTGCAGCCTATTCCTTTGTGTTAGGTGTTCAGGCTACCGCTGATAATTCAGGAAATCTTGCTAGATTCAGTAATTTTGATTGTGACGGACCGCTCTATTCAGAGATAACTACTTATCGTGATGAGGAAGGCTTCAATTATGAGTTGACGGCACCAGGCGTGGATATTTTGAGTACGATTCCAGGCGGTGCTTATAAATCGCTGAATGGAACCTCAATGGCTGCTCCGTTGGTGGCTGGTGCCATCTCTGCCTTGCAGATGGTGAAGCAATATGATACACAGGAAATGCTGTGGGGTGATCTGCTGCATAGTGCGGACATTGCTGGTGCTTTCAATATTTCAGAACGTCCTGCTGAGGTGGATATGTTACGTGTACAGTATAATGACCGTGAGTCAGCCGAGCCAGCCTCAGGTAATGATGAGGACCAGTATTCTGCCGATGGTGAGGTGGATGCTGGTGAGACCATCTCTGTTTATCCTGTTATCCGTACCACCTTTGGTCCTGCTCGTAATATTAAGATGCATCTGGAAATGGGCGACTTTGAGGATCCCGATCAGGTGGAGATATTGAATGATGCCAATAACAAGGTGGACTTTGGTATGAACCTCGATTCTTACGGACGAGGCGTTTCTCTAAACCCATTAAAGTTGAAGATCCCATCCACAGTAGCTGATGGTCGCCATATCAAGATGAAGGTAATCTTCAGTTGCGATGGTGTAGAGCGTCAAGAGGGTAAGTTCACAATGATAGTTGCTAACCTGAAGAAGATTAGCGGTTTGATTGACAAGGATATGACATTGACTGCCGATCATGTATGGTATGCTAATGAGAATATTGCTGTGTTGAAGGGAACCACTTTGACCATTGAACCAGGTACTCGTATTGAGTTTGCTGCAGGTATGGGTCTTTCTTCTAGTGGTAAATTGATTGCTAATGGTACACCTGAGAAACCTATTGTCTTTGCAAGACATATTGGTGAAGGTGCTTGGACGGGTGTGAAGTCGCATCAGTCTGATGGACAACGCGACCATGGTTGTTATTTGTATACGAACGCTGATAGTACTTTGTTTACTTTGGCAAAGACGGATAGGACACCCAAACGCATTGATTACAATTTATCTTATAATATATGTTATAATAAGGAGAAAGTTGATAAACCAGAAAAGACATTTGAACTGCGTAATTATATGATTGATTTACTTGGTAGCCAATGGTCTTTGGATATGACCTCCCGTATGGATAAATTGACCGATCCTGACTTCCTGACTCCAGCGGTTCTGGCAATGAAGAAAGATATATTGGATTACTATAATAATCTCCTTCAGTCTTCAGAATATCGTAAGGATTGGTCTGAAGATATGTACAATCCAGAGACAGGCACAAGTAATTGGGAAAGTTGTTCTATATGGGGTAACTTTGTAAACTGGTCTACCTATGACAACCCACGTGATACCATCTCTTATTGTCGGATTGAAGGATTCTCTGCTGATGAGTGGGAAAATGTTTACCCTTATATGAAAGATTGTTATATCTCTCCCAACGAGAATACTCGAAATTCCCAAGTTTTCCGTAACCTTGAAGGTATCAGGAATGTGATTACCGGTATTAATGCTGAGAATAATATTAATCAGTTTGCTACAGATTTCGATGAGTATTCTCTTCGTAACTTAAAGCATACCAATATTATCAATAATACCTTAGGTGTGTATGGTGCTGAGTATCTACCACGTTATAGTTGGCTCAATGAGAACAATTGGTTCAATAATGGAAAGAGGTTAGATGGTGAAAGCAAGTATGCGGGGAAATACTATAGTATAGGTATCAATACGAAAGAGGCGATGGTAGATAAGTCAACCACTCCTTCCTATTTAGGTTCTGCCCGTGAGGACTTATTACGTCCTTCTATCTATGAGTTGGGTAACGCTCCTAACACCTTTGGTAAGATTGACTTGAGCAATATGGCTACAAGACCTATCAAGGAGGCACACGGTGTCATCTGGAAGATAGTGGTAAACGGCTATGACGCACAAGACCAGTATGACGAGCTGCCACCATTGGGCGTTGGTAAACATAAGTTTGAGATTTATTTCAGTCGTCCGATGAATAAGGCTGCTATTCCTCAGGTAAGTTATGGTGTTCGTGACCCTTACACCCAGAATACGATTGAGGACGAAGGCTCATGGAATGAGGATGGTACTATCTATACAGTATATACTACGATTACAGGTAAGACAAATAGTGATGGTAAGAACCGCCTCTATGTCTATGGTGCTCAGGACAATGAGTTCTTCGAGTGTCCTTACGAGCGTACTCGCTTCCATATCAATGTTCAGGCTGCCGGTTCTATGGCAACAGGTTTCGCCGCAGAGCCTGGTATGGGTAAGGTAACCCTCACTTGGAACAATGACGAGAATAATTTCGATGATGCGATGGGCTTCAATATCTATCGTTATCATGAGTATGAGGATTATGTAACCATATATGATGAGTGGGGAAATCCTATACCAGACTTTGACGGGAATGGGAACTGGCAGTATGATGAGATTGGTAATCCTATTTTTAAGAAAGAGCTCAAGACCCTACGTGACACCGTCCGCATCAACCAGGACATCGTAGATATCAAGACCACAAAGTTTGTGGATTACGAGGTAACTCCAAAGGTGGGCTACTATTATTATTATAAGGTATTAAGTACCGATTTGAAGGAGTACGATGTAAGTAATGTCGTATATGTAGTTCCTCAGACATCTACCCGTGGTGATGCCAATGGCTCTGGTGCAGTTGATGTGAACGACGTGATTACTACTGTTAACTATGCGGCTGGTAAGGAGCCACGTCCATTCATCTTCGAGGCTGCTGATATGAATAAGGACGAGGCAATTGACATTCTTGACGTGATAGGTATCATCCAGGGCGTGATGAACCCGACGTTGCTGAGTACAACGACGGTTTCTGAGAAGGCTGTCTATACCATTGAGAACGGTGTAGTCTATGTGGAGTCTCCTGTCGCACTCGCTGGTGTACAGATTCAGTTGATAGCTGATAAGAATGCCGATATCAAGGCTGGTGACGCACTCGAAGGTTTTGAGCGTACCTCTGCTTGGCTCTCTGACGATGAGTATATCTTCCTTGCCTATAATATGAATGGTAAGACCCTTGCTCCTGGCAAGCATGCTATCCTGAACATCGGTAATGCGGAGATTTCCGCTATCCGTTTGGGTGATGTCGCAGGTAATGAGGTGGTTGTCATCGGTAGTGAGCCAACAGGTATCAATGGTATCGAGAGCAACGCTAAGATTGTGAAGGGCGTTTATAACGTCAAAGGTCAGAAAGTCGCTAAGTCTGATGCTCAGTTGGAGAAGTTGCCTAAGGGCGTTTATATCATCAACGGTGTAAAAGTTTTGAAATGAAAGATGTAATAAAACTAATGTTGTTGGCTGTGCTTTCGTGTCTTGGCATGAGAGCACAAGCCGATAACGTGGTTAGCATCTCGACGGTTCAAGGGAATGCAGGTGATGAGGTGACTGTCAGTGTTAGCATGAATAATACTGATGTAGTGTCATCTTTGCAACTGAGTGTTCCTGTGGACGATAAGGTCCTTTCTGTCGTAGACGGCTCAGGCAAGGCGGGTAGTCGTTGCACAGGCCATCAAGTGACTGTAGGCTATAAGGACGGAGCTTTGAATATCTTCGTCTATTCCTTGTCGATGGCGGCTATCAATGGTAATAGCGGTGAGGTGGCAAGCTTCAAGGTGAAACTGGGCTCCCAGCCTGGTTATTACGCTATGGAGCAACCGAAAGTGACATTGACTGGTACTACTGGTGCTGAAGTGGCGAGTACATCGATAGTCGATGGTGTTGACATCCGTGGTGCATACCTCTTTGCTTACCAAGAAGAAATTGATTTCAGTAAAGTGAGTATCGGTGAGGAGTTTGGAAAAGGCTTAGGAATTGAGAATCATGGAAATGAGGACCTGGTGATTACTGGGCTTAAATTCTCTGATGTTACTGCTTTCTCTTCTGATACGGAGTTCCCTCTTGTCGTGGAACCTGGCTATAGCTCTGTGCTGAATGTTAAGTGTATACCGCAAAAACGTGGTGAGTTCACTGAGACAATGACCATCCAGTGTAATAGTCCTGCTACCAGAAATTCGATACGACTGAAGGGTGAGGCTTTTGTTGCCAATGTGTTGACGGTAGAACCGACAAGTGGTGCTTCTGATGAGGTGGTGACAATCCGTCTGACCATGAAGAATAATGATGCTGTCAGTGGGTATCAGGTAGAGTTCGATATGCCACCATCCCTGCAGTTCGTGGATGGTAGTTTCACACTCTCTGACCGTAAGGAAGATCATCAGGCTGCTGTTACAATGGATGGTAACCATCTGCGTATTCTCGTTTATTCTCCTCAAGATAAGCCATTTAAGGGGAAAGAAGGTGAGATTGGTTCGTTCAAGGTGAAATTGGATGGTCGTGAGAGTGCGATGTTAGAGCCTACCAAGGCAATCCTCTCTGCTACGATTAATAATGTGGTAGAGAATGTGTTGTCTAATGCGATAGGCGGCTATATCAACATCGTATGTCCTTATATCTATGGTTACGAGGAGATGTGGTTTGGAAATGTGCCTGTAACGCAGGAATGTGTGGTGGGTTACTATGTTTCTAATCAAGGTCAGGCTCCTCTGACCATTAGTCGTGTGACCTTCACTGATGCTAATTTATCGTTGGATGATGAGTTGCCGATAGTGATACCGCCTTCGGAAGGAACCTATTTACTGGTTCGTTACAACAGTATCGAGGAGAAATCCTTTGATGGTGCTATCATGCAGATTCATAGTAACGATCCGGATATGCGTATGAAGGAAATAAAAGTGTATGGATGCAGATATGCTCCTAACTTCCTGACAGCGCAGATAGATGGCATTTGTCCGACAGACGATCTCAATATTGAGATATCCTTGGATAACTACGATGCATTGAACGGTATCCAGTTCGATATGACTTATCCAGGTAACCTTTATCAGTTAAAGGACTACACTTTAGGTGACAGGATGAAGGGAATGACGGTGTCAATGGAACAAATAGATGCCAACACATTGCGTGTGCTTGTCTATTCTATGACGGAAGGCGGTCTTACTTCTGGTAAGAGCCTGTTCATGAACATACAAATGAAGCCGGTCAAAGATGAGGTTCCTAAAGGTGCTTATCCTATAGTGTTCAAGAATATCATCCTTGGTACAGAGAACATGGTCAACAAGTATGCGGGAAAATATATTGGAGCAGAGACCTTAGAACGCATCTTACAGGTTTCCGATTTTATCCCTGGTGACGCTGATGGTGACACGAAGGTGGATGTTGCTGATATTGTTGACATGATTAACGAGATATTAGGATTACCATTTGAGATCTTTGTTTTCAAGAATGCTGATATGAACGGTGATGGTGTGGTTGATATCTTTGACGTGACATTGGCGATAAATGTCATCCTTGAAAATAGCAAGAAAACCTCAACTGCAAGAGAGCTCGCAGAGGTTCAGTCTCGTAGAAGCATGGAAATCTTAGAGAGTGCCCGCTTAACAACAAAGGACAATGGTATCAGTTTGGACATTGACCAGGCGGAGCGCTTTACAGCTTTTCAGTTTGAAGTGGCTGTACCTGAGGGTACGGAGATTGTTGATGTCAGATTGGGTGAAGGAAACCATCATCAAGTGCGACTAGTAAAGACAGCGGAGAACCGCTATATGGTTATTGGAGTCTCTATGTCGAACGAGAGACTGCAGAATACTAATGACGGTTTGATGGCGCTCGACTTCTCTCAAGCAGGTAGTGGCAAAGTTACAATCAGTAATGTGCTCTTTGTGACACCAACAGGAGAAAAGTCATATTTTGAAGGTGTCTCTGAGGGTGTTCTGACAGGTATAGAAACCTTTGAAACCGAGACGGATAAAGCTGTCATTTATGATTTGTCGGGTCGTAGGATGGACAAACCCTGCAATCAGTTAAGCAAAGGCCTTTATATCGTAAATGGTAAGAAAGTATTAATAAAATGATGGTGACTATGAACATGAGAATAAAAAAACTCATCATGGCTGTTATCTGTTTGGCGATATCAATGACGGTATTGGCAGCAGATAATATTTCCATCAAAGACTTTAGGATTACCAGAGGTGAGTGGAAAATTGTAAGTGTAGAGCTGAATAATGAAGCAACCTACGTCGCTTTCCAGTTTGATGTGTACCTGCCTGATGGTTATATCTTTGGAGGCTGTTGGCCATGTATTGACCGTGTCCCGGAAAGTACAACATCTTCCTTTAATCAGCAGGATGATGGTAGTTATCGTGTTATCGCAGCAGCGATGGAAGGACAGCCTATCAAAGGGAACTCAGGAGAGTTTATGTACATTTATATCACACCTAAAGAGGACGCAGGATTAGGCAGCAAAACGGGCTATCTGCGTAATGTGAAGGTGTCCAAGGCAGATGGTACAGGTTTTACAGTATCAGAGATACCCTTTACAATTACCTTGATAGACCCATCGACTGTCTATATCAAGAATTGCACTCGTGAGTATGGTGATGAGAACCCTGTCTTTGAATATACCGTTGAGGGTGGTGAACTGGATGGCACACCTTATATGTGGTGTGACGCATGGGCAGGTTCTCCTGTTGGAGAATATACTATTACAGGCGACCCTGGAACTTGCACCAATTTCAATATGACATTCGTTGGTGGTACGCTGACTATTACGAAAGCCCCATTAACGATTAAGGCACGGGATTATACTATCAAGCAAGGTGAGCCTTTGCCTGAGTTCGAGGTGGAGTATGAAGGATTTAAGAATGGGGAATATGTATATGCGCTGAATACGCTGCCAACCCTCTCTACGACTGCGACTTCAGATAGTGAGCCAGGAAAATATCAGATTACCGTCAGTGGTGCTACAGCTGAGAACTATGCGATTAGTTATGTGGCAGGAACATTGACCATTGAAGGTCCGGATTTTATCCCTGGTGATGCTAATGGCGATGGAAAGGTGAATGTTACGGACATCGTTGAGATAGTGAGCTATATTATGGGTAAACCCTCGAATAGGTTTGTCTTTACGGCTGCAGATGTGACAGGTGATGGTGATGTAAACGTGACAGATATTGTCAGTGTGGTAAATATTATCTTGTCTAATCCTTCTCGTGAAATAGATGAAATAAGTCTATAACAATATTTAGTTTATAATGAGGGGGGCACGTCTTCGGATGTGCCCCTTTTTTGTATTCTTTTGTGAGATGTGGCAATAATATCCATCCTCCAAGCGTTTATAATAAAAAATGAAGATCATGAATAGGATCATTGCTATCATCACATTTCTCTGCCTTTGCATGAGTATGAAGGCACAACAGGAGACTGGTTCGTGGACATTGACGCCACGTGTGGGTATCAACTCATCGAATATGTCGGTAGAAGACTTATGGACAGACCTTGACCATGCTGTCGGTGCGAAACGGAAATGGGGCTTTGTGGGAGGTCTTGACGCAGAGTATCACGCATGGCAGCAAATCGGTATCTCTGTGGGTGCCTACTATTCCAATGAGGGCTATACCTATGGCACTGTGGACAATCTGGGTAAGGTGACACAGACACTTCACTTCATCAATATCCCTGTCCTCGTCAATTTCTATATAGAACCGAATATCCTGCCAGGTCTTGCCTTGAAGGCTGGTGTGCAACTGGGCTATCTGGTAAGTGGGAAATACAAGGATAACGTTACCTCCATGACTAATACGAGTGACTTCAAACGTGTCAATGTATCCATTCCTGCAGGCATCTCCTATTGTTATCGGAACTTCGTCGCCGACCTTCGTTATAATATCGGTTTGATGAATATGTGCAACGTGGAACTGGCTGTGGAGGACTCTTGGAAGACCAATTCCCTATGGTTGACAGTCGGCTATCAGTTTGAGCTATAAAAGTAAATTCACTGAATTTACTCAGCAAACACACTGAATTTACTTACCAAATTCACTGAATTTACTCAGTAAATACACTGAATTTACTGAAACAGGTGCTATCTTTATCATTTATCGCCTTAGTTCCGCTTTCAGGAACTTGGGGGTGTAACCCTTCTTGCTCTTAGCGATTTCCTCTGGTGTACCTGTCGAGAGGACGGTACCACCGTTGCGTCCACCCTCTGGTCCCATATCGATGATATAGTCTGCGAGTTTGATGACATCGAGGTTATGCTCGATGATGATGACAGTATTACCACGATCCACGAGTTTCTGTAGCACGTCCATGAGGATGCGGATATCCTCGAAGTGCAGACCGGTGGTAGGCTCGTCAAGGATATAAAGCGTCTTCCCCGTGTCTTTTTTCGACAGTTCGGTAGCGAGTTTCACACGCTGGCTCTCACCACCGCTGAGGGTCGTAGAGGGCTGTCCGAGTTTGATATAGCCCAGTCCCACCTCCTGAATCGTCTTGATCTTTCGCAGGATATCAGGAACGTTCTCGAATAACTCCACCGCTTGGTTGATGGTCATGTCGAGCACATCGGCGATAGACTTGCCCTTGAAGCGCACCTCTAAGGTCTCCCGGTTATAGCGTTTTCCATGACACTCCTCACAAGGTACCTGGATGTCAGGCAGAAAGTTCATCTCTATCGTTTTATAACCATTACCACCGCAGGTCTCGCAACGCCCTCCTTTCACGTTGAAAGAGAATCGTCCGGGTTTATAGCCTCGGATCTGTGCCTCTGGCAGATGGACGAACAAGTTGCGGATGTCAGAGAAGACACCGGTATAGGTGGCAGGGTTAGAGCGCGGGGTACGTCCGATAGGACTCTGATCGACATTCACCACCTTATCTATATATTGCAGTCCCTCGATGCTGTCATAGGGCATCGGAGCCTGCAAAGAACGATAGAAATGCTTCGACAGGATGGGGTAGAGTGTCTCGTTGATAAGAGTAGACTTACCCGAGCCGCTGACACCTGTGACGAGAACAAGTTTACCCAAAGGGAACTCCACATCGATATTCTTCAGGTTATTACCACGACAACCGCGGAGCCACAGACTCTTGCCGTTGCCCTTGCGCCGGGATGTTGGAATCTCGATATTCCGGTCACCACTCAGATATTGTGCCGTAATGGTGTTTGCCTTCATCATCTCATCGACGGTGCCTTGGAACACCACCTCACCGCCTTTGCGTCCAGCCTTAGGACCGATATCCACGATATAGTCGGCATTGAGCATCATGTCACGGTCGTGCTCCACCACGATGACGGTATTACCGAGGTCACGCAGTTCCTTGAGGGAGCGGATGAGTCGGTCGTTGTCCCGCTGATGCAGTCCGATACTGGGCTCATCGAGGATATACAGCACGTTGACGAGTTGTGAGCCAATCTGTGTTGCAAGACGGATACGCTGGCTCTCACCACCAGAGAGAGAGGCTGACTGACGGTTGAGGGCAAGATAGTCGAGTCCTACTTCCAACAGGAAGTTGAGTCGGGTACGTATCTCTTTCAGGATCTCCGAAGCGATCTGTTGCTGTTGGTGGTCCATATGCTCTTCCACTTCTTCCAGCCATTCCCGCAGTTCCGTAAGGTCCATGCGGGCAAGTTCTGAGATGTTCTTGTCCCATATCTTATATGACAGTGCCTCGCGATGAAGCCGTTGTCCATGACATTCTGGACATTCACACTCCGCCAGGAACTGGTCAGCCCATTTCTGTCCACTGGTACTCTCGTCGTTCTCCATGACATTACGCAGGTATTTCACGACTCCGTCGAAGCTCACGAAATAATCGCTGGAGGTGTGTACCAGTTCTTTGTCAATGCGGATGGTGTCTAAAGAACCATAGAGAATCTCGCTTAAAGCCTCTTCTGGAATGTCATTGACAGGTGTCTTGATGGTACATTCATATTTTTGAAGGATGGCGTCAATCTGCCAGAAGATCATCTGGTTCTTGTATTTCCCCAAGGGAACGACGGCACCATCATGGATACTCAGTTGACGGTTGGGAATCACCTTCTCCAAGTCGATCTCGTTGATATATCCCAAACCTTTACAGCGGGGACAGGCTCCCTGTGGGGAGTTGAATGAGAACGTATTGGGAGCTGGATCACTATACGAGATACCCGTGGTGGGACACATCAGCCGTTTGGAGAAATGTTTCACACCGCCTGTCTCATAGTCCATGATCATCAAGAGTCCCTCTCCTTGTTTCATGGCGATGTTGATACTCTTCTTGAGACGGTCGGATGGGGTGGACGGCTCGTCAGGACGGATGGGGTCGATGGCGAGACGGTCGATGACAACCTCGATGTCATGGTTCTTGTAACGGTCGACCTTCATGCCACGGGTAATCTCCTGTACCTCTCCGTCTACACGGACATGGAGGTATCCTTTTCGTCGCATACTCTCGAAAAGCTCACGGTAATGACCCTTACGACTTCTTACCACAGGGGCAAGGACGAGAATCTTCTTCCCTGCATAGTCGTGCATGACCATCTCGACGACTTTCTCTTCCGTGTATTTCACCATCGGCTCCCCCGTCATATAACTGTAAGCCTTTCCGGCACGGGCAAAGAGCAGTCGCATATAGTCATAGACCTCCGTAGTGGTACCTACGGTAGAGCGGGGGTTCTTGTTGGTGGTCTTCTGCTCGATACTGATGACGGGTGAGAGACCGGTGATCTTATCTACGTCAGGACGTTCCATACCTCCCAGGAAGTTACGGGCATAGGCGGAGAACGTCTCGATATACCGACGCTGTCCCTCAGCGAAGATGGTGTCGAAGGCAAGGGATGACTTTCCAGAGCCACTGAGACCAGTGATGACGGTCAGTGACTGACGGGGAATCTCCACATCCACATTCTTCAGATTGTGGACGCGTGCACCCCAGACATTGATTTTCTGATCACTGCTCATTGGTGTTTGTTACCGTGTTAAAACTGCGTAGCAGATTGACATCCTTCTTGATGTCATACTCTTTTCCATCTCCACCTCTGGCTCTGACACGGACGAAATAGACACCGTCTTTGACGGGTCTTCCCTTGTAGGTACCGTCCCATCCTTTCTCGATGTCCGTCCAGTCTGTCCAGACATAGAGGCATTGTCCCCAGCGATTAAAGATCATCGCCTTGAACTCCACGATATTCTGATAGGTGGATTTCGCCTGATACTTGTCATTGTGACCGTCATTGTTAGGAGAGAACGCATTAGGCATCTCCAACTTGCTGGGTTGCAATGCGGTAGAGTCAGCGGTAGAGTCAGAGAGCTCGTCGTCATCATCACCACCAGCGACAGCGAAAGTCGGCATTGCCACAAGGGCTAAAAGCAACAGAAAAGCATATAAAATTGATTTCATTCTGCAAAAATACGAAAAATCGAGTGCAGAACAAAGGAAACTCGTTTCTTTTTTGTAATTTTGCACCATAAATGACTAAAAATGGAATTATGAAGCGAATAATAAGATATATTACGCTAGCCGTCTTGCTGGTACTCACCACAGAGACAGCTCTTGCCCAACAGTCGAGGATACGAGAGCGTCATGAGGTGAAGCGTAAGGAAACTATTTTTGGTATTTCCCGTATGTATGGTATTACCATTCAGGAACTCATCGACGCTAATCCAGAGATGAACACCCCGGGCTATGAGTTGAAAAAAGGTGACTATATCAATATTCCCTGGCCGAAGAACCAGCCTCAGGCAGACACTCCTCAGCAACCGACAGCATCTGCTCAACAACCTTCATCTGTCGCCCGGCCCAAGAATGAGGAAGTGGATGTGCGTAATCGTGAGGTTCGCATAGGGGTTATGCTCCCTTTGCATAAGGTCAATGGTGACGGCAAGCGCATGCTAGAGTACTATCGTGGTATCCTGATGGCGTGTGACAGTCTGCGCGCCAACAATATCTCCACCGATATCCGGGCATGGAACGTGGCTGAGGATACGGACATCAATACTTTCCTTGCTGATCCCAAGGCTGCTGAGTGTGATGTGATTTTCGGTCCTTTGTATTCGAAGATGGTGAAACCTCTGGGCGATTTTGCCACACAACATGATATCAAGGTGTTCATACCTTTTTCCATCAACAGTCATGAGATATTGATCAACCGTCATCTCATGCAGGTCTATCAGCCCCCTACGGAACAGAATGAACTGGTCATCGACCATTTCTTGGAGCGTTTCAGTGATACTCATCCCGTTTTCATTGATTGTAATGATACCACTAGTCAGAAAGGTGTCTTTACCTTTGGACTGCGCCGTAGGTTGGAGGCAAAGAACATTGCCTATAAAATCACGAACCTGAACTCCAGTGATGGCATGTTCTACAGTTCTTTCAGTCCCACCAAACGGAATATGGTGATACTGAACACGGGACGCTCCAAGGAGCTCAATGCCGCTATGGCAAAGCTCAATGGTCTGCGTCTGGCACATCCCGAACTGCGAATCAGTGTGTTTGGCTATACCGAATGGATGCTCTATACCCGTCATCAGTTGGAGAACTTCTATAAGTTTGATACTTATATTCCTGCTCCCTTCTATACCGATCTGTCGTCTCCACGCACAGAACGTATCATGCAGAAGTATCGCTGGAACTTCCATTGTGACATGATGCCCAATGCGTTGCCGCGTTTTGCCATCACGGGTTTCGACCATGCGTATTTCCTGCTGAAAGGTATTCATATCTATGGCAAGAACTTCACGGGTGGATCGGGAATGGTAGGCTATACCCCTATCCAGACCCCTCTTCATTTCGAGCGGATAGGTAATGGCGGTCTGAAGAACCGTAGCATGTTCTTCGTTCATTATATGCCGGAGCGCAAAACAGAAACGATCAAGTTCTAAGAGATGAGAAGACTTTTACTGTTTTACCTTTTCGCCTTTATACCTTTCTTCGTGAGGGCACAGGTAGGTGAGTATCGCACCGACTTTGCCGTAGGTGTGAATGGCGGTTATATATTAAGTAATGTTAGTTTTACCCCTGATGTCCCGCAGAACATGCAGGGGGGCATGACGGCAGGTGTCACGTTCCGTTATACCTGTGAGAGATATTTCAAGAGTATCTGTTCCATCGTCGCCGAGGTGAATATCGCACAGGTGGGCTGGAAGGAGAAAATACAAGGACTCGAAAACCAACCATTGTACTATGAGGGGGATGATGTCGCCTTGCATTATGAGCGAAAGATGACGTATCTGCAGATCCCGCTTTTTGCCCGACTGGGATGGGGTAGGGAGCGTAAGGGGCTGCAGGGCTTCTTCCAAGTAGGTCCTCAGATGGGTATCTTCCTGAGTGAGTCGACGAATACGAATCTGATACCAGGTATACAACCGACAGAGCCTCGCAGCTCAAATATCGTGGCACAGGAGACGATGCCTGTCGAGAAGAAATTCGACTATGGTATTGCCGGTGGTGCCGGTATTGAGTTTTCCGTACCCAAGGTGGGGCATTTCATGCTGGAGGGTCGTTATTACTATGGATTGGGCAATATCTACGGCAATTCGAAGAGTGACTATTTCGGCAAGTCTAATTTCGGACAGATCGTCATCAAGGCGACTTACCTCTTCGATATCATCAAGACTAAAAACGATAAAATTAAATAAATTATGTTTGAAGGACAGCCAAAAGGTTTATTCGCACTGGCTCTCGCCAATACAGGAGAGCGCTTCGGTTATTATACGATGCTTGCAGTGTTCGCATTATTTCTGAGGGCAAACTATGGATTGTCACCAGCTCTTGCAGGTACTATCTATAGTGCTTTCCTCATGTTTGTGTATTTCTTTCCGTTATTCGGTGGTATGCTCGCCGACAAGTTTGGCTTCGGACGGATGGTGACCACGGGTATCATCATCATGTTCGCAGGTTATGTGTTGCTGAGTGTTCCCTTGGGAGGCGATACCTTTGCCCTCATAGTCATGCTTGCTGCCCTGTTGCTGATAGGTTTTGGCACAGGACTCTTCAAAGGAAACCTGCAGGTGATGGTCGGTGATCTTTATAACGATCCGCAATATAAGGACCAGCGTGATGCCGGCTTCTCCATCTTCTATATGGCAATCAATATCGGTGCGTTATTCGCACCTACCGCTGCTATTAAAATTAAGGAATATGCGGAGACAACGTTGGGTTACTCCAGTAATGATGCCTACCACTTCTCCTTTGCCGTCGCTTGTGCGTCACTGATCCTGTCTATCGCCATCTATTATCTCTTCCGTTCTACCTTCCGTCATACGGAGGGAGGTGGGAAAAAGACTGCCACTGCTTCTGCTGCTCCTGTAGAGGAACTCTCAAAGGAGGAGACGAAACAGCGTATCGTTGCCTTGTGTCTCGTCTTTGCTGTGGTGATCTTCTTCTGGATGGCTTTCCATCAGAACGGTTTGTCGTTGACATACTTCGCTGATGAGTTCACGGCAAAGTCTGCCTCTGGTATACAGGCAATGTGTTTTGACGTATGGAACCTTGTTGCTGTCATCTTCATCGTCTATGCGTTGTTCTCCATAGTACAGTCGAGGAATCCTAAGACACGCCTGATCTCTATCGTCGTCGTTGCCCTTGCGGTGGCATACCTTTGTTGGCAGTATGGAAAGACAGGAACAGTCCCTGTCTCTGCTCCAATCTTCCAGCAGTTCAACCCCTTCTATGTGGTAGCCCTGACACCGGTATCTATGGCGATCTTCGGTGCTTTGGCTGCCAAGGGTAAGGAGCCTTCTGCTCCCCGTAAGATAGCATATGGTATGATTGTCGCTGCAGTCGCCTACGCCTTGATGGCATTTGGTTCCTTTGGACTGCCAATGCCTCAGACGGAGATAGGTGCTGATGGCAATCCTGTCGCAGTGCATGTCGCTGATGTGACACCTGACCTGCTGATTTCTGTTTATCTCATCTTGACCTTCGGCGAGTTACTGTTGTCACCGATGGGTATCTCTTTCGTGTCAAAGGTAGCTCCTCCCAAATACAAGGGTATGATGATGGGTGGCTGGTTCGTTGCCACAGCCATTGGTAACCAGCTTGTGGTAGTTGGTGGCTTGCTGTGGGGGGCTGTCCCTCTCTGGCTCTGTTGGAGTGTGTTCCTTGCCGTCTGCCTCATTGCTGCTGTCTTCATGTTTGTCATGATGAAGCGCTTGGAGAAGGTGTGCTGATAAATTAATAATTAGAAATTAGGAATTAGGAATGGGGAATACGTTGTTAAAAGTGATCCTCATTCCTTATTTTCTATTCGTCATTTCTCTTTTGTCAGCACAGACGCTGACACTCGTAGAACTGAATTGCGAGAATCTTTTTGATTGTCGTCATGATACGTTGAAGCAGGATACTGAGTGGTTGCCTGCTTCAACGCGTCATTGGACACCTTCGCGTTATTGGCGTAAGATGAACAATATCGGACAGACCATCCTCTCCTGTCAGGAGGAGGGTGTTCCTGATCTCGTCGCTCTGGTGGAGGTGGAGAATGACTCGGTGCTCTTCGCCCTGACCCGTAAGTCATTGCTGAGGAATGCGGGATATCAGTACTTGATGACAGAGTCACCTGATGAGCGTGGCATTGATGTTGCCCTGTTATATCAGCCTTTTACGTTTCGTCCTCTGTGTTACGACTATCTGGATGTCAAACCTTTGGAAGGGATGCGTCCTACCCGTGATATCCTTTATGTCATGGGGGAGACACTTCATGGTGATACCTTGCATGTCTTCGTTGTCCATGCTCCTAGCCGGTATGGTGGTGAGAAGGCGACACGCCCCAACCGCCAGTTGGTGGCTGACAGACTGATACAGGCGATAGACAGGTTGTCTCCTGAGGCGAAGGTCATCGTGGCGGGTGATTTTAACGATGATGCTGATTCACCTGCCTTGCGTTTTCTGGAGAGTCACGCGCTGAAGAATGTCACCCGTGAGGCAAAGGGTACACATGGCGCCAAGGCGACTTATCGTTATCAGGGCGAGTGGGGGAGTATAGATCATGTCTTCGTCAGTCCGGCGTTACTCGACTGTGTTGAGCAAGCATATATCAACGATGCCCCATTCTTGTTGGAGGAGGATC
>ERZ809504.42-NODE-42-length-19440-cov-6.857416_pt1 | contig 19440 bp, 13 predicted proteins | sample MGYA00521273_ERZ809504 | MGnify/ENA primary metagenome ERZ809504 (study PRJEB31581, sample SAMEA3312979) | metagenome | study: EMG produced TPA metagenomics assembly of the PRJEB8939 data set (Metagenomic analyses of Rumen microbiomes reveals...
CAATCGCCGCCGCGTGAACAAGCATGGTTTCCGCGAGCGTATGGCAACAAAGAATGGTCGTCGTGTATTGGCTTCCCGCCGTGCGAAAGGTCGCAAGAAGTTGACTGTTTCTGACGAGCATCACGGAAAGTAATCTCCGTTTTTAAAGGAGTAAATGGAAGAAATGTCGGGAGTGACCGTAAGGTTATCTCTCGATTTTTTTTTGTTGATTATTTGGCATTGTCGATTATTCTTTGTATTTTTGCCGTTTAGAACGTGAAGATTATAATATGTAATAATGAACGTGAAGGAAATTTGGAAAAAGATAGCCAGCCAATATGTGCTTCTCAACCTGTTTGCCATGGCAGTCGTTGTCGTGCTGTTCTGTGTCGGTGTGAAGTATGGACTGGATATATATACCCATCATGGCGAGGGAATTGATGTCCCGGAGTTGAAAGGGATGACTTATCATAAGGCGCGGCTACTATTAGAAGAGGAAGGGTTGAATATCGTGGTCAGCGATTCTGGTTTCCAAAAGACATTACCTGCAGACTGTATTCTTGCTCAGACACCAGGGGTTGGTACGAAGGTCAAGTCCGGTCATACTATTTACGTGACAGTCAACTCCCCGTCGTCGCCTACCTTTGCGATACCTGATATCGTTGATAACTCTAGCTATCGTGAGGCAGAGGCAAAATTGATGGCGATGGGATTCCGTTTGACAGAGCCTCAGAGAGTTGTAGGTGAGAAAGACTGGGTCTATGGTATTGTCTGTCGTGGCAGAAGAGTGTCAAACGGTGACCGTGTCCCCATAGACTTTCCTTTGACGTTGCTGATAGGAACAGGCTCGTATGATGAGGATGATGCGGCATTAGATGAATATGTGGATCCCACCTATGAGGCAGATCCGACAGAGGGCATTCATGAGGTCCATGAGGGTAATCCAGCCAGCGAGGTGGATGATTTTGTAGAAGTTACGGCACCATGATAGAGGAGTTGGATGAAATCACCTTGATGGAGGATGACGAGGGACAGGATAACCTGTATGAGCACCTTCGGATGGAGGTGGATCGTGGTCAGCAAGCCGTTCGCATTGACAAATATATGTCGGAGCATGTGCAGCATTCTTCCCGCAATCGCATTCAAAAAGCGGCAGACGCTGGGTTCATCCAGGTCAATGGTAAGCCCGTCAAGAGTAATTATAAGGTTCGACCAGGGGATGTGATAACCTTAATGCTCGATCGTCCCCATTATGATACGACGATAGAGCCGGAGGATATTCCGTTAGAGATTGTCTATGAAGACGATCAGTTGATGGTCATCAACAAACCTGCAGGGATGGTGGTGCATCCTGGTTGTGGCAACTTCCACGGAACATTAGTCAATGCCGTAGCATGGCATCTGCGAGATCTGCCAACTTATGATCCCAATGACCCGTCCGTGGGACTGGTACATCGTATCGATAAGGATACCAGCGGACTATTGGTAATAGCCAAGACACCAGAGGCGAAGACAGAATTAGGAGCACAATTCTTCAATCATGATACGCACCGCAGCTATCACGCCTTGGTCTGGGGAAACTTCTCAGAAGACACCGGACGTATTGAGGGGAATATCGGACGTGATCCTAAAGACCGCCTTCGGATGGCAGTATTCCCCCCAGGGACAGAGGTCGGCAAGAGTGCCATTACCCATTATAAGGTGTTGGAGCGTTATGGTTATGTGACCTTGGTGGAGTGTCGTTTGGAGACTGGACGGACTCATCAGATTCGAGCCCATATGAAACATATTGGGCATCCGCTCTTCGGTGATGAACGCTATGGGGGGACAGAGATTCTGCGAGGTGAACGTACTGCCTCCTATAAGGCGTATATCCAGAACTGCCTCAAACTCTGTAACCGTCAGGCACTGCATGCCAAGACGTTAGGCTTTGTCCATCCCGTTACTGGTGAACAGATGGATTTTACCTCTGAACTTGCCGAGGACATGGCGGCACTTATTGAGAAATGGCGGCACTATAGTCGTATAATATCGTAATCTCGACATATCGAGATGTCGAAATATCGTAATATCGAAATATTGAAAAAAGAAAATAATATGAAGAATTTAAAACGTGTGATAGCCATCGTCTGTGGTGGTGACTCTTCTGAGCATGATGTGTCATTGCGCTCTGCCCAAGGTCTGTATTCGTTCTTTGACAAAGAGCGATATGATGTGTATATTGTGGATGTGAAGGGACAAGACTGGTTTGTGGAACTGCATGACGGTACAACGGAAAGAATCGACCGTAACGACTTTTCGTTTATTGAGGATGGAAAGGCAAAACGTTTTGACTATGCCTATATCACCATTCATGGTACTCCTGGTGAGAATGGTGTCATGCAAGGCTATTTCGATTTGGTAGGTGTTCCATATAGCACCAGTGGTGTCTTAGTGGAGGCAATCACGTTTGATAAGTTTGTCCTTAATCAGTATCTGCGTGCCTATGGTATCCTTGTGGCAGACTCGTTGCTGATTCGCAAGGGCTATGAGGAACTCGTGAGTGATGATGAGATAGAACAGCGTATCGGTATGCCTTGTTTTGTCAAACCTGCCACTGATGGCTCATCTTTCGGTGTATCAAAAGTGAAGAATGCCGATCAACTCGCCCCTGCCATCCGTAAGGCAATGATGGAAAGCTCCGAGGTGATGGTGGAGCAGTATCTGAAAGGTACAGAAATAACCATGGGTATCTATAAGACAAAAGAAAAGGCTGTTCCTTTCCCCATTACGGAGGTTGTCACTTCGAATGAGTTCTTCGACTATGATGCGAAGTACAATGGGCAGGTGAAGGAAATTACACCAGCACGCATTAGTGAAAGCTTGACACGCCGGGTTAGCGAGATAACTAGTCATATCTATGACATCCTGCATTGTAATGGCATTATCCGTATTGATTATATCATCTCTCCGGAAGGTAAGATATACATGCTGGAGGTGAACACTACTCCGGGCATGACTCCTACCAGTTTCATACCTCAGCAGGTAAAAGCCGCAGGACTCACTATGACGGAAGTGCTGACGGATATTGTGGAGAACCAGTTTTCTTAGTTTAGAGTGTATAGTAGATAGTTTGCTGCCGCCATGGATAGGAAGGAGTTTGATGAGATTCGCCCATACGAAAGAGGGGAGATGAAGCAAGCATTTGAGGAACTGATAAACGATCGTCAGTTCTCGTTGTTGCTGAAGGGGTTTGTGCCTTGGTTGCCGAAGGCTGTTCGCAACGGACTATTGCGCCTTGCCTTCATCGGGGTGAAGACACCGTTGGATTTCCAACTTCGATTCATGAAACCTGTCGTCTGGCATTTCGTCCGTAAATATACGGATGGACTCAGTTTCGAAGACTCTAATATCAACTCTCATCTAAACGAACGTTATACGTTTGTCTCCAACCATCGTGATATTGTTCTTGACTCTGCTTTTCTGGATGTGTCGCTCAATAAGAAGGGTTATCCGACTACGGTGGAGATTGGTATTGGAGATAATTTGTTGATTTATCCTTGGATTAAACGACTGGTTCGCATGAACAAGGCTTTTACTGTCCGTCGTGGACTGACTGCCCATGAGATGATGCGTAGCAGTCAGTTGATGAGTAGCTATATCCATTATGCCGTAACACAGAAAAAGGAAAATATATGGATTGCCCAGCGAGAAGGAAGGGCAAAGGACTCTGATGACCGTACCCAGGAGTCGGTATTGAAAATGCTTGCCATGGGAGGCGACTTAAAAGAACTCAACATCGTGCCTTTGACCATCAGTTATGAGTTTGATCCATGTGACTATCTGAAGGCACAGGAGTTCCAGCAGAAAAGGGACAATCCTAACTTCAAGAAGAGTAAACAGGATGACCTCGATAATATGAAGACGGGTATTTTCGGTTATAAGGGCAGGGTACATTATCAGTGTGGTACTCCAATCAATGAATGGATTGATGAATTACGGGACCTTCCCAAGAATGAGTTCTTCAAGGCTGTTGCCCAGCGTATGGATCTGGAGATCCATCGCCACTACAGCCTCTATCCCTGTAACTATATCGCATTGGATCTTCTTGAGAATGCTGGTGTTTCTAGTAGTACTGGTTCTCCTGGAAAAACTAGTTTCGCTAGTCATTACACTCCCTCTGATGTCACACGCTTTGAGGAATACCTCTCCGCACAACTGGCGAAAATCAAAATCCCCAATAAGGATGAGGCGTTTCTGCGTGAGCGGATGCTGACCATGTATGCCAACCCCTTACGGAACTTTTTAAAAGCAAAAGAGTAAAAAGAAAAAACGATGAGTATTAGGAAACATATCATAAAATGGATGGCAATGACTGCCTTACCTTTTTACTTTTTTATTTTTTTACTCCTTTCCTGTACGACCGACAGTTATGACAAAGGACAAGGTAAGTATTCATTGATGCAGGCAGAACTGGTTGATCTCTCCATCAATAGCGAAAAAGAAGCGACAGCTTTCACGTTAGATGACGGCAACCGTTTCACACTGACTCCCTATGCCACTGCAAAATGGATAGAGACGGCAGATACTACCTATCGTGCTGTCCTTTATTATAATCAGGTCAGCGAGACAACTGCGGAGCCTGTCTCCCTTGGTGCTGTTCCTACATTGCGTGCCGTTAAGCATTGGCAGTTGAGACAACAACCCGAAGATCCGATAGGAATAGAGAGTGCCTGGCTAAGTAAGAATAGGAAATACCTGAATCTTGGACTTTTGCTCAAGACAGGACAAGCAGACGATAATGACGGCACACAGAAGGTTGCACTTGCCCAAGACACCATCCGTCATAATGATGACCAGACATGTACGGCTGTTTTTCGGTTACTTCACGACCAGTGTGGTGTCCCCCAATATTATACCAGTCGTCGTTTTATCAGTATACTTCTTCCTGATACTGTTAAACTCGATACGATTTGTTTGACCATCCCTACCTATGATGGTCAGTTGGAACGTGTCTTCCTTCCATAAACCAAGATAATATTATAAAAGGTACGCGCGAAAGATACTTTCGTGCTATTTACGCAAATTGTCAAATTTACACTTATTGGCTAAAAAGTGTTGAAATCGTTAATAAAACTACTGGAAAACAGCAAAAAAGCAAAATAGTATCAAAATTTGTCAAATAAAGATAGCTTCATTTCGTAACAAAGTTTTATTTTTGCACCGTGAAAAAACCATTCACGTAAGACCGTATAACTACTATTAATATAATATTTAAAATTGAAACCATAACTAGTATAACAAAGTAATTAGCATTCTGCCATTGCGGGTCCCAGGGGCTTGGCGTGGAAGGGGATTTCTAATCTCCACTCAAATAACCTAAAAATGTATTTATTCAAATCAATCTAAGAAAAATACCTAAGTATGAATCAAAAAATCAGAAAGACTGCGCTGCTGATGGGTGCATGCTCTCTTATGAGTATGTACTCACCTGTAATGGCCGCTAATCCCGATGCTTCGGTGGAGGCTGTTCAGCAGACAACGAAGAAGGTCACGGGTACCATTAGTGACTCTCAGGGTCCCGTGATTGGTGCAAGTGTTGTTGAAAAGGGAACCACCAATGGAACGGTGACCGATTTCGACGGTAACTTTACGCTTAACGTGAAGCCAGGTGCTACTTTGGTAGTCTCCTACATCGGCTACACTACTCAGGAAATTGCCGTAGGCAATCAAGCAAACTTTAACATCACCTTGAAAGAGGACAATGCCCTCTTGGACGAGGTGGTCGTCGTAGGTTACGGTGTCCAGAAGAAAAAGCTGGTCACTGGTGCTACCGTTCAGGTAAAAGGTGAGGACATCGCCAAGTTGAATACCACTAACGCACTGACCGCTATGCAGGCAAGCTCTCCTGGTGTGAACATCACCCAGAGCTCTTCTCAGCCTGGTAAGGGTTTCAAGGTAAACATCCGTGGTGTCGGTACGATTGGTGAGTCTTCTCCATTGTTGATTATCGATGGTATCAATGCTGGTACCGCAGACGATGGTCTGAATGGTCTGAATCCTAACGATATTGAGAGCATCGACGTGCTGAAGGATGCTGCTTCCGCAGCCATCTATGGTGCTCGTGCAGCCAACGGTGTTATCCTGGTAACCACCAAGCAAGGTAAGGAAGGCAAGCTGTCTATTCAATATGATGGTTTCGTAGGCTGGTCAAATGCCTATAAGGTTCCTGGACTTCTTTCAGCACAGGACTATATGAGAGTTGTCAATGAGACAAACTTCAATACCTATGGAACAGCAACAAACTGGGGCGCAATTGTTCCTGCAAATATTCTCTCACAGGTTGAGAACGGATGGACAGGTACCGACTGGTTCAAGGAGTATGAGAATAAGAATGCCCTCCAGTTCAGCCATGCAGTAACACTGAGTGGTGGTTCTGAGCGTTCAAAGTTCTCTATGAGCTTGAACTATAGCTCTAACGAGGGTATCATGGGTGGAGACAATGCCTCCAGCTATAAACGTTATGGTGGTCGTATCAACTCAGAGCATATTGTTCTGAAAGGTAAGGACCTGATCGGTGAGGAACATGCACTGCTGACTGTCGGTGAGAACGTTTCTTATTGGTATCATAAGAGTCACGACCTGCCCGAAGGTAACGGTTATTGGAACATTATGCAGGCAGCGTATACAGCATCTCCATTGGTAAAGCCATATAATGAAGATGGTTCTTTGGCAAGTTATGCTGCAAACCACGCTGGCTATAGTGATATGATTTATAGTAACCCATTGAATCATTTCATGAATGGTGGTTTCAACTCTCTCAATAAGAGCCGTGATTTCGGTTTTGGTGCTACCATCTACTGGATTGTGGAGCCTATCAAGAACTTAAAATATCGTGGACAGTTTAATACCGGTTTCAGTGGTAGTAACTATCGCGGTGTGTCTCTGCCATATAGCGCAAGCCAGACATCTGCAAGTGGTAACTACGAGATGTCCATGAATGAGAGCGAGAGCTCTAGTTTCACGATTGAGAATACGTTGTCATATGTTCTTCCTAAACTGGGTAAGCATAATATCGATGTGTTGGTAGGTCAGTCCTTCGAGCGTTCCAACTGGAACACATATATGAATATGGCATTCAAAGTTGCTGAGGCAGATTTGAACTCTATGGTATTGAATGGTTGGGATTATAATATTCCTTCCAACTATGATCGTACAACCATGTCAAGTCATTCTGGTTATGATAATCCAAGACTGGGAAGCATCGCTTCTTTCTTCGGTCGTATTAACTGGAACTATGATGAGAAGTATATGTTGACGGCTATTCTCCGTACCGATGGTAGCTCTAACTTCGCCAAAGGTCACCGCTGGGGTACCTTCCCCTCTGTATCCGCAGGTTGGGTGATTACCAATGAGCCTTTCATGGCAAAGACAAGTAAATGGTTGGACTTCTTGAAGATTCGTGCTTCTTGGGGTCAGAATGGTAACTGTAAAATAAATAACTTCTACTATCTGTCAAATATCGGTTTCTCTCCTACAGATTATCCTGACTATGGTTACAAGTTCTCTAGCGATATAAACACTAGTGTAAACAATACTGGTAGCTATGTAACTGGTGCATATGCCAAGAACGTACCTAATGAGGATGTTACTTGGGAGACCTCTGAGCAGTGGGACCTCGGTCTTGACGCTCGTTTCCTGAACGGTCGTTTGGGCTTGAACTTCGACTGGTATGTGAAGAAAACCAAGGACTGGTTGGTACAGGCTCCTATGAACGAGGTGCTTGGTTATGAGGAACCCGCTATGATCAATGGTGGTGATGTGAAGAACACTGGTGTTGAGATTGCTCTCTCTTGGCGTGACAAGATTGGTAAGGACTTCAATTACCATGCAAATGTAAACATTGCTACTAATAAGAATAAGGTAACACGCCTTGCAGCAGCAGGCGGTAAGATTGGTACAGATGTCTCAAGTGCATTGTTCCAGAACTCTTCATACGTTTCATTGGTAGAAGAGGGACATCCTATCGGTTTCTTCTATGGAATGTCTTATAGTGGTATCTGGCAGAACCAAGCTCAGATTGATGCAGCCCGTGCTAATGGACAGGCTGTACTCGACGGTGCTGTTCCTGGTGATCCTATCTGGGTTGATTATGACAAGGATGGTACCATCAATTATGACAAGGATCGTCATGAGATTGGTCAGCCTCATCCTACAATGACCCTCGGTGTTACCCTTGGCTTTGACTGGAGAGGCTTTGACTTTGGTGTTACTGGTTCTGGTGCATTTGGTCATAAGATCATGCAGGCTTATCGTACAGCCCTGCTTGCAAACCAATATCAGCAGTACACAACAGATGTATATGATCGTTGGCATGGTGAAGGTACCAGCAATACACAGCCTCGCCTGACGGTTGGTTCTGTTGCGGATCAGTGGGTTTCTACCCGTTATATGCATAAAGGTGACTACTTCAAGATTCAGAATATTACATTGGGTTATGACTTCTGCAAGCTTTGGAAGTCTTCTCCATTCCAGCAGTTGCGTCTCTATGTGCAGGCTCAGAACCTTGCAACCATTACTGGTTACAGTGGCGTAGATCCTGAATGTGGTGCTAATGGTGGTGGTGATAATGCTAACTGGGTACGTGGTATCGATGTAGGTTTGTATCCAACAGCACGTACATGGATTGTCGGTGCAAGCATTAAGTTCTAATTCAAAACATAAATAAGAATAGAAGAATATGAAAAAGATATTTTTAATGGCAATCGCAGCCGTCTTCGCACTTGCTTCTTGTGATGGTCAGCTCGATTCCTCCAATTATACAGAGGCAAACACTGGTAACTTCCCAGCATCAGCTGCTGACTTGAACGCGGAGTTGGCTGCTTTGTATGGTGTGATGAACCAGTTCAGTATTGATCCTCTACAGACACCTTGGTTTGTCAGTCATATTATGTCTGACGATGCCAATGGCGCAGGTGGTACTGGTGACGTAGAGTCACACGCTATCGGTCACTTGATGGCTAATAAGGAGTCTCTTCTTGACAATGCCTGGCACTGCACATTTGTTGGTATTGCTCGTGCCAATGCTATTATCTATGCTGTTGACGCTTTTGACTGGACAGGTCAGGAGACTACCCGTAACCAGTTGTTGGGTGAGGCATACTTCATGCGTGGTCTGTTCTATCTCTGGGGAACTCAGTTCTGGGGAAATATTCCAGCCTACTGGGCATCAGCAGCTCCAGACCCATGTCCACAACAGGATGCTGAGACAGTGATATTCCCACATATCCTTGCAGACTTTGTCTCTGCGGCTAATCTGATGACTCATGGATACACCACTCGTGGTGACGGTCACGCTACTAAGGGTGCCGCAGAGGGTTATCTGGCTCGTGCCTATATGTTCTATGAGGGTTTCTACAAGAAAAAGGGTGAGCTTGCTACAGCAACTCTTGAGGATGTGGAACTTCCAGATCAGGAAGGTGTAACGGGCGCTTTGACAAAGGCACAGGTTGTAAGCTACCTGGAGGATGCTATTAACAATGGTGGTTACAGCCTTGTAGATGACTTCCGTCGTTTGTGGCAGTACACCAACGAGTTGTCTGCTCCAGACTATCCTTATGTCGCTGACCTTGCTGCTGCTGGCAAGTACTGGGCTGGTAATGGTAATGAGGAAGAGATGTTCCAAGTGCAGTATGTGAATCTTGGTAACTGGACGACAGGAGCTGCTATTGGTATGGGATTCTGTAACCAGGTGGCATTGTACAGCGGTCTGCGTTGTGACGACAATGGTGCTGGTGTCTCTAATGGTAATGCTCCCTCTGTTCCTTTCGGACAAGGTTGGGGACAGGGTACTATCAATGCCAATTTGTGGGATGACTGGGCAGACAGTGACCCACGTAAGAAAGCAACCATCCTTGACGCACCGGCAGAGTTGGGCGAGGGTACAGGTTTTGTATTCACAACTTCTTGCTCTGAGGATGCCGGTTATTACAATAAGAAATGGATTACCGTTACATGTGCTCGGTCAACATTTGACACGAATACAGATGCTTATACATGGTGGGGCGTTTATCGTAAGGAGAAAGTAGGTGTTGCCAACAATAATGGTAACTCTTTCCAGGGTGACCACTTTAATGACATCATCCTGCTCCGTCTTGCGGATGTGATGCTGATGCACTCTGAGTTGACAGGTACTGCTACTCAGATGAACAAAGTACAGGCTCGTGCTGGTGTTGCACAAACCGGTTATTCATGGGCAAACATCAAGAATGAGCGTCGATGGGAGCTTGCCGGTGAGGGTATTCGTTTCAATGACTTACGTCGTTGGTCTGGTAAAGATGGTGGTGAGAGTTGTGAGGCTGCTAAAGCTCTGCAGCGTCAGGAAGGCTCTCGCGTAAACTATACCGGTAGATGGACCACTATGCACCATGCTTCTTCTTCTTGGGCAAAACGCTATGCTGCTACCAATGGATTCCTGCAGATACCTCCTGCACAGATCTCAATTACCAACGATGAGGAAGTGTTGAAGCAGAATGCTGGATGGGGTGCTGATGTCGCAGATGCTAATATGAGCGGTACACCTGTTTATTAATCGATAAAACTAAAAGAGAATAACAATATGAAAAAAACAATATTATTGTTCGCAGTAGCACTTGGATTGCTCACAGCTTGTAATCCTAATAAGGAAGAAGGCAGCATGGGAGTAACTACTATCAGTGCAGACCAACTGCTGGCTAACTCAACCTTTGAGCAGTATTCTGATGCTGCTTGCACAGTACCTGCTGCAGATGGTAACTTTATCAAGTTTAACTGTCCGACTGTACAGGCTCTGACCATCTTCTACCTGAAAGCTGATGGTAGTGAGCAGGTCTTGTCAAGTGGTAAGTCTGGTGGTGTATTCAATTTCACTCCAAAACGTGGTTCAGACCCATTGCAGACTGTTTATTTCCGCTATGTTAATCAAAATGGTGAAGAGGTTGTCGCCTCCAAGGAATTCACTCTTCTGGTAGCTGCAGACCTTGCCCCGGAGATTAAGTATCTGGCAAGTAACCAAGGCATAAAAAAATGGAAGTGGGATCTTTCAATGAATGGACAGTGCTGGGGTAATATGGCTTATGCTATGGGCAATGGTGAAAACTTTGCCGAAAAAGGTGCTGATCAGTGGTGGGGTTGTACCCCAGACATGCTTTGGTCGAAAGAGGAAGGCGGTCAGTATGGACATACTGATGGTGATGATTCAAAAGCTGGCGAAGGCGACTTTAACGCTTACATGACCTTTAACGAGGACGGAGACATTGCCACCTATGATGCTACAGGAAAAGTTCTTCGTTCTGGTACGTATAAGGTTCTTAACTATGACGGCAGTCGTCATGAGGTTGGTGGTAACCCATGGGATCTTGGTAAATTGTCTACATCTGAACCAGTCATTATGTATCCTTACATGATCAACGGTAATGGTACAACGGTTACAGACTTTGAGATCTTAGGTCTTAATGACGACCAGTTAGTATTGGTCTATCCTGGAAATGCATCAGCTGGTTCATGGTCAGAGGCTACCTTCTGGCGTTTTATCGCTGTGGAGAACGAGGATCTGATCTCTAAGGATTGGACGTGGGATCTTTCAATGAACGAACAGTGCTGGGGTAATTTTGCTTATGCTATGGGCAATGGTCAGGATTTTGCCGAAACTGGTGCTAACCAGTGGTGGGGTTGTACCCCAGACCTTCTTTGGTCGAAAGAGGAAGGCGGTCAGTATGGTCATACAGATGGTGACGACTCCAAGGCAGGCGAAGGCGATTCTAATGCCTATATGACGCTTGACGATAGTGGTAAGATTACTACTTATGATGCTAATGGAACAGCATTGCGTTCTGCAAATTACACATTAGAATTATTTGGTACTCGTGCGGATGTTGGAGGCAATCCATGGAATATTGGTACTTTAACTACAACAGCTCCTGCAGTGATGTACCCATATATGATTAATGGTAATGGTACAACAGTTACTGAGTTTGAGGTCTTGAATCTTACTGGTACAAGTCTGGTTCTGGTATATCCAGGTAATGCAACTCCTGGTTCATGGTCTGAGGCAACCTTCTGGCGCTTCACCAAGAAAAAGTAATTTAATTCCCTCTATAACATTCCGCCCCGCATCCCAACCCGATGCGGGGCGGTTTCTTCTTACATGTATTTTTTAAAACCCTTGCAATCGTTGTCACCTTGCAAAACTATTTGATTGACAGGTGATTACAGGTGACAAGGGCGAAATATCGTTGCCGCTAGTTGCCGCTAAAGCCAGAAGCAGGCGGCACCTTCGAGCTTGTTCCACCCTATGGAACGTTTTGTTCCATGCCATGGAACACTTTGTTCCCCCCTATGGAACGATGCGTCTCATTCGTTGGGAGGATGCGTTCTATCCGTTGGGACTATGCGTCTCAAACTATGGCACAACTTTTGAGACGGTTTTGTTTTTGTTCAAATAATTTGGTGGGGTCGAAAAGTGTTAGTACCTTTGCAAAGAATATGGCTATACTACTAACGAGATACTGGAAATGGGGGCTCACGATACTGATGGGTATCGGAGTGTTCCTGTTTTGGAGCATAGGCTACCCTCATGCGTTATCGTATCAGGAGCAGTATCAGTTGTTCTTATGGACGACAGACTATTTCTGGGAGCGTTTGAGTATAGCAGGCGGCTTTGCCGACTGGTTGGGAGAGTTCATTGTACAGTTTTATTACTATCCCTGGATCGGTGCGGTCTTGCTCGCCATCCTTTTTGTCGTGATGCAGCGTTTGGCAGTGTGTTTATTACCCTCACGCTGGTATTTGCTGAGTTTCATGCCACCGATACTCCTGTGGTGGCTGATGGGTGATGTCAATGTGTTGTTGTCCCTTCCCGTGGCAGTGACCCTTGCGTTGGCACTCGCCTGTGTTCCGTTAAGGGGCAGGCTCCAATGGGTCGATGTCGTGTTGATTCCTGTAGCATGGTGGCTGACAGGACCCGTCCTGTGGCTGTATGTCATAGTGCGACTGTTGCAGCGAGGATGGCGGAATCTTTGGACGGCAGGCTGGTTGGTGGCTGTTCAGGTGATGGGTTATGCGTGGCTGTTGCCGCAGTGGCCGTTCCAGATGGTGATGACCGGACTGACCTACTATCGTGTCCCCATGCAGTATCCCCATCTTCATGGTTATGAAAGGGATGTCTATGAGTTGATCTGGCAAGACTGTCAGATTCGTCACGAGCAATGGGACAAGATTATTAAACGTGCCGGACAGTATGAGGTCAAGACGACGTTCTGGTCGAACAGTGTGAATCTTGCCCTCTCGCAGAAGCGGTTGCTTGCCGATCGTATGTTTGATTTCTACCAGAGCGGTGATGATGCCCTTATTATGCCGATGAAGCGTGACATGACCAGTAACCTTCCCTCCGCAGAAACCTATTATCGCCTGGGGCTGGTCAACTCGGCACAACGTTATATGTTTGATATCCAGGAGTCTATTTTGAATGGCAAGAAAAGCGGGCGTTGTACCAAACGTATCATTGAGTGTATGTTAGTGAACGGACATTACAAGTCTGCCTTGAAATATATCGACTTGCTGGAGAAGAGCCTGTTCTATCGTGGTTGGGCAAAGGAAGTCCGGCAGATAGTTACTGCTGACGCGAAGACCCGTGAGCAGCGGATCAATGCCCATCCGCAGCTAGGCAGACTTCGTCAGATCCGTTTCAAGGAGGATTTCTTGTATAGTCATTCTGAGAAGGACAAGATCTTCGGATTGTTGTTTATGAACAACCACGATAACAAGATGGCACTCGACTATTTTATCGGAGAGATGTTGTTGCGAGGTAACGTACAGGGAGTCATGCAGTATATGCCATGGGCACAGCAGTATGGCGGCTATCGCATGATGCCGCTTGGTTATCAAGATGCCGTACAGTGTATCCAGAAGCGAGGTGACTTGCCTGGGTCGATGTATGGGGCATATGTAAAACGGATGATGCGGCGATGAGGAGACTTCTTTTGATAGGTTTGGTAGGGCTGGTAGGTTTGGTAGGGCTGGTAGGGTGCCGGCAGGAACCTGCAGATGCTGTTTTGGTGAAGCAGCAGCCAGCAATCTATCCTGACTATATAGGGGTGACAGTACCTGTGGATATCGCACCATTGAACTTCAATGTCATCGGGGAGGGTATCGACAGGGTCGATGCACAGGTGACTGGTAGCAAGGGTGGTTCTTTGCATGCTAACGGAGAATATGCCGATTTTGACATTGACGAGTGGCATGCGCTGACGGAGCAGAACAAGGGTGGCGAGTTGAAGGTCACCGTCTGTGTCCGTAAGGACGGCAAGTGGTTACAATACCAGGACTTCAAGATCTTGGTGAGTCCCTATGCCTTAGACGACTGGGGAGTGACCTACCGTCGTATCGCCCCTGGCTATGAGGTAGGAGGAAATATCGGCATGTATCAGCGTGATATCCATACCTTTGAGGAGTATGCGATGCTGCAGGAGTCAGCGGTACCCAGCAGATGCATGAACTGTCATACGGCAAATCGAACGGATCCCTCCCACCTGACCTTACAGATACGAGGAGAGGGAGGTGGTACGCTGGTGCAGATAGACGGCAAACAACGCTGGTATGATACCAAGACAGACTCGACAAAGGCAGCGGGCTCGTATGCCTATTGGCATCCGTCCGGCAACTACTGCGCCTATGCCACCAATGCCGTCCATCAGGCTTTCTTTGTGGGAAAGGGACAACGTATCGAAGGATATCATAACTTCAGTAATGTCGTGCTGCTCGATGTCCGCAGTGATGAGCTGATCCTTGCCCCGGAGCTGATGACAGAGACAGACCTGGAGATATTCCCAGCCTTCTCGCACGATGGTAAATACCTCTATTACAGTACCTCCAAGAGTTGTCAGGTTCCTGCAGAATTTATGAAGGTGAAGTGTAGTATCTGTCGTATCGACTTTGACGAGACTCAGGGAAGATTCGGACATCAGGTAGATACCCTGTTGAACGGACCCAAAGACGATTGTAGCTACACCTTGGCACGTCCCTCCTACGACGGACGGTGGATGATGTATAATGTGACGAGCCGTAGTAACTTCCCCGTCTTCCAACCAGATGCCGACCTGTGGCTGATGGACTTGAAGACTGGTGAGTCACGTCCTCTGACGGAGGTGAACAGCAAAGATGTGGAGAGCTATCACAACTGGTCGAGTGACAGTCATTGGTTTGTGTTCGCCTCGAAACGGGAGAATGGGATGTTCGCCCAGCTCTTCTTCGCCTCGATAGATGACAAAGGACGGGTGACGAAGCCTTTCCTGTTGCCGCAACGTAACCCCAAGAAGTTCTATCAGGAGCTATTCGATTCGTATAATGTTCCTGATTTTACGAAGACGAAGGTTGATTTTGATGTCCGGGAGGCTATCCGGCAGGTGTTCCGTAACGAGCGTATAAAAGTGAAGATAAAAGAATAATAGATATGAGAAAGTTTTTATTTTTGTGTATGGCTCTTGGAGCCATGATGTTTGTAGGATGTCAGAAAAGTAAGGTCTGCCAGATACATGGTACGGTAGTTGGTGAACAGTATGAGGGCAAGCGTATCTTCTTGGTTCCCTTCAGTGGTCCTGCCACAGCCGAGACCGTTGACAGTATTGAGATCAAGGATGGTAAGTTCGAGTTTACTCCTGACTCCATGCAGATGTATAAGATCCTGCTGGACTATCATTACCGCTTCGGAACGCAGCCTCTGATCGTTGTCGCTGAGCCGGGAGATATTATGGTGACGATAGACACGATTAGCAGTGCGGTAGGTACGCCTCAGAATGATTCCTTGCAAGTTTGGAAGGAGCTGACAGAGAAGCACCAACGCGAATATGGTGCCTTGATGCGGTTGGTGAATGCCAAGGTCAAGCAGAATGACACCATCGAGGCTGCCAAAGTCAAGGAGCAGGCGCAGAAGATACATGTCGCTTATAAGAACAGAACACGTGCTATGGCAGCCAATATGGAAGGAACGATTCTGGGAAGTTTCCTGAAAGGGATGTTCCCACGTACCTACCAACGGAAGATGCCAGATGGTACAACCATAGAGATAGATGCAGATACCAATGAGCCTGTTAAGTAAATATTGGAAGATAGGGACGACACTGTTGTTCGGGGTGGTCGTCTTCTTATACTGGTGGCTTGTCTGTCCGGTGATGCTGTCGTATCAGGAACAGTATCAGATGTTTCTGATGGACGGTGACTATGTGTGGCAGTTGCTGTCTGTCCCTGACGGCTTTGCACATTGTGTGGGGGAGTTTCTAACCCAGTTCTATGTCAACCATGCGCTGGGTGCCCTGGTGCTTGCTGTCGTTTTTGTGATGATCCAGCGACTGGTATGGCGGTTGATGGCGGCAGTCTGTGAAACGGCAGGTGGACATTACGTCCTTAGTTTCATACCTGTCCTGTCCCTGTGGTTGATGCTGGGTGACGAGAGTGTGCTGTTGACATTCGCTATTGCCCTGATACTCGCCTTGGCGACGATGTGGGTATATGAAATGACAGGGAAACGGTTTCGTACATACCTCATTATAATATTAATACCAGTCCTTTACTGGCTTGCGGGACCTGTCGTACTGCTATTTGCCGCATGGGTCGTGATACGCCAGTTCCAGACGATGGACTCAAAATGGACAGGGTTGTTGACAGGTGCGCTTTCAGTCATCTATGCGTTAGCATGTATCTTGGCAAGTTCATGGCTCGTCCCTTATCCTCTGTTCCGTCTGTTCTATGGAATAGACTACTACCGCTTTGTGGAAGTCTATTACCTGATGTTGCTTATCACTATGGTATTGTGTGTGCTGATACCAGTCTCCCTTTATTGGGTACCCTCCTTTAAGAAAATACGATGGGTGGGCTTCGGTGAGGCAATCATTGTCATTGCCGCATTCCTTCTGCTACGCCCCTCCTTCTATGATACCCGAAAGTATGATGCGATGGAATATGACTATCTGGTCCGTTGTCAAGACTGGGATGCTATCATCGCCAAGGCGGACAAGAAGACTCCTGATCTGCCGATGACAGTATGCGCCACTAATCTCGCCCTGGGCATGAAGGGACAGTTAGGGGAACGTCTCTTTGACTATTACCAAAACGGGAGTCAGGGACTGGCTCCGTCATTTGAGCGTAATTTCTCTTCTACCATGCTGACAGGTGAGGTTTATTGGCATTTGGGATTGGTGAATACTGCTCAGCGGCTTGCCTTTGAGATGATGGAGGCGATTCCGGATTATTCCAAGAGTTGTCGTGCCGTCAAGCGACTTGCTGAAACGAGTCTGGTGAATGGACAATACGCTGCGGCACGTAAGTATCTCCAGCTATTGGAGAAGACCCTTGCTTATAGACAATGGGCGCGTCGTACCCTTCCTTTGTTAGACAATGAGAAGGCGATTAACAAGCATCCTGTCTATGGGCGGATGCGACAGCTTCGTCTCAAGGATGATTTCCTGTTCGATGATCATGAATTGAGTAAGATCTTCGGTCAACTGGTGATGCATAACAAACAGAACGGTCTTGCCTTGCAATACCTGCTCGCCGCCCCGCTTCTTGACCGTGACATTAATACGTTTATGAATTATATGGTGTACGTCGACAATCTCCATTTGGGCTATTGCCCACGTAGTTGTCAGGAGGCTGTAGTCTTTGCTTTCGCACAACGCAACCAGCGTCCACCTCAAGGATATGTTAGTGAGATGGTGATGCGTCAATTTAACGATTTTGCCACTATCTATCAAAATGGGGGCAAGGACGCTCCACAGTTAGGACAATATAGAAATACAGCATGGTATTATTTTATGGGAACGAGATGAGGAAGGTTTTATTGATAGGATTGGTAGGCTTGTTAGGGTTGGCTGGTTGCCGGCAGGAACCTACAGATGCTGTTTTGGTGAAGCAGCTGCCAGTAATCTATCCTGACTATATAGGGGTGACAGTACCTGTGGATATCGCACCATTGAACTTCAATGTCATCGGGGAGGGTATCGACAGGGTCGATGCACAGGTGACTGGTAGCAAGGGTGGTTCTTTGCATGCTAACGGAGAATATGCCGATTTTGACATTGACGAGTGGCATGCGCTGACGGAGCAGAACAAGGGTGGCGAGTTGAAGGTCACCGTCTGTGTCCGTAAGGACGGCAAGTGGTTACAATATCAGGACTTCAAGATCTTTGTGAGTCCCTATGCTTTAGAGGAGTGGGGAGTGACCTACCGTCGTATCGCCCCGGGCTATGAGGTATATAGTCACATGGGACTCTACCAGCGTGACTTGTCCAATTTTGACGAGACGACGATCTTCGATAACCGTCGGGTGCCGGCTCAGTGTCTGAACTGCCACATGTCCAACCGGACCGATCCCGGCAGATTCGTGTTTCATGTCCGTGGAAAGCATGGTGCCACGATGATACAGACAGACGGAAAGCGTGAGTGGTTGAAGGCAAGCAACGACTTGTTAGGTGGCTCGATGGTGTATCCTTATTGGCACCCCAGCGGTCAGTATTGTGCGTTCTCTACCAACCAGACCCGTCAAGGATTCCATGTCGTGCAGAATGAGCGTATTGAGGTGAAAGACCTCTCCTCAGATGTGTTTGTTTATGTTCCTACTACCCATGAGATCCTGACGGACACGTTGTTGCAGACTAAGGATTGGATGGAGAACTCTCCAGTGTTCTCTCCTGACGGAAAGACGTTGTATTATATAACCAGTAAGCAACATAGTGACCAAACTCAATACAAAGACGAGAAATACAATCTCTGTAAGATTGCCTTTGACCCCGGGAAAGGAACATTTGGTGACCATGTGGATACCTTGTTTAACGCTGTGGCAATGGGGAAGAGTGTGACATGGCCGCGTCCTTCCTATGATGGCAAGTATATCCTTTTCACCATAATAGACTATGGTTATTTCTCTATCTGGCATGAGGAGAGTGAACAGTGGTTGTTGGATTTGAAGACCGGGGAGGCACGTCCTTTGAAAGAGATCAATAGTCCGAGGGCTGACAGCTACCATAACTGGAATGTCAATTCTCGTTGGATCGTATTTACCAGTCGGCGGGACGATGGGTTGTATTCACGTCTTTATTTTGCTTCTGTCGATGACAAAGGAGAGTTTACCAAGCCGTTCATGTTACCCCAGCGTCATCCGAAGAAATATTACGACGAGAGTGTCTACTCTTTTAATACGCCTGATTTCACTAAACGGAAGGTGGACTTTGATGACCGGGCGGCTTCCTCGGAGGTGATGAGTGACCGACGGGTAGAGACGAAAGTGAAATAAGGCTGCGACAGAGTCGCAACATAGGATACCATAGGGGATAAGAGGCAGGACTTAATGGAAGGGTTCTGCCTCTTGTCTTAGCAGGCGTTCCACATCAACGGCATCGAAGGGAATGTCGCCCTTGGAGAATTCTGGTGCATTGAATGATTTCAAGGTCTCGT
>ERZ809504.43-NODE-43-length-18966-cov-6.577812_pt1 | contig 18966 bp, 10 predicted proteins | sample MGYA00521273_ERZ809504 | MGnify/ENA primary metagenome ERZ809504 (study PRJEB31581, sample SAMEA3312979) | metagenome | study: EMG produced TPA metagenomics assembly of the PRJEB8939 data set (Metagenomic analyses of Rumen microbiomes reveals...
AGCGGCGTGCTGCCTCTTCCTGACGCGGCTGTGAGAAGTTGCTGACACGCTTCAGATAGCCAATGATACGTGTCATATAATCCACGTTCTTGGAATGACAGTGGGGACATTCCTTCAGATAGCGCTTGTCAATATGTCCACAGTCATTACATACCGTATTGGGGATGTTGAACGTGAAGTAGTTACAACCCTCTTGAGCAGCCACCTTCAACAGATGTGCATATTGCTGTTTGCTGAGATGCTCCTCAAGATTCATGTGAAGAGCAGAGCCGCCAGTGAGGTGCTCGATATAAGGTGCGCCATGGAGCTTGAACTTATCGATGATGGTCAACGAGTCGTCCTCTACGACATAGAAATAACTGTTGTAGCAGTCACGTGGTACGAAATATCCGTCCTCACGGTCCCACTTGGCGTGTTTTACACCCACATTCTCAGCAGGAATCATCTCACAGTTGAACATCACCTCCTTTGTGCGATATTGTTTGTTGTATTTCTCGATAAGTCCGAGAATGCCCTGTACGAAGTGCAGGTAGTCATCGTTAGGAGTGATCTTCAGTCCCATGAACTCAGCAGCCTCTACCAGTCCGTTGATACCAATGGTCAGATATTGGCGGTTGATGTTGATATAGCCGGCATCGAAAAGGGGCAGCATGCCATGCTCCTGCAACTCCTTCAGGTTCTCGTTATAAGCCATCTGTACTTTATGGCAGAGATCAATGACGCCACCTAAGTACTCCAGGTAATCTATCTTGTGGTTGACAGCGTACTGGATACAACGGTTAAGGTTGATGGTGAGCACGCTCTTGGATCCCGTTGATACGCCACCTGCACCCAGTGTGTAGCTGAACCCGTTGTCTGTAATTTCATTACGCAGACGACAGCAGGAGCTCAGTGAGTCGGCATTATCACTCATATAGGTGAAGAAAGAATGTCCTTCAGCATACATCTCCGCTGTGAAATCGCCCCATTCCTTATCCAGACACTCACCGTTCTTGTCGGTTAACAGCGCCATGGTCTCTACAGGGAAGGTCAGCAGGGTCTTTGTACGCTCTTGGTTGAACCATTTCATAAAGCGCTTCTGCAACCAGGACAATCCTTCCCAGTCAGGTTTAGAGCCATCGGGGAAGTAGAACTCACCGAAGATGCTCTCAAAGTAGTATTTGTCATAATAGGCTACGTTCCAGAATACTGCCTGATAGTTACGGGCACCAGTCGGTTGGTTCAAGGTATAGACAATCTGCTCGAAATAGTCGGTGATGACCTTGTCGAGTGTACGCTTTTTCAGGCTGAGGTCAGCTTGTTCGTTAGAACGCTTATAATAGTCTTGTCCATATTCCTTGCCTAAGAAATAGTTCATGTACATGAGGAACTCTGGAGTAGCACACGCTCCACTCAGCATACTGGACACCATGAACACCATATTTACGAAACCACCACAAAAGCTCTTCAGGTTGGTAGGAGCTGTGGAGTTACCACCAATGGAAATGGTACCTCCGATGAGCCATGGATACATCGTGATAGAGGCGCAGTAGTTGGCAAGACTCGTCTCGTCGTTCTTATATATAAAATGGTGTGTGAGCTTGTCAATATACTCGTCGGCGAGTTGCTTGCCATACATCTTCTTGATACGGTCAGTCAGCAGACGGCGGTTCAGACGGATGAAGTTGGATTTAGGTAATTCGCCAATCAAAGTTGCAATGTTCTTATGCTCCACGTTAGCATTTGCGTCATACTTTGAACCAGTGGCGGCATTCACAGAATCGCAATATTCAGACAAGAACTGCAACTTGGCAAGTGTCTCACGATCCTCAGAGTGAGCCTGGCGATACAGCATGAAAGACTTTGCCACTTTATAGTAGCCCTCATGCATCAGAGCCTCTTCTACCTGATTCTGAATATCCTCGACAGTAATGTCGTTGTGAATATCTAACCGACTGAGAATCTTAGAGATAGCTCCAAGGTCAGTGGGTTGTTCAACACTGTCGAATGCCTTCAGGATTGCATTCATGATCTTGTCTAATGAGAACTGGTCTTTAGAACCGTCTCGTTTTGTGATGGTAAAGTTTTTAATCTCCATTGTTATATGTATTATCAAGTTTTTAATTACTCTGTGTTCATGGAAAGTTTTCCTTTTTGGACAACTTTTTTAGTTTTTTGATTTGAAAAGTTTCCCGTTTTGGGGAACCGAATTCGGTTGCAAAGGTAATAAATTTCCCGAAAACAATAACTATAGAATATCTAAAAAAATATAAAAAAGAGTGACTTTTATATTTTCCCACTTTTTATTCGTACCTTTGTCCCCGATTTATAAAACATTAGATTTGAAGACATTTGAAGAATTAGGCGTCTGCGAAGAGATTCGCCACGCTATTGAGGAGATGGGTTTTGTACAGCCTATGCCTGTTCAGGAAGAAGTAATCCCTTATTTACTTGGTAACCAGAATGATGTAATCGCCCTTGCCCAGACGGGGACGGGTAAGACGGCAGCATTTGGTATTCCCGTATTACAACGTGTTGACACCTCCCGCAAGGAGACACAGGCACTCATTTTGAGTCCTACACGTGAGCTCTGTCTGCAGATTGCGGACGACTTGCGTGATTTCTCCAAGTACATGGAGGGTATACATATAGAGGCGGTCTATGGTGGTGCCTCTATTGAGCAACAGATTCGCTCTTTACGCAAGGGTGTGCAGATTATCGTGGCAACACCTGGTCGGTTGATAGACCTGATGAATCGTGGGGTTGCCAAATTAGAAGATGTGTATAATGTCGTACTCGACGAGGCAGACGAGATGTTGAATATGGGCTTCTCGGAGAGTATTGACGCTATCTTGGAGGGGGTACCCACAGAGCGTAACACCCTGCTTTTCTCCGCTACGATGAGTAAGGAGATAGAGCGTATCGCCAAAGGTTACCTCCATGACTACAAGGAGATCGTAGTGGGAAGCCGTAACGAGGGTGCTGAGCATGTGAACCATATTTATTATATGGTGAATGCGAAAGACAAGTATCTTGCATTGAAGCGACTAGTAGACTTCTACCCTCGTATTTTTGCGATTATCTTTTGTCGTACGAAGCTTGAGACACAGGAGGTGGCAGACAAGTTGATTCGTGACGGATATAATGCGGAGGCCCTGCATGGAGACCTGAGTCAACAGCAGCGTGACCTCACCATGCAGAAGTTCCGTCAGCATACTGTACAGCTGCTGGTGGCTACCGATGTGGCAGCACGTGGCTTGGATGTTGATGACCTGACACATGTCATCAACTACGGACTGCCTGATGATATCGAGAACTATACCCATCGCTCGGGACGTACGGGACGTGCTGGAAAGAAAGGAACCTCTCTTAGTATCGTGCATTCTCGTGAGAAACATAAGATCCGTAATATTGAGAAAGAGATTGGTAAGGCTTTCGAAGAGGGGAAGATACCCTCTGCTGAGGAGATCTGTAAGAAACAGCTCTATAAGGTGATGGACCAGATTGTCAAGGCTGACGTGGACGAGGAGCAGATTGCGCCTTTCATGCAGGACATCGACCGTTATTTCGAGTATATCGACAAAGAAGACCTCATCAAGAAGATCGTCTCTATGGAGTTCGGTCGTTTCCTCGCATATTATGCCGACGCACCAGAGATAGAGCCTGTAGGTGCTAAGAAAGAGCGTGGCGAGAAGCGGGAACGTGGTAAGCGTGGAGAGAAACGTGAAGGAGGTTCCCGCAAACCAGAGGCAGGTTACCGTCGTTTGTTTATCAACCTTGGTAAGAAAGACGGGTTCTATCCTGGTGAACTGATGCAGTTCCTCAATAAGAATGTAAAAGGTCACGTGGAGGTGGGACATATCGACTTGTTGACCACCATGTCCTATTTTGAGGTTCCTGAGGAGGATGCCCAGCGTGTGATGAAATTCGTGAATGGACAGAATTACAAGGGGCGTGATGTCCGTTGTAATGATGCGGATGAACCTAGATCATCTAGAGCATCCAGACCCTCTAGAGACTCTAGAAAATCTAGAAATTCCAGCCCCAAAGAACCCAAGAAGACCACCTTCAGCAAGGACGAGTGGATGCAGTTCCTTAATCCGAAGGGGATGAAACTGAAAGGAAATGTTCCTGACTTCAGTGAGGAAGGATGGGCTATCCGCAAGCCAAGGAAGAAGAAATAAGAAAAGAAAGATGGGGTAACAAGTCGTTACCCCATCTTCTTTATTGAACCCCGATTTCTTTCAATAATCGGTCGGCATGTCCCCAGCGGTCCATCATATAGAGCATGAAACGCACGTCGACATTGATGGTACGTGCCAACTGACGGTCGAAGAAGATATCGCTTGCCAGTGAGTCCCAGTTGCCGTCAAAAGCCAGACCCAGCAGTTCGCCCTTGCCGTTGAAGATAGGGGAACCAGAGTTACCACCAGTGATATCGTTGTTCGACAGGAAACACAGTTGCAGGGTACCCGTCAGCGGGTCGCTATACTTACCATAGTCCTTTGCCGACAACAGCTCGTGCATCACTGGTTCTGCGAAATACTCGAAGTTGTCATCAGCCTTCTGCATCTTCTCCCACAGGCTGCGTGCTGTTGTATAATAGCCGGAGGGACGACCTCCTAAGGTATATTCCCCAATCTGTCCGTATGTCATACGCATGGTGAAGTTAGCATCAGAATAGTTTGGCAAGTCCTGCTCCATACGTAGCTTGGCGGCACAGAGCCATTTCTCCTGTTCTGTGATATCGTAGCTCAGTTGTTTTCTGTCTGCCCCTATCTTGGCAAGCAATTCTGTGAGGTCGAGTCCATATTGCACACCCATGTCCTTTTGATAACTCTTCTTGTTGACATAGATAGGTTTCCCGTTCTTCATCAGTTGCGATTTCTTATAGAGTGCGTTGACATAGGCGGTATAGTCCCCATGGAATTTCTTGTCAATAGTCTGGTAGAAAGCAGGCAGATAATCAGCATTGGTCATCTGTGTACGGTAGTTCTTCAACAAGGCGGCGAGCATCTCCTTGTCCGTTGCCTCGTCCCATTCCTCACTATTATCGTCGAACTGGATATACTGTTTCTTGGGTTGATCCTCAGGACCCTCCACCTTCATGCCCCAGTTGCTTTTCCATGCACGTGCACTTAACTGGTCTTGCGCAAGGAAAGTCTCCGTGAACAAGGTGCGGACACGAGTCAGTGCGAGCCGTTTCTGGTAGAGCTCTGCCATCTTGTCGAAGTCGAGCTGTCCTTTCAGATACCCTGTCTCCTCCTGCCATTGTCTCAGTCTCATCTCAAACTCCTGCTTCTGCTGGATGAGTCCGATGGAGTCGATACACTTGTTCATACCAATGGAGTTCTTCCAGTAGTTAGAGCTATTGGCATACTTAGAGTCATATTTGATACGTACAGCCTCGTCAGCACGCATATGGCGCAGCATGATCTCCTGTTTGACGCCACGGACCTGTACGCGGGGGGCATTGATGGCATCATGACGCTCCTTGATACCATAGCTGCTGAGGTAACGACTGGTAGAGCCGGGATAACCCATGATCATCGCGAAGTCGCCAGGCTTATAACCGTCCATAGACACCTTAGCCCATGATTTGGGATGATAGGGAACATTGTCCTTGGAGTATTTGGCAGGACCGTTGGTCTTGGGGTCGGCATAGATACGGAACACACTATAGTCACAGGTCTGGCGGGGCCACATCCAGTTGTCTGTCTCACCCCCGAACTTTCCCATCGACTTAGGAACGGAGAATACCAGACGGACATCCTCAAAGTCACGATAGGTCGTCAGATAATATTTGTTGCCTTCGTAGAAAGGTTTCACCTCCACACGGAGGGTAGAGTCCTGTTGACGGATACTCTTGCTCCATGCGTTCTCGACAGAGTCGACAAAGTCACTCACCTTCTCGACAGGCAGACTGCTCAGTCCGAGACTGTTGAGGGAGTCCGTCACATCTTTCTGCTCCACCATGAAACTCACAAAGAGGTCCTCGTTAGGAAGCTCCTCAGCGTATGACTTGGCGATGAAACCATTCAGCATGTAGTCGTGCTCGACAGTGGAATGGCTACGGATACACTCAAAGCCACAGTGGTGGTTGGTGAATACCAGTCCGTCGGGTGATACCACGACACCTGAGCAGTAGCCTCCAAAGTTGATGACCGCGTTCTTCACGGCATTGTCACTCTGGTAAAGCTGATCCATAGGGAGCTGGAAACCATACTGCTTCATCTGTTCGAAGATGGCGTTAGGCAGGTTGTAGAGTGTCCACATACCCTCATCGGCATGGGCTCCAAGGGAGCAAAGACACATCAGACTTAATAATAATTTCTTCATATCTTTAATTTTTAAATCTTTAATTTTTAATTTTTAATCTCCTCAATATTCCGTCCAGTGGCAAGTCTCTCCAGATGATATAGGCGACGAAGATACCTATGAGGATGGTATTGGCAGTCAGCGACAAGGCGACATGCCATTCCGTGAGTTTCTGCATCATCTCATAGATGGCGAAGGCAAGCAGCAGGTAGATGGCGATCTCCTTCAGCGGATAGTTGATGGGATAGTATTTCTGTCCTACAAAATAGGAGATAATCATAGCGACACCATAGCCGGCGAAGCCACCCCATGCGCAGGCGATAAACCCGTATTGGGGTACGAAGATGATATTGACCAGTAAGAGTACGGAGCAGCCGATACCGGAGAAGACAGCACCCCAGATGGTCTTGTCGATGACCTTATACCAGAACGACAGGTTGAAATAGATGCCCATCATGATCTCCGCAGCCATTACGATAGGTACCACACGCAGACCCGTCCAGTAGTCGGCACCGATAATGTATTTCAGGATATCCATATAACCCACCACCACCAGGAAGGCAAGGAGGGTGAAGATGATGAAATATTTCATCGCCTGTGCATACATCTCATGTTGTCCCTTGTCCTTGACTCCTGCAAAGACGATGGGCTCATAGGCAAAGCGGAACGCCTGTGTGATCATCGCCATAATCATCGCGATCTTCGAACAAGCTCCATAGATACCCAGCTGTGTCTGCATGTCCTCACCTTTATATATATATGGGAACAGCATCTTGTCGGCTGTCTGGTTCAGGATACCGGCGACACCCAGCACGAGGATGGGCCATGAGTAGTTGAGCATCGTGCGCAGCAACTGTGTATCGAGCCTCCAACGGAAACCAGTATACTCTGTGATCAGACAAGCGGCAAGCATTACCGTACAGAACAGGTTGATATAGAACGCATAACCCACGTCCTTGCCGTCGAGCCATGCGAAATAGATGACGTTCAAGAGGATGCTGACGATGATATTCAACAGTTTCAGTGCCGCAAACTTCAGCGCTTTCTTCTGTTGGCGAAGGTGAGCGAAGGGAATACAGAGGAAAGCGTCAATCGCCACCGTCACTGCCATCACACCAACATATTCCGGATGCTTGCCATAACCCATCACCTGGCTGATGGGTGAGAGGAACAGCAATACCACTATGGCAAACAACAGGGAGACGGCGCCCACACTGATGAGGGTAGTGGAATAGACGGTATTGGAGTCGGTGTGTGTCTTATTAGTAAAACGGAAATAGGTGGTCTCCATACCGAAGGTCAGCAGCACCAGCACCAATGCCACATAGGCATAGATGTTCGTGATGACACCATAGCCGCCACTTGCTGCCGACAACTGTGCCGTATACAGGGGGACGAGCAGGTAGTTCAGGAAACGCCCGATGATGCTCGAGAGCCCGTAGATGGCTGTGTCCTTAAAGATCGCTGTGAGTTTTCCCATGTTTCGTTATTTCGTTATTTCGTTATTTCGTTATTTCGGAATTACGACATCACCCAAAGAATAAATAACAAATCGCTATCGCCGCAATGACACCTGCCAGGTCGGCTATCAAGCCGCAGGCTACGGCATGGCGGGTCCTGGCGATACCCACCGAGCCGAAGTATACGGCGAGGATATAGAAGGTGGTGTCTGTGGAGCCTTGGAACACACACGACAGGCGACCAACGAACGAGTCGGCGCCATAGGTTGTCATGGCATCCACCATCATACCTCTCGCACCAGAGCCGCTGAGGGGTTTCATCAGTGCTGTGGGCATCGCGTCCACCCACTGGGCGTTGGCACCTGTCAGCTCCACACACCAGCGCATGCCACCTATCAGCATATCCATAGCACCAGAGGCACGGAACACTCCGATACCCACGAGGATAGCCACGAGGTAGGGGATGATGCGGATTGCCGTGTTGAACCCGTCTTTCGCTCCTTCGATGAAGGCATCATAGACATTCACCTTCTTCCGCACACCTGCTGCGATGAAACTCACGATGATGGTCATCAACAGGATATTCGCCACAGTAGTGCTTACCTTGTTCATCGTCTCGCTGTCCATCTGCGAGAAGCCCCAGATGATACCAGCCACCACCGCACAGGCACCACCCAGTGTCAACAGCATGGTGCGGTTGAGGAGGTTGATACGCTGGAAGAGGGAGGTGACGATGATACCCACCAGTGTCGAGAAGAAGGTGGCGAGCAGGATGGGCATGAAGATGTCCGTAGGCTGCTGGGCTCCCATCTGTACACGGTATACCATGATAGAGACGGGGATGAGGGTCAGTCCACTGGTGTTCAGCACGAGGAACATGATCATCGGGTTCCATGCTGTGTCTTTCTTAGGGTTCAGCTCCTGCATCTGTTCCATCGCCTTCAGTCCGAGGGGTGTCGCTGCATTGTCGAGTCCTAGCATGTTGGCGGCGATATTCATGAAGATAGAGCCCGTCACCGGGTGACCCTTGGGGATGTCTGGGAAGAGCTTGGAGAAAACGGGTGCCAGGAGACGAGCCAGGAAATTGACCACACCTCCTTTCTCACCGACTTTCATCACACCTAACCATAGTGCCAGCACACCGGTCAGTCCTAACGAGATCTCAAACGCTGTCTTTGAGGATGAGAACGTGGAGTCCATCATCGCGGGGAACACTTCCATGTCTCCCCAGAATATCAGCTTCACCACTGCTATCACGAAGGCAAGCAGGAAAAAAGCGACCCATATATAATTCAGTACCATAGTCTATTGTTTTTTTAAGGTGTGGTAGGTGTGGTAGGTTTGGTAGGGGTAGTAGGTGTGTTAGGTTCTTGCTCCCTACCAAACCTACTCTCCCTATATTGAACTCTCTTCCAATACCGCTGCTCCTTAACGCCGCCCTGTTCCAGAAACTTCCGATTGATATACTTGATGTAGCCATGCAGCATAGCCAGCGTCTCGGCATCGCTATATCCTTCCACGATATTCTGCTTACCCGAACGGGCTGCCTGTTGCATTTGGTCAACGGTGCGATCATGTCCTCGTTCGAGGAATCGCTCAACGAAATAGCAAGTAATATCGAAGACGCAGATAGTCTTCTGATAGACTTTCAGCGTCTTATAACTGTCGATTTTCCTTTCGTCGTCTTGCATTCTGCAAAGGTACAAATAAGTGAGTAAAAATGCAAATTTATTTGCAATTTTTCGAACGTAAGTACATTCGACGAAGCCAAAGATACTACTGAGTTAATTGACAATAATAAGGCAAAAAAAAAGAGTGCCAGCATCACGCAGGCACTCCTTCAAAAAGATTGTTTATGATTGTATTTGATGGGTTCGGATTAATACTTGGTTGCTGCAGTACTGATGTATGCAGGAGTATAAAGGTTACCCTCATTGGTAACGGTTTCATACCAATTCTTAGGATCGTTGGTGCGAACATATTCCTGGAACTTAGTATAGCTACCAGTAATAATCTGACGCTCCTTCATCCACTTAGTACCATAAGCAACAGCCATCTTCTGGGTAGCCTCACCCTGCTTTGCTTCCAACTCAATTCCATTAACCTTTACAGGGATGTTGATAGCGTTTGTAGCATCAGTCTTCACACGGAAGATAACAGGAGCCAGACCATCTGCACCACCATTAGCATTGGTGTTAATCATCGTACCAGTAGACTGACCAAACAACTCATGAACTTCCTTACCAGCAACGGTCAGGTTCTTGGTACCACCAGCAGCCCAAAGTGTGATGATGGCATATTTTTCCTCATAGTTACCTCTTGAAGCATCCCATCCATACTCTGACTCAAAGCGTACATCGAATACTGCATCGTTGAAGTCCCAGTCGCTGATGTCAACCTTTTCAAGACTGCTGTCAATCAAGTCCTCAGCGAAGACACGGTCACCCTTCTTGTAGATTCCCGGGCTGATACGTACAATCCAGTCGTTGAAGTACCAGTCACGCTTAACAATATCATTATCACCCATCTTAGTCTTGTCATGCTCATAGTCGAAACCTACGAACCACATACCAGCCAAAGAAGGCTCCATATTAGGATAAGCAGCATCAATTACCTCACCAGGAATGATAACATAGTTATTCTCATAGTATGTTGCATCGTATGAGTTGTGGAATGCAAAAGAGGATGTGCTACTGTTGGTCATCAAAGTAATTCCATCATAGTAGTTTGCCTCATAACACTGCTGGTCACTTCCGGGCTTCAGCTTATAACCTACGTTTCTTGTGCCGCCGCCGTTACCATTATTAAAGTCGTTGATATGCTCTTCCTTCATGCCACCGCTATAGAGGAAGTCCATGTTACGACCACGGAATGTACTGCTAATCTGCTGGCAGAAATATTCACTCCAGTTAACAGCAACACCCTGAGGCTGTTTGGTCTCAGTGAAGTACTTGGTCACCTTGTCTCTAATCTGCTGATTAATTGAATCGGGAACCTCAACGTAGCCACCCCACAAGTTGTTGTTCTTGTCATGTCCACGCAAACCACCAATCAGTTTGCCGTCAGCGTCAAACTGCAGAGGAGTCTGATCATTGAATCCCCAGTTTACATTGGGATTCACCTTACCACCTACGAAACTCTCAAAAGCAGCAGCGTACTTCTGATCCTGAGTCTGTGGAGCTACTTCCTTGTCGCTAACGCAACTAGCGAGTCCGAGGGCTACAAAACCCATCAAAAATAACTTTTTCATCTTCCTAAATTTTTAATGATTATAAATATAATTATTTTGTTCACTGTTAGAGAATACGTTGCAAAAATACATTATTTATTTAGAAAAGGACGTAGTTGTAGTGTTAAATAATATTAAATCATGCAGAATCGTTTGCATAAAACCATATTTTGTCTGTGAAATAGTTCGAAGTTCCATCCTTTTTTGTAATTTTACACCCCAAAAGCATAAAGGCATGAAAAAGAACTTAACCTACACCTTATTAATTATAGCAGCATTCACTACTGCTTTGAGTAGTTGCATACGTGACAAGTTTAAATATTATGGCTATGAGGACCAGTTGGAGGGTACCTTCCCTGTGGACCAGATCGACGGCTCGCACACTTGGTTGCTCACCAGTGTGACAAACACCTTTATCAAGGGTAATGTCAACGACGCCCATAAGTTGCTGATTCTCTCCGGCAACCCCTTCGACGAGTCAGACGTAGAGATACTGGCAGAGTCGTTCACCTCCTCTGCCATCAGCAAGAACATGACGTATCTGGCTCCTTCCCATATCTCATCCGTCTATGTCGCCGTTCTTGACAGGTATGGCAACTACATCTCTCTGACGAAGGGTAAGATAGGAGGTGAGATAGATCTTGTTAACACCCTTCCTTCGGGTACCCCGAAGGCTGTCGTCCCGCAGAAACTGGTGTATGGTTTCGAGGCTAACTACCCCAACCCCGGCGACTGGGATTATAACGACCTGGTGCTGAGTCTGACGAAGGAGCTTACTGGTGAGACGACGGTTGATGTGCATGTCACACTCCACGCTGTGGGCTGGATCGGCACTTCTTTTACACCCGCCCAGATAGGAGCTGCCATCCGTTGGGTCGGAAGTCGGTATGCGCTGGTGAAAGACCAGGTGGAGCGTAACCCGAAATCTACCTTTATGAACGCTCCTGAGCAGCCACGAAAGTACTTCCCCGGAGAGTGGACGGACTTCCAGAGGTCGCTCAACGATGAGTTTGTCATCAACCTCTTCGACGATGCCCATCTCGCCATCTACAAACTGGGAGAGGACGGCTCCGTCTATCGCCGCTATTTCAATACGGTGGTCGACCCCAGCAGCACCAGTGCCAAGCAGCCCGCAAAGACCGTCACCTATACCTTCACCTTTGACAGTGAGTTCGAGGCTCGTAACTTCACCCTTGCGGAACTCGACCCCTTCATCATGGTGCAATATGGTACCGATGGCGACCACTTCTGGGAGATACATAGCTTTACCTATAAGTTGGAGGAGGTACTCTACAAATACTACAATGGTGCCGCCCAGAGCTATAATAACGGATTCAGCTGGGCTGTCGTCGTTCCTTACTCCCAGTACCGCTATCCCGTCGAGGAGGAGGCTATAGGTATGTATAAGAACACGATCGTCTCTGGTGCTTATCAGGAGAAGGAGCATTCCTTCAGCGAGTGGATCCTCGACCGTACTAAAGCGCGTGACTGGTATCTCTATCCTGCTGACGGAGGTGTGTATTAAGGATTTACGACTTCAATTAAACTAGCGGTTGACTTCAGTCAACCGTTATTTTATATGATGAGCAAAATAGTTTATACCAACCACTCGTCATCCAGCAATTGAAATTGAAATCTTTGCCAATGATGACCATGCGGATCATCATAATGAGTCGAGGAAAAATCACCCAGGGACAGAACATCCATACCAAGCAGGGCTTGCTCATTATCACTATTCATCACATAAATCGGAAGATCTATCATCTCTTGGTCTTCTGACAAATGTAAACGACACATGCATACCTTGCTTAAGGCAGGATCGCCGTTTGCGAGTTCCACCCAGTCTTCAGTAAATGGAATTAATCCGAGCTTTTCCAGAGTAGTAGATGAAATGACAGTAGCAAAAGAACCTGTGTCCACTTTAGCATCCACTATACACTTCGTCCCAGTTGATGGGTTCTCCAGCACCAATGGTGCGTGAATTTGAGCGCATGGTGCGGGTAATAGTACGTCCATGATTAGTTGATTTTTTCTTTCCGCAATTGACGACAACAGGCTTTGGAATCGCTGGATTCCGCTCACCAACTCGATTAATCGAGGGAACTTGTTTGAACTTCCTTGTTTCCATAATTGTGGTAGTTAGATAATATTTCTGTTGCAAAGTTACGAATAAGTGAGTAAAGAACAAAATAAATTCATTTATTTTTTCTCCAATTTTTCTCACATATAACGGATTCAGCTGGGCTGTCTCGGTCCTTACTCCCAATTTTATCCTGCTGACGGAGGTGTGTATTAAGGATTACTCCCTACATGTATTTTTAAAAACCCTTGTTACCGTTGCCGCCTTGCAAAACTGTTTGATTGACAGGCGATTACAGGTGACAAGGGCGAAAAATCGTTGCCGCTAGTTGCCGCTAAAGACAATAACAGGCGGCACCTTCGAGTTTGTTCCACCCCATGGAACACTTTATTCCACCCTATGGAACACTTGTTCCCCTTTATCCCGATTTCACATCCTAAGCATTGGAACACGTTATTCCAGGTATTGGAATACGGTAACTCCTCCCTATTGATTCATTAAATAAGATAAGAAGTGGGGTACCTATTCGCATAGATACCCCACTCTCCAAGTAAATTATTTAAGTATTTGATGTACTCAATTAATTGTTGGTGGCAGGCGATGAATTAGTCATCGTCTTGCCAGTGTTAGGATAGTTGTACCAGCCATTCATGGCAGGAGTACGATCTGTGGCAGGAGTAGCTGCCCATGCATCGAATGAGTTCACTGGATAATCAACGCCATCGATAGTAACCTTATCTGCGTTTGATGTGCCAGGATAAGCCTCTGTGACGATGATGCGCTCCAATGGCCATCTCCAGTCAACAGGAATCATCACAGCATGTGGATACGGATCAGTGTTAGGATAAGAGTAATTCTTGCCAGTACTTGTAACCTCAATAGTTACTGGCAGCTGGGTGAAGTCAATATTTCCATCTTCGTCAGCAAGTCCTGTAGGAGTAGTAATCTCGCTAGAGACAGGAGTTGCTGTCTGAGCCTTACCATTACCAGTATTCACCATCACACCTGGATTAACACCCAGTGCATCGTGAATCTCCTGTTCGTTGAAGAGATAAGTGTTGCCAATCTTGATCTTGATGTTATAGGTAGCACCAGCTGCAACCAACGTAGCGGTAAGCTTGGTCTTGTCGTACTCAACCTCACCAGTCTCAGCATTGGTGCTCTTAACTTTGTAGCTGACCTTCAGCACAACGTCGTTCATATCGTAGTCGGTACCAACGGTCTGGTCCTCGAAAGCGTAGGTGTAAACCTTCAGCTCCTCGTAGATAGGTGTGGGAGGAACGATATCGATACCAGGAGAGCACTCGGACTCAGTCTTCACATCATTAACCTGACCTTTAGCAACTAATACGGCATTGCCATTACCTTGTGTAGGCCACTTTACTCTATCTGCGTATTCACCATTGGTTGCCACATCATAATCGTATGTGCCAGCCATCTCACCATTCAACAAGTCAAGCAAACATTGATATGCATTGCCACGAGGATTATATTTGTTAAAATTATTATCGGGATGGTCAACGCTTAAACGGATATTATTAGTGATTGCACCACCAGTCAAAACTTCTACACCACCAATCCACTCTGTAGAATAATTCATGGCAGTTGTCAGACCATGTGCGCCATATGCAGTTTCTGCATATCCGAACTGAAGATAAGCATAGTTATTGTCTGTAGGACCGACAATATTAACATTATTGAAGGCAACAGCACCAGGCACATCAATCAAAGAATTACCTTTTGCCCAAATGTATGAGGCATCAGTTGTTCCGTCTTCAGAACCAGACATCTCCAAATTGCCAGCCTTAATGTAAGCACCAGTACCCTGCTGAATGTTACGGCATGACAATGTTCCGTCGCACTCCCACCAGCAGTTGTTGTGGATACGAGTATTTGCTGTGCCAGAGCCCTTGGCTGCCTCACCGATGTGAACTTTACCAGCATTCTCATAAATGCTCAGACCAGCACCACCCAGCATGTGGTCTGCCTCTATGATACCAGCATTGTAAAGTGTACCACCATTGTTATTGATAGTAGTAACATCAATGGTACCGCCATTGTAGTTGTAAGAACCTGTTCCGTTAGCAAACTCTAACCTATCACCCTTTACTTCACCGCCAGGATATACATAGAAACTACCTACAGTACCTGCTTCGTTGTTTGCATTGGTAACAAGCTTTTGTCCGTTTGCAATATTCACAGTTCCTTTAGGACCAACGATGAATACGCAACCACCATTTACACGCTGCTCGGCATTAATGTTCAGTGTACCCTGTACATAAACAGAAATACCACTACCAGACTGAATAAGAGGAATATTCTTACTCCAAGTCGTTCCCTCAGGAATCAGATAGTGATGAACCGTGTTAGCAGGATCTGTTGTGTTATTCTCATCGTTGATTGCTACAGCGTCATCAATGTAAGCAGAGAGGTTTGGCATCGTGCGAGTTGGAATAACAAAATCATCAGCAGCACTCCTGTTTGCAGCTCTCATAGAGCGGGCACCAGCAGCGGCCTCACCACCAAAGGTGGTCTCAATCTTACCATCAATAACTGCGGCAGGCTTTACATAAGAATAGCCTTTCTCATCCTTGATAGCTACAAAAACTGTTTTTGTGGCATCAGGACATGTGAAATTGGTGTTGGCTGTACCACCACTAACAGTTTCTGCCTTACCTAATACAACAGCAGTGTTGTTAATAAATGGGTTGTTTTCGTAGATGCTGACAGTGTACTTTGCACCATAGTCACCATTTACTGTTACATTAGCCTCTACCTGAGAAGCCATGTCCCAAGTCTGTCCATCGGGAATCGAGATACCGAGCTGCATCTCAGCATTCTCCTTAGAACGATCGTCAATCTCTTTTTGGCTTGTGCCGTCCACATCCTTAACACAGCTGCTGAAGCCAGCAACGAGTGCCAATGCGGCAAAGCCCCTCATCAAATACTTCTTGTTCATCATTAGTGTAATTATTAATTATTAAACATGTTTATTGCCATTCTTATCAGCTTAATGTGTGTGTCTGTTCACGCAAACATCATTATATGATGTCAATAGTTCGTTGCAAAGATAGATAGAAATTTGGTAAATGCAAAGATTTTGTCGACAAACTTTAATTTTTTAACATTTATAAAAGAATAAGCAGTCACGAAAATCGCGACTGCTTACTGATATGGTTAATCCAGGGATTGAGTCTGATGAACTCAATTAATTATTGGTCATGGTCTTGCCTGGAGCAGCAGCTGTCTCATACCACTTGATGTCTTCAAGCACTGTCGCACGCTGTGCAGCAGGAGTAGCAGCCCATGCGGAGAATGAGTTGATGAGGAACTCAGCACCACTCTCTGTCGTGATGGTCGCTGTACCGCTGCCAGGATATGCCTTTGTGATGATGGTACGCTCAGTAGGCCAAGCCCAGTCCGTAGGAACCATGATGGCATGTGGATACTCATCCGTGTTAGGATAGACGTAAGTGGTATTCGTGCTCAGCACCTCGATAGACACAGGCAGCTGGGTAAAGTCACCTGTAAAGCCTGCAGGAATATTTATCTCCTCAGAGATAGGAGCTACTAGCTCAGACCTGCCGGTATTCACCATCACACCTCTATTCACACGCAGTGCGTCGTGAATCTCTTGACCATTGAAGAGATAGGTGTTGCCAATCTTCACCTTGATATTATAGGTAGCACCAGCGGCAACGAGCTTCACGACAAGTGTGTTGGTGTCGTAAATCACCTTACCTGCATTCTCACCGGTTCCTTCTTCTTTCACTTTGTAGCTGACCTTCAGCACGACATCGTTCATGTCATAGTCTGTATTAGCGGTCTGGTCCTCGAAAGCATAGGTGTAAACGACGGGATCACCAAATATCTCACCATCGTCACCACCAGGGTTGTAACCCTTACCAGTACAATCGCCATTAGGGATAATCAGAGAAGAGTTGTCCTCGCTAGCCCAGTGGGTTATAGGTGCTACGCACCAACAAAAAGTAGTACCTGGCTTGTATCCACCCTGGATATGATAAGCAACATCCGACCATTGGTCGGTACGATCCCATTTAACATTCTCATAGTTATAGAACTCTGCAGGATCTACATCAAAGTACACATTGTTATATACATTTATATCGTTATAATAACTTACAAGGAACTTTCCTGTCTTAACAATAGCGAAGGAATTATCTTCTGTCGGACCCTCATATTTTATGTTATTGCATTTGATAGCCCCTGCGTCTATCATGCTATAATTGTACATGATGCATTTTCTGGATGGTCCATACATATACAACTCCCCACCACAATCTAAGCGGCTGTGGTCCAATAGTGTCAAAGGACCTACACCAGCGTCCTCCGTGTAATGGAGATAGCAGCCATTTACAATTAAAGAGTTGAAAGCATTGTCTTCCGCATCGTTGTTGGTCCGAGCTGTAATATGACCAAAGTTGGTATAGAAACCACCACAGGTATTGCGGAGCTTGTCAACGGTAATGGTACCTTTGTTGTAGAAATCACAACCATTGATATTAAACTCACCGTTAAACGCTATGGTACCAGCATTATAGCATGGTGCACCCACATTGCTGTTACTAGGATTCTCGTCATCGTTAACGTTAAATGTAGGAGTAACGCCACTAGCAGCCTCAACAGATCCGCCTGCCATCACAATGAGACGTGCTGTCCTGCTCATATTGGTATTACCATCAAGGATAATCTTACCACCATCAGCCACAACAATTGTTGGACCATATAGTATGTTACCATTCAGGTGAAGGGTACCCTCGACATAGATGACACTATTATTGACAATGGTAGCATGTCCGATTATATGGAACACCTCTCTAACCTCTGTGTTGGCAGCCACACGATAGTGCCTACCATCAGCGTTTCCTCCTGGGAAATGGTCACCGTTCTTATCGGTCAATGTACGATTCCCATCTTTTGTGTCATTCAGGATAATAGCATCGGTGAGAGCAGTATATGACTTCATACCGTCGATGGAGATCTCCTCAAGATTAGCTGGATCTAAATCCCACCCATCCCAGCGGTTACGTCCATTGATGGGGTTCAGATAATAATCTAATGTTTCCACATACTCAGGATACTTACTGGCATCCTCTACGGCACGCATAGAACGACTGCCTGCGGCACCACCGCCAATGTTAGCATTGATCTGACCGTTCTCTACATGTGCTGTATGAACGACACTGCGATTCTTGCTGTCGTAAACGGTAATGTAAACCATTGACTGGTTGGAGGGAATGGTCAGTGAGGTGTTAAGTGTTCCTCCCTCATGAACTTCCTTGAGGGTATAATACTTCGCATTCTTGTTATACAAAGGGTTCTTGTCATAGATACCCACCGTATAAGACTGATCCAAACCTAAGTTAACTGCGATATTCGTAGTCACCTGAGACGCCATGTCCCAAGTCTGACCATTAGGAATACTCAAACCGAGCTGAAGCTCAGCATTCTCTTTCGACTTCGTGTTGATCTCGCCCTGACTCATTGCAGTTACGTCCTTCGTACAACTGCTAATGGAGACAACAAGTGCTAATGCGGCGAAGCCTTTTATCAAAAACTTTTTATTCATCATCTTTGTGTTGTTAAATAATAAAAAAGGGTTATGGTATCCTTATAAAAATATAAGCCTAGAGTGCGCTTGTTTGCGCAAACACCGTTGTACATCCTACAAGGTGTTAACTGTCTATTTGCAAAGATAATCATTAATTTGGTAAAAACAAAGATTTTACCGATAAACTTGCTGCTTTTAACATTTATAAAGAAGTAAGCAGTCACGATAATCGCAACTGCTTACTGGTGTGGACCAGGTAGGGCTTGAACCTACGACCTCCAGATTATGAGTCATATTTACGGATTTTGCATGAAATGCCATGTTAGTG